>Ga0213497_1000028_pt1 | contig 16093 bp, 9 predicted proteins | sample Lodgepole_Yose_3_FD_150979 | JGI IMG/M metagenome (GOLD analysis project Ga0213497, IMG submission 150979) | Leaf-associated microbial communities from Pinus contorta in Yosemite National Park, California, United States - Lodgepole_Yose_3 | ecosystem: Host-associated > Plants > Phyllosphere >...
GGATTGTTTAATCTTGAAAGACAATTTGCTACTACATTTGATTTGCATGGTCTATCAACAATAGTAATATCAAATTCATGTAAGAATAGCAACCACCTAGTCGCTCTACTGCTAGTTAATGATTTATTCATCAAATATCTTATTGCAGAATGGCCAGTATGTACAAAGACTCCATATCCTGTAATATAATGTCTGAATTTATTAATAGAAAAAGTTACAGCTAAAAACTCTTTCTCAGCAACCGTATAATTGAGTTAAGCGAGTGACAAGTTTTTACTAATGAAATAAATAACATAAGATCTTTTGTCTTCTTCTTGTCCTAAAGTTGTGCCAATAGTAGTATCTGAGGCATCAGAGGAAATATGGAATGGCAGGGACCAGTTTGGTCCTCTCAAACCTGGTGTCTAGACTAATTTTTCCTTCAATGTCTCAAAAGACTGTTGGCAAGATGTGGAGCAAAAATAACCAAAACTGCCCTTTGAAAGGTAGTCGGGGACTTAAATAGCCCAAAGGAAAGTACTCGGTAAGAAAATTTACCCCATGGACATGTAACAGTGGTTTTGTCTTGATCCTGGGTGCTATCTGCATCTGGTTATATCCACTAAATCCATCTAGAAAATAAAATTACTTCTTACCAGCAAGGGTATCGAGTACCTGATCGATGAAAAGAAGGGGGAACTAATCTTTGAGAGTGGCTTTATTTAATTCTCTATAGTCAATACAAATGTGCCATCTCCCATATTTATTTGGGACTAATACTAATGGGTAGACCCACTGGCTATCAGAATCGGGATAGATAAAATCAACATAAGAGTTTTTGCAATTCTTCCTTTACAACGTCCCTTAGAGCCGAGTTCATTCGCCTTTGGGGCTGTCAGATAGGTCTGGCTCAATCCTGAATATAGATATGGTGTGTACAAGTTTCAGGAGGGATGCCTTTCATATCCTCATAACCCCATGCAAAGGCATCGAGATGGTTTCGCAACAAATTCACAAGATGCTCTTGCTGAGAAGGATCCAAGTCTGAACTGATATACAAGGATTTACCTAGACTAATCTCAACAAGAGTAGTATCAGGCTCAAGAGTATACAAAGGTGTCGCTAGTGATGGTGGTGATGGAGGTAGAGATTCATACCTTCCCTGAAAATCTAGACTAAAAATCTGACTTAATGACTCGAAATTAGGCGTGGTGTCTAGATTGTTCAGGAAGTCTTGGATCTCACCCTCCTGTGAGGACTCAACATTCTGATGTATCAAGGAAACAGGGTGAGTTTCCTCATCACTATTGTAGTCTAAACATAAAGTGTCTCGGAGCTCCTGAATGGATCTAGCGGGTGGATATAAGGTGACCTTCTTTCTTGAATCTCCATGGGAAATATACATATCACCAAAACAACATCTGATATAAGCATCGGCCGTAGCAAGCCACAGTTGTCCCAAGATCAAGGGATTACCTCCCACAAGGTTCTTTGGCTGAAGCACAATGAAATCTATGGGATATTTCCAAGAATCTAGGGAAATGACCACATCATCCAACACCCCTTCCGTCTTGATTTTAGACCTATCTGCTAATTCAAGCACAATGGGAGTAGGACGAATATGGACCAATCCAATTTGATCCATGGTTTGCTTACTCATAACATTAATGACTGCCCCTAGGTCTATAAGTACATTGGAGACAAGGACATCACCTATTTGAATAGAAACAACAGGGTTTCCGGGGTCGGTATGCTTTTCCATGTGCATACACCCCATCATCAACTCCGCTGCTCTACCAACAAATTGAATAGTTTGAGGTTCCAATATTCTCCTTCCTGGCTTCTTAGGACAAAGTTCCTTAATAATTTTTGTACAGATGGGGATCTATTTAATATCTTTGAGCAAAGGTACCCTTATGAAAAGGTTTCTAAGTTCAGAAGCCAGGCTAGACTCAAGAATGTGGTCTTTCTTCTCCACAAGTAACCTATCTGGATAAGGAGGTCCGTTGGAGGAATATGACAAGGGCTCAGAATGTACGGGGATAGGTTGAATGGTGTCATTTTTTTCAGAATGGTCAGGAGTTTCCTCCCCTCCATTCTCATCGATAATCACCATGGTCTTCTTTTGATTCTCTAAGGTTACTACCTTCCTTGATCTCAATTGGAGATCATTGACTCCAACTGGCATAGTCTGAAATATGGATGAAGAAAGTGGGGTCATAGAATGGATCATTTGTACTTCTTTATTATTGGGGTTGGGTAAAGGTTCAGCAGGCAATTGAGAAGGTCGAAATGGTAAAGGTAATGGTAATGGTGGCATAGGTTGACTTAACTGAGGTAATGATGGTTGAGGCATTGGGTAAGGTGCATATGTAGGAGGGTATGATTGCATAGGTGTAGGATAGGAATGATGTGAATGATGTGAATGGTTTGGCCCTCTCCATCCTTGTTTCCAGTATTAGGAAGGTTGTCCATATTGATATTGATTCCCATGCTACCAATGTTGAGAGTGACCAATGTTAGGATAGGAATATGAGTGTGCATTATAACCAAAAAAAATTGATGGAGGTTCAGGAACCATACCTGCACTTAGCTGAGGCCAATTTCTTCGTGCTCCCATAACATGTAGTGATTCAGCTTCAAGTTGTCCCCCTTGTAGTATAGATTTTAGCCCAGGTATGGAGGGACATTTTTTTGTAGCATGGTTATCTGCACAAATTGCACATTTATTAGTTTCTTTAATATCGAGACGACATTCTCTTAAAGGGTGATTTCTTCTACATTTAGGACAGTAAATAGACAATATATCTTGCTCTTCTACAAGTTTTTTCTAAAACTTCAAATAGTATATTTGTTTACTAACAATATTCATTATTTCAATTTTCATATTATCCATTTTTTTTCTAGTCCAACAATCATAGCATCAATAGATTTGGTTTTCATGTTTCTATTCTGAATTCCTTTACCAAATCTATATTGGTTCCTCGAGAATTTCCCGCACAAGTCACAGATCTTATCAAAAATGTTTTGAGAATTATCCCCTTGTCCTAACAGATTTAAATTATTTCTAGCATCATCAATGAGCGCACATAAGAACAAGGTTCTAATGGTACTTGGATCAAATTTTTGCTTTGACCTTTGAAGGATATACAAGAATCTCTCCAAGTAGTCCTCTAGAGTCTCATCATCATTTTGCACAATAGTAAAGATTTCATCTTGAATATCTTGAGAGTTACAATATTCCTGATATTTTGATAAGAACACTCTCTTCATTTTCTCCCAAGAAGATATAGTGTTTCCTCCCAGTCCCATGAACCAGCGGAGTGTTGCGTCCTTGAGAGTTGTAGGAAACAACTTTAACTTTTGGGCATGAGATGAATAATCATAACTTCTACACAAAATATCAAACTCAAATAAGAAAGAGTTTGGGTCTTCATGTACCTTACCATAAAAATGAGGAAGAGCTGATGGTGAAATATTTTTCATCTGTACTTGTGTATCATGATCCATAATCAGGAACCCGAAAGTGGATTGTTCCTCATTTACCTGATTTTCACCACTTCCTTCTGCATGGTCTTCCATATCTACCATTATTGTTCTTCCACACAAACCACTCTCAATAGGCTAAGAAGGCTGACTATGGATTCCAACAGTCCCCTTCTTCCCCTTTATGTGTCACACCTAGACCACGGCTGCCAGAGCCTAGGTGGACTGTTCCTGTGTGATGAGTGTGAGTTTGTTTGGATTTTTTTCCTGCAAAAGAAGGCCCAATATGAGTTTTGGTTTCATATTTGTCAGTATTTCTTTGGCCCCTAATGGGCTTCGGACCCCTACCTCTTTTAGGCATTCATTTCAAAAATGACAAAACGAAATTCAAATAAAAATTGCAATTTTCAAAAAATAAATCAGCACGCTGCAGGAAAAAATAATAGCAAACTTACCCCTATTGCAAGAAAATGGAAAATTCTTACCAATTCAAATCACCTCTCTGACAACGATGCCAAAATGTTGGGTGCAGGAATTGCATTTAAGAAAAATCCTCAACACTTAATTATCAACCCAGGGGTTTCGTAAACTTAGAGACGAAGCACAGGCAATGCCAGAAGTGGTATGAAATTTTCCTGTTCCTAATCCTACTTCTTAAGGAAATTCTTGCAAAATCAGACAGAAAACAATCGTAAAGGAAATTGACACCAAAGCAACTCTAGTGCTGAAATGTAAAAGAACAATTTGCAAGTAAATCAAGTAAAGGAGTTTTCACACATCTGAAACAATCTTAAATGATGGAATGAAATGCTATGTTCATCTTCAGATGGATGGCTAACAATCTCACAAGTGGGCCCTAGCAAAGATTTGTTTCCCTCTTGATCTTCCTTCTACACAAACAACCTATTCTTACACTCTTGCAATCTGCTTGCACTAGTGAAGGTACAGTGTCTATGTGTAAAAGTATATTTGACCTTCCTTACTGAAGATTTATGTCTTAGTGAAGGTGCTCTCAGATTCAGGGCTTAAAGCACTCTGTTCTATGACAAGAGACCATTTCTTGCACTGAGGCAGAGTTTCCTTTACTCAGTTTCCAAATTACTTTTGAAAGGACTAGAAGATGTGCTGAAAAAGAATTGCAACTGCAAATGAAATCCTGAAGTAAATTATATGTGGAAAAGAAATGCTCTAATTAATTCAATCCTGCAAAGGAAGTGAACATCATGAAATGAAAGCAACTTAAAGGAATCAAGATAGTAGTCTAAGTGATCTACATGTGTTAACTAACTTTGGTGATCTACTCAAAGTGTTTATGTCCCTTGTTCATAAGATATAAAATGCAAGTATAACATGTTTATGGTAAGTTCATGCAATTGTTCTCAAATCTTCTGTAGATATACTTTTAATGATGGAGACAATTACTGAAGTTAGTAGTTCATTCACTTGCAAAATAACTGGAAATAATATGCACGAAAGTAATTCAATGTTTGTTGCAAAATGAAGAACTAAACCAAAGTACAGGAAACTGCATGCACTGGTGCAGGAAAGAGCTTCTTGCATGATCCGAGCAAATGTGAATTGGGACAAGGGTTGAGAGTAAAGAAAATGCAAGAAAGGAATTTCATAAATGAAATAAACTCAGCTAACTCCCAAAGCCACAGATCCATTTCACACTTTAACTACAAAAGAGATTTAAATTATAATTTAAGAAATAAATATCAGAACTATCACACCACGCAGCTGCAAAAGGAAATATTCACATTGTCTTTTTGAACAACGAAAGTACATGGGGTAAACGAGCTGGGTTGGCTAGGCCCTAGCCAACCAACTCGTTTCCCATCTAAGAAACAAAAAGGATCAGCACTCAAATATGCATCAAAGATAAATTAAATGTTGTGTATGAAAATCATGGTAGATTTCTTGTATTACTTGATTCAAAAAATGTACATATGGTGCAAGTCGATCCCCAGAGCTGAGGTGATATCTAGATTACATGAAAATGAAATTACAGTCGATGGTTCGCTGGCTAATCCTACCTATGTTCTATATCTTATAAATCCTTTTGGCCTTAGCCGTTTTCCCTAATTACATACATTTTCTTATTCAAGCCTTTTGGCCAAACAGACGAATCAACCAAAATTACAAAATCGGCGAGCAGTTATAATGGAGCATGTATCTCGCTTGGCCATAGATTAACTTTGGAAAATGTTCCCTGATTGCATGGCACCGGTATCCTTGTTAGTTCATCCACAACTAGACTCGAAGTCAAGGATCAAAAGCCGTCCTTGTGGAACGATTTAGCTCATGGAAATCTCAGACAGTCCTCGTGTCGGTGCAGGAATCTACCTACACTAGTCATACTTACTCATAATTAATACTAATTTTATCAATTACTTCTAGGAAATTAACATAAGTTACAAGAGTTATGTAATAGGCATGAAATCCATATAAAAATGATTAATAAATCACTTTAATAAATCTTAATATAAAATACGAATCATGTGCAGGAATACGTAGTTATCTTAGACTAGTGCAGGAAAGAGAGGTTTATGTTGAAATAAAACAGAGGTTAAAATGGGGTAGAAAATAGGGCAATTTGGGACACCAACAATTAGATACTATTTAAAATATATTCATAATTAAATATGATATAAGTGGAACTTTTAAATTTATTTTGATACTTACAATTAAGAAAAAAAATAAAAGCTAGTAAATGTATGGAGCATCTAAATTAATTCCAATGAATACTTCGATAAATGTTATGCAATGGTTAGGAACTATTACCACTAATAATTTTGAAATTTTAGTGGTGGTGTGTAGGGAAAGTGCAACAAAAATAATGATAAATCATATAAAACCATGGATAAACATTCTAATAAATTCAAGATTTTTAGTTTTCCATTTGTCAAACCATTTTGACCAAGAATGTAGATTTGACTTGATGAAGTTGTTTTAATTCTAATTGTAAATCTAGCTTCCAAAACCAAATTGTCCTATTGCAACATTCGATGTATGCAAATCCATGAATCACAAATGATTCTTGCTACACTTGAAGCAAAATTTTGGTGTCCCTTTCTATTATTTTGAATATCCCAAATGTCATATTTGTAGAATTTTTTTTATTCGACATCATATAGTAGTTGTCAAGGAGTGTCCATCATTATTCGATATCTCTTTTCACAATATACTCCTAAAGTGGCATTAAAAAATACTAATTCAAATATTCATGGATTTGGTAACACAATTTGTATAGGCCACTCTTTTTTCATGTTTGAAGGACACATAAGTTAGTGGTCCATTATTTGACCAATGTAGGAGCACACATGAAGGAAAAATTGATATATATAAAATGGGGTAGTTACCTATCCTAGTGCCTCTCCCTTGAAATTAATTTGTAATTAGTGTGCCACTATAATGATTCACAAGTTGATTTATGTGCCTAGGAGGAAAAATAAGAAGTTAAATCTACCGAACCATAAGCATTTTGGCCTATTTCACCAAAATTTAATGATAAAAATTTGGGTGAAATTGAAATTTCTTGTTGTTTAAGGTGAATTTTTGAATGTCTAAATATATTTAATGCATTAAAAGATGGAAGGGGTACTCAAACTATATAGATTACACAACTTAGACTTGTGATTCTAAAAAATATACACTCCATTTAGGAAAAACTGACCATGAAAAATTCACAGAAAGGGGTCACACCATTTATTAGAGTACACCCTTAAATTTTTGGGCTATTCGTTCTAATGTTAATATCTCATGGTCAAGACGATGGAGGAATTTTTAAGGTAGTGGATATGAGGTATCCCAATTTAGTGTGAGATTCTTTATTCATTATTGTCCCTTTCCTTTCTCTTTCAAGCTTTCATATCTTTACACTAGTTCATGTTTGGGTGAACCTAGACATCAAATAATGGATTGAATTCGATCAAGAATATGAAGGGGAACCTGTATCAATATTTTTCAATGGATAGATGTGGAAATCAATAATGTGTTATGTACAAGCAGGTAGAGACTACATAACACATGCAGGTGATAGTATAAGAAGAGTCTTGTAGAACACTAATGAGACCCTTTGATCACTCCCCAAGCAAGGCATGCATGTGACTGTGGCCTTCTTCAGGTAGTTATGAGCTAGTGACCCCGGATTGTGTGCCACTTTTTCAGGACTTGGTCTCAGGCCTTTGCCCAAAACTTCATGGAACTTCTAGAAATGATAAATAACAATGAATTAAAGATATTAAAGAAGGGAAAAATTTAGGGGTTAATATTCGCAATTGGGCTAATTTTCCATGCTTTTTCCAAAAAAAATATTTAGAAATTTAAATACTTTTACAAAAAAAAATGTCAAACACTTTACAAATTGCATATTATGTACTAGTGAAAATCGCCAAGGTTTCTAAACTTTAGAATAGATTTCCATCCTTAAAATTTTCCTTGTATTAATGCGAACATTGGTATAAGGAATTGATCTAACCCCTACTAGCCATAGCATGAATTTTGTCAAACATATCATAAACATGTAATCTATAGGCCATAACAACAGATCAGACCATAGGGGTCTCATACTTATCTAAGAACTGTTAGGAATAATTTATGCCTTATCATAATAGTTGCATTATCATTTATTAGGACATATATTGATTCACATTTATTGTACTAATGAAATCACGATGAGATCCATAACCAAATTCTATTATGAACCATGCTTATAACCAACATGATAAGAAATATAGAACAACCATAAAAACAACATAATAATAAGTACATTTACATGTAGAACACAAGAGGAAAAGAGATATTATTAACAAATGCAAATCCAACCAAGTCAAGGACTTCCATGAACCACCCGACCATAGATTGGGCTGAACCAAATCTTTCTTTCATCCAATCAACCCCGTGCCACATTCCAAGCATGAATGTGGGACTCATAATAGAATGAATGAAGGCTTCCTTGAGGTTTACCAGATATCCACCAAGCAATTCTTAGGCCCAAAACCCTCATCATTATAACCAGGATTTACCACAATCCCATCAGATCACCGGGGCCTAAACAAGAATGGATGCGTCTGGATCTATCCACCTAAAATGTGAGGAATTTTTTGTCTCCACCTCTCAGATTTACCGTGTATCCCGCCATTACCGGTTAAGGGATTCCTAGGCCTACAAGGTCACCATTGTCTTGGATTTACTGTGTATCCCACCATCACCGGTCAAGGGATTTCTAGGTCCAATCAAGGGTACTCACAACCAAGTTTTACCGTGTATCCCATCAAGGGATTCTAATATTAAGACCACCCAACTCAGCTTCGAATCTAGCTGACAATCTAGCTCAACCAAAACAAGAGAACCCCATCACACCATGGCTATCCAGAAATGACAAGGGAAGGCTAAAACCCACTGACGCGGTTGGAAAACCCATGCCAATGGAAAAAAGAGAACCAAAAAAACAGATGCATGTAACATGTTTGCAAAAAATATCAAGGAAATCATACATGCAACTTGAAAGCTGCGAGTAATCCCATTGTAGCTACTTGAGTCTCGCTCTTTCTTGCTTCATCCTTATTTCCTCTTACTTTCTTTACCTTCCTTTTCCCTATTTCCCCCAATTAAAGAATGCTCCAAGAATACTCTAAATGTGCAAGATTATGAGAGAGTTGAGATAACAAAGGTAGCTCCAAAAATAAACTTAAAAAAAGGTTCAACAAGCTAAAGGTTGTACATTGTTGTTGCAAACACTAGAGCTCATTTCATGAGCTTTCCTGGAGGGCTCTGGTCCCTTTTACATATTGGGTTAACTATCGTATTTTGGCATGCATGGTTGTCATGCAATGTTTTCAAGCCTATTGTGTTGGTTTTGAAGGTCGGTCTTCATGTATATGAGTTTCCCCAAACATGTAAACATATGTCGCATCCATACAAAAATTCTTGAGGATTGTCTGACAAGTGTCGTCATGGTCATCCTAAATTCTATCTTAAGTGCTGCAATTTTCATATCTTATCATTAGGTAGTCACACAAAGGGAAATTCTTCCTTCACCTATCTCAATGATCTATGTTGTTGTGCCATCAAAGTATGCTAAGCATGTGATTGCAGTTAAGGTTCATCACAGTTCATCACCTATCCCACACTTAGCCATTTTCAGAAAATCTTCCCGACCAAGAAACTTAGCTTCATCAAGGCCCAACTGAACTGTGTAGTGCACAATCTAAGACCTCTAAGTTTTGAACTCGTTGCTTGGAACTGCACAATGCGCAGTCCATGTCTGCCATAGCTAATGCTCTGTGCAATTCTTGTGCCTAGCTCCTAACCTTGACCCTCAAAGTTGCGCAATTATGTCTCCCAACTGCCTTGAATGACGCATTTCATATCTTCAAACCTCAAGCTTTTACCTCGACTATTGGAACTACATAATGTGCAGAAGCGTAACCTCCCTTTACATCCAAAACTATGCAGTTGTCTTTCCTAATGTCCTTTCCCTTAGCCTGACCCCACTACCTCTAGAAATTGGGCAACCCTGTCATTCAAGCTACCCTAAGTTGTACATTGCGTAGTTTCACAACCCAAGTTCTCCACCTAACTACTGGAACTGCATAATGCATAGTCACTAGGCCCCTCTTCCCATCCCGTCACTTGTCCCAGTCTCAGTTGATGGATCAAAATGCATCATATTAGACTAGGGTTTCAGATTGATGTCGTTTGGTCATGAGTGAATTGCAGGAACATGTACACTATCATGTCATGGTAAGGTGATGGAGAAGGAGAACATGAGGGAAGCATGCCTAAATACTCTCTTTTAGTTGAACCCACAAGTTGATCAATCGAGAGAAAGCAAAGGGACATTGCAACCACCATCCAATACTAAAGATCATTAAAGATTCTGCATCACCAAGCCATGCAGAGATGAAGAGAAAGCATATCCAAGAAGACATCCAGCACTTAGCACCAACAATGAATTCACATTTCCACATCGTCAAGTAGTCCATGTCAGCAGTGTCATGTCATGTCATGTCATGAGTGGTCATATGCCACATCACTATTGTGGACCATGTATATGGTACGCAAATGTATTGTAAAGTGGAAGGCCAAAAGATACACATGGAATGTAAAGAGTCGTGTAAGTTGAAAAATCATAGGAAGTCAAACAACTAGGAGGGTAGTTAAAGAGTCACCCTTGGTTATATATACTCCCTCATTGTATGCGCAAAGGGATTTTCACCTAGGCTCCTCCCGCAAGGCATTAGAGAGTTCAACTAGTTCTTTGAGGAGCAGGGATTTACCACAATCCCATCGGATCACTAGGGCCTAAACAAGAATGGTTTCCTCTGAATCTATCCACCTAAAATGTGAGGAATTTTTTTGTCTCCACCTCTCAGCTTTACCGTGTATCCCGCCATTACCGGTTAAGGGATTCCTAGGCCTACAAGGTCACCATTGTCTGGGATTTACTGTGTATCCCACCATCATCAGTCAAGGGATTTCTAGATCCAATCAAGGGTACTCACAACCAAGCTTTACCGTATATCCCATCAAGGGATTCCAAGGCCTTGTGATTAATCTTAAGACCACCCAACCCTGCTTTGAATCCAGCTGACAATCCAGCTCAACCAAAACAAGAGAACCCCATCACACCATGGCTATCCAAAAATGACAAGGGAAGGCTAAAAACCATTGTCACGCTTGGAAAACCCATGCCAATGGAAAAAAGAGAACCAAAAAAATAGATGCATGTAACATGCATGCAAAAGATATCAAGGAAATCATACATGCAACTTGAAAGCTGTAAGTAATCCCATTGTAGGTACTTGAGTCTTGCTCTTCCTTGCTTGATCCTTACTTCCTCTTACTTTCTTTTCCTTCCTTTTCCCTATTTCCCCCAATTAAAGAATGATCAAAGAATACTCTAAATGTGCAAGATTATGAGAGAGTTGAGATAAAAAAGGTAGATCCAAAAATAAACTAAAAAAATGTTCAGTAAGCTAAAGGTTGTACATTGTTGTTGTAAACACTAGAGCTCATTTCATGAGCTTTCCTATAGGGATCTGGTCCCTTTTGCATATTGGGTTAACTATCGTATTTTTGCATGCTTGGTTGTCGTGCAATGTTTGCAAGCCCATTATGATGGTTTTGAAGGTCGGTCTTCATGTATATGAGTTTCCCCAAACATGTAAACATATGTCGCATCCATACAAAAATTCTTGAGCATTATCTCACAAGTGTCGTCACAGTCATCCTAAAGTCTATCTTAAGTGTCGCAATTGTCATATCTTATCGTTAGGTAGTCACACAAATGGAAATTATTCCTTCACTTGCCCCAATGATCTATGTTGTTATGTCATCAAAGTATGCTAAGCGTGTGATTGCAGTTAAGGTTCATCACAGTTCATCACCTATCCCACACTTAGCCATTTTTAGAAAATCTTCCTGACAAAGAAACTTCGATTCATCGAGGCCCACCTCAACTACGCACTATGCAATCTCAGACCTCTAAGCTGTGAACTTGTTGCTTGGAATTGTACAATGCGCAGTCCATGTCTCCCAAAGCTACTACTCTATGCAATTCTTGTGCTTAGCTCCTAACCTTGACCCTCAAAGTTGTGCAGTTATGTCTCCCAACTGCCTTGAATGACACATTTCATATCTTCAACCCTCAAGATTTTACCTCGACTATTGGAACTGCATAATGTGCAAAAGCGCAACCTCCCTTTACATCCAAAACTATGCAGTTGTGTTTCCCAATGTCCTTTCCCTCAGCCTGACCCCATTACCTCCAGAAATTGCGCAACCATGTCATTCAAGCTACCCTAAGTTGCACATTGCGTAGTTTCACAACCCAAGCTCTCCACCTAACTACTGAAACTGCACAATGCATAGTCCTAGGCCCCTCTTCCCATCCCGCCACTTGTCTAGGGCTTAGTTGATGGATCAAAATGCATCAAATTAGACTAGGGTTTTCAGATTGATGTCGTTTGGTCATGAGTGAATTGCAAGAACATGTACACTATCATGTCATGGAAAGGTGATGGAGAAGGAGAACATGAAGGAAGCATGCCTAAATACTCTCTTGTAGTTGAACCCACAAGTTGATCAATCGAGAGAAAGCAAATGGACATTGCAACAACCATCCAATACTAAAGATCATTAAATATTATGCATCACCAAGCCATGCAGAGATGAAGAGAAAGCATATCCAAGAAGGCATCCAACACTTAGCACCAACAATGAATTCACATTTCCACATCGTCAAGTAGTCCATGTCAGCAGTGTCGTGTCATGTCATGTCATGAGTTGTCATATGCCACATCACTATTGTGGACCATGTATATGGTACGCAAATGTATTGTAAAGTGGAAGTCCAAAGGACACACATGGAATGTAAAGAGTCATGTAAGTTGAAAAGTCATAGGAAGTCAAACAACCAGGAGGGTAGTTAAAGAGTCACCCTTGGTTATATATACTCCCTCATTGTATGCAAAGGAATTTTCACCTAGGCTCCTCCCGCAAGGAATTAGAGAGATCAACTAGTTCTTTGAGGAGCAAGGAGTGGCTCTAATGTCCCACTATTAGGACTAGTGATGTACATTGTAAACATGTGTCTTGGAACTTTTACTTATTAACATAATCCTTTAAGGCCAACATGTTCTTCATGCACGGAATATGAGTGTTTGTAAGACTATTATGTGGACATTTGTATTTCATGTTTGCTTTCACATGTGCTAATATAGTTGAAGTATTTCGGTTATTTTGGTGCTTATCTTATTGAGAATGTGTTATAATGGTTGTTATTGTTTTCCCATCCTTGTGGAGTATTCCTTGGGATACTAGATATATATTTCCTCATTTATTGGTTGTAACGATCGTCGCATTCGTTGTTGACTATTTCGTTGGATGTTAGATGGATCCTTCGGGTTCATGTGTGTCTCCTCTTGGGAGGTACAATTACCTCTCACTTAGAGGATCACTTTTCTTCCCCACTCTCTAGTAGAAGAACATTGACATAGTTGCAACTAACAACTCACCATGCGCATACTGAATAGGACTCCTACACCAAAAGGTGTTAGGTCTAAATGGGACTTCATAGCGGGGAGATCCTCTATATGTTTATGGATCCAAAACCATCAATTCCTACCTTACCCTATAATAATCTATCTTAGAATACTCTTGCACAGCATACTTTATCCTAACCTATAGGCTATCTTACCCTAGCCTAGCCTAACCTAATCTTGCCAAACCTAACCTAGCTCTACCCTAACCTAGCTCACTTTGGCTTAGACTACACTAGCCTAGACTTCTCTACCCTATCATACATTAGACTACTCTAGCCTAACCTAGTCAACTCTAGATTAGACTAACCTAGCCTACCCTACCCTACCTTACCATACTCTAGCCTACACTTCTCTAGCATAGCATAGCCTATTATTGCATAATCTAGCCTACTCTTTCCTAGCCTAGCCTACTCTAGACTAGCCTAACGTAACCTACTCTAGCCTAGTCTATCCTAGCCTACTCTACCTTACCCTAGTGAAGCCTACTCTAGTCTTACCTAGCTTACCCTAGCCTAACTTTCTCTAGCCTAGACTACTCCAACCTAGCGTAGCTTAGTCTGTTCTAGTTTAGCCTAACCTAGCATGTTGTAGATTATCCTACTCTATCCTAGCCTAGCCTAGCCTATCCTAACCTAGCCTACTCTAACTTAGCCTAGCCTAGACTAGCCTAGCCTACTCTAGACTAGTCTGACCTACTCTTACTTGATGTAGCCTAGCTTGGCCTGATCTAGTCTACTCTAGCCTGGCTTAGCCTAGATATCCTAGGCTATAGTAGCATAGCCTACTCTAGCATAAAATAGCCTAATGTGATTTAGCATAGCTTAGGCTACTCAAACCTAGCCTAGCCTACTCTATCCTAGGTTATCATAGCATACCCTAGCCTACTCAAACATATTCTAGCATGCACAAACCTAGCCAAGCCTAGTCTAGCCTAGGTTAGCCTAGCATATGCTAGCCTACTCTAACATAGCCTACTCTAAAAATCCTACTCTAGCCTAGCCTAGCCTAATCTGGCGTAGATGATCCTAGCCTAGCCTAGCCTAAATTTCCCAACTCTAGCCTAATAAGTATATTTAGGGTTCAATACCATAGAAAAATTTTGGAAGCTCATATCATTGAAAGATGGAATAAGCTGAAGAAAAGGGTCAAGGAAAGACAGAGTAACAATTCTCTCCTATGAGTAAGATAGTATCCCTCACAAAAAGGTCCTATCTTAAGCTCCTAAATCTTATGTTATAGATATTATCATGACAATAAGATGCATCGTGGCATCATGGAAGCATTAGGAACAAGAGCTCATGACATCACCATGGGATTCATGATTGACAAAATCCATGGCATTCAAACTTGAAGGATATATCTCTTGGGAACCTCATTGGACATTGTAGGAAAGGATAAAGACATCCAGAACAAGGCTCATCATACATCAAGAAGGAAACATTTTCTAGATGGGGATATACAAGATCCTCAAGATTCTTCGATGGAATCCTCATAGGAGGGTTCACTAATCTATAGAAGAAGCAAGTGTTTAATCAGAAACTCCAACTTATGGAATTCATGGGATGATGGTATGATGACATGAGAAATGAAGCAGATCAAGGGATTAAAAATATTTTCAATCAAGGAAGTTGCTCGAGGAAGCCTAGATTACCTAAAAGTAAAATTAGGTATGTATGCTTGTGTTTAATATTACAATGTCATCTCATATGGTTGCATGTAACATGGATCATTACTTCTACCTTGAGAAGCATGATCATGAGAAAAAAGAATCTCCTCCTCTAAAAGGATGCAGGAAGGCATAAAGTCACACTAAGATTGTTAGGTCCCTATAATACTAGTGATTACCCGATTACTATTGTAGTTTATCCCTTATAAATATTGTTGTACCCCTAATGTCCCCATACTGTTATTACTGTGTCTCCTAGAATCCCTCTATTGTTATTTTTGTGCCTTTATATTATTATTGTTAGGTCGGCTGGGTTATATTGTGATTCCTTAGACTCCTACATATAGAAAGGAGGTTTTGTCATTTGAATCATCAAAGAATCATTCATTTGTGTAATGTAAAGGAGGTTGCCCCCTCGAAGAGGCTGAATTCTAAGGCGTTGATCTATCTTTTCTATCTTTTTGAGAGCTGGTTTCATAACATTTGGTATCAGAGCTTTGGATTCTAGGGTTTCACTGCTCCAAATAGGTCATCGTGGCATTTTCGCTATAAATTTGTTTCTGTGACATTTCAAAAGCGAAAAATAAAACCCATTTGAGATGAAATCGCACTGAACCTCGGGTCCAAATTTCAAAGCTTTTTGTGTTATATTTCCGGAGATATGGTCTGAGGAAGTTGGTTTTTTTTGCAGACTCCTGAATTACATTCCAAACAGGTGACCTGGGGAAAATTGTCGTAACTTTCTCTCTCAGCATCAGATTGAAATTTCATAAGGTATAGAAAGAGGACAGACTGTAATTTCTTGTATATATTTTTTAGAGCCAAAGGTCGAAACGGGGACACGTGGCATGTCGTACAAGTTCGCTCTACTGAACTAGTATATAAGCAGGTCACTGTGGGAGATTTGGCATAA
>Ga0213497_1000033_pt1 | contig 14825 bp, 11 predicted proteins | sample Lodgepole_Yose_3_FD_150979 | JGI IMG/M metagenome (GOLD analysis project Ga0213497, IMG submission 150979) | Leaf-associated microbial communities from Pinus contorta in Yosemite National Park, California, United States - Lodgepole_Yose_3 | ecosystem: Host-associated > Plants > Phyllosphere >...
GAGAGGGGCGGAGCCACTCACTATTCATATGGTGAGGACCGGTAGGGGCTCGACTGTCAAGGAGAGGGGCGGAGCCACTCACTATTCATATGGTGAGGGGTCACTCACTATTCCGATGGTGAGGGATTACTTCAACCTGCCAACTAACTAACCAGGGCCCTATATTCTTTAGGGGCGGAGCCACTCACTATTCCGATGGTGAGGACCGGTAGGGGCTCGACTGTCAAGGAGAGGGGCGGAGCCACTCACTATTCATATGGTGAGGACCGGTAGGGGCTCGACTGTCAAGGAGAGGGGCGGAGCCACTCACTATTCATATGGTGAGGGGTCACTCACTATTCCGATGGTGAGGGATCCCACCTGCCCACCAACTACGGAGCCACCCACCTCACTCCAACAGTCCAGCTAGGTGCTGATATCACATAACTTACTTACGTTTATATAACGTGTCACCTCTTTCTTTTTATTTCGGGCTTATTTATTCGATTGGATTTATTCTATTGATGATGCTCCCCATGTTCCCCCATCACACCTGCAGTTAACCTGATGCCCACCAGGATAACCTACCCGCCTGGGAAATAGCCGAGAAAAGAAAGCAAGCTGCACGGAACCAACACAGCTTGTTCCTACCTGGGCTGGAATGGCTCTGAGAGAGAAAGAAGAAGCACTAGCTCTGGCTGGGGACCGACCTGCCAACACTTACTGCACGGGGGACCCCGTAACCCCCTTCCAACCAGAGAGGCACCAACCCCCACCAGTACAGGACCACCTATCCAATCAGGACAAGACAATCAGGACAGTACCACCAAGCCCACCTACAGGGCCTACCACCTGCCATCTGGGTTCCCACCTGCCCACCCATGACGGAACAAGACAGAACAGCTAGGTGGTGACGTAGTTGCTTATATACGTTATTTTACCGTGTTTCCTAGTTAGTTGATGAGTGTTGTTGCTTGATTGATTGGCTTGATGAACTTGATTGATCCATACCCCACATGTTCCCTACAGAGCTTTATTGGATTTACTTGCTTGATTGATCCATAGACCCCATCGTTCCCTACAGACCCACTGGACGGAGCATAGCTCCTATAATGGACACAACTGTAAGTCTATAGTGCTAGTAGTAGGCTTTCACTCTATGAAACTTCCTAAGGCTAAAGGCTAGTGTCCGTAAGGCTGGTTTCCATTTGTTTCCTCCAATGGATCCTAAAGTAAAAGCTCCTTAACAATGGTATGAAAAATCACAACATTTCATTCATTTTAGAGTCAGGAGTTGGAGTTTGGAGTAGTCGTTGTTGGAGTTTGGGGAGTTTGGAGTTTGGCCTTCTCTGTAGATGTTGACTCTTATCGGGACGTGAGATGAAATCAAGTAAGAAAGCTAATTTGTCTTCTCTTGATGGCTCCTATTGGGAGTGAGCTGTTACATCCGGGAGAAGAAGCGTTCGAGAGCTGGGAGAGAACCCGGGTGAGGTGCGAGAATGAAGGAAGGAGCCAACCAATTCACCCGAGATAAGAGATACCAGAACACCAAGATATGATACCACATCGCATTATATATGTAGATTTACAATTTGAGAGGAGCTTAGTAAATAAATATAGGAAATTAGAGGAGCTTAGGAAATCGATGTTGAGTAGTTAGTTGGCGGAGCTGGAGTCTTCCCCTAAGAGCCAACCAATCGATGAAGAGTTTTAAGAGGAGGATTACCCGAAGAGCACCGATTTCTTTTAGGTTTAGTGGGGACCCTCGCTGCTTCTTGATAGACTGATTGATAGCAGGCGAAAGGGCGGCTGGCTTGCGAGGAGGCGGTTATATAACCCGAGCGAGGAAAGACCAATTCGTGACGCTACAACCTGTGATAGACCCCGAGATTATGATTCGCAAGACAAGTGCTACGAACCGGATACCCGCAATGGGATCTTATCAATTTAGTAGACCCCGATCTCGATTGCAAACTGGAGACGATGAACTTTACGGCGGGCTTCCTGCTTGCTGGGAGAAGAAAAGAAACGCGATTGCTTGCTTTGGTTATGGGACTGCTTAGTTAGCCACTTATAATTAAGTTTCAGAGCCAGATAGCAGCCTTGCAAGAGCAGATCATGGAGCTGACAAAAGCCAAAGTAGGTAGAGAACAGGTGTAATGTACCACCTACATGACTGAGGTTAAGCTTTCCACATAATTCCCTCTAAGTAGCCAGTAATGTATATTTCCTCACCATATGAATAGTGAGTCCCTACCGGGCCTGACCCTGGCCTTCCTTGAAGTGGTAATTTCACTAGTGAAAGGGGGAAGCAAGGTACGAGCCTAAAGATCGGACGCTAGGAGATCGAGGGTAAACTTGTTCGAGGTAGGGCTGGTCTCCTTCCTATCGAAATTCTCATGCGATAACCCGAGCTGGCTTGCCCTGCAATCTCCCCACGCGCATAACTAGGGGTATGGAACCTGCCTTGCCATCGGACCAAACACCTTAGAACCCAAACCGCGAACCTGAGGACCTCACTTCTGAGGACCGGAGGGGCTCGACCAAAGAAAGAAGTAAGTGGCTGCTGGTCATTCTTTATATATGTAATTCTAATTCTTTATATACGTAATTATGCCAACTAACTAAGGTAGCCGGATTTCACATATTCTTAGGTCTACGCAGCCTTCCCCTCCCCAGCTTGGGCGTGTCAAGTAGCCGTAAAACGCACGCAAATAGCCTTTCAGACGAGATTCCACTCTCGATGCATGCCTCTGGAAAACTACCGCAACATAGGCTGGCTAAAGAGAGATAGATCGAGTAAGTGAATCGGTCTACATTGAATTATATATGTCATTACGGCAGCATCTGAATCTCTATTTTATGAAGCCGCAACTACCACATGCTCATATATAACTACCACCATTTCATACGGCATGGTAGAATGATGAGTGCTTAGTGTAGCTGAAATGAATGATGATTTGATCCGGCCCGGCTTTCTTTGTTCTTCCTCCTACTATTGCTCGACGAACAGGAGAGGAGAGGGACGTTAAGTGACTCGACTAACAGGACCCTTTAGGGTGCGTAAGCACGCTCGACTAATAAGGAGAGGGGGCTCGACTGATAAGGAGAGGAGAGGAACGAAAAAAGCGACCAAAGGCCCGCCATCGACTCACTATTCATATGGTGAGGGTAACCTCCGCCTCCTCGTGGGGCCAAATTAGTAGGGAAATCTTGAAAAACCTCCGCCAAGGTGATAAGAACCTACAGAAGCAATCGATCAGGGCAAGGAAACGATCGATCAGGGCAAGGATTGGATATTGAGATTGAGAAAAGCCCTCTCCTTATCAGTCGAGCCGATGGCGGCCTTATTAGTCGAGCGTGCTACGCACCCTAACGGACCTCACACGTTACCTCACCCTTCGGGCCTTTAGTCGAGAGTTCGGCAGGCTCACCCTTATGCCAAAGGACTTAAGCTAAGACTAAAGCAAGATCTTATGGCAGGTTGATTAATAGGACTTATCGTATGGACCTTACTCCATGGAACTAACTCCTAAAACTACAGCAAGTGCCTTACTCTATGGCCGGCTAAGATATTATTCTTATTTGCTTACGCTGGTAATAGTGAGAAAGAGAATTTCTCTTATTTTTATTGCATATAACTAATGACAAGACAAGTTCAACTTAGATATGCAAGTCCTAGTTATAGGCGAGTCTCTCAACAACACTCAATGTATTTGGAACAACCTATACTCCTCTTCTTATGCCATTCCCATTCAAACTGGAGACACTACTTGCCAGAGATCAAACTACGTGTAGAATCAGGAAACAAGGAAGAGATATGTCCATGGAACTCTTGTAAGAGTTCTTAGGAGACTATGGCTAGTACCTTACTTACGTTACTGGGACACATGAGAATGAATTCATAGATTGTGTCTTATATATGCCGGTATCAAATGTATGAAGTCCACATGCACTAAGAACGACTAGCTTAAGTCCATTTGTTCTTTAACTACTGGCAGCCGTAGTGTAAGTCCCATAGCAATTAGCCTTACAGACACTAGCGCTTAGTCCATGCACTATGCACTATAATAAGCCTTAAGCCTTTGAGTTTAAGGCCGAGAAAGGTCTTTGCCGGACTGCTTGACTAGCTTCAGAATGGGCCCTATGAACAACTGTAAGTTCTCTATTTATTAAGTCAGCTGTAGTCCATGACAATAAGCCTTAATTGCCAGACCTTCAATCACTGCATGAAGAAGAAGCCATGATTGCATTCCACTTGTTGTTGTTTATAAAACAAGTGAAAAACTATATGCGAGTACAGGTTCTATGTCTCTATGCATGCTCGTATATGAACCCTGCTGGAGTTAGTTCCTTAACATGGGAGTTCCTGAACATGGGGAGCTGAAGCCGCTGACTCCTACTAGATATGGAATCCTGCCACGAGATAAACGTACGGAAATGGCCATGTTCTGTTCAGAAGAAATCCATTTAGGTGCCAAGATGAGTTGGTTTCATCGAACCCATCAAAAAGAGATTATGACAAAGGAACTATGCCCAATGAGAAGGTTTGGGGAAGTCTGTCCCATCCCAAATGGACCAGTGAAACGAGACTCTATGCCATGCTAATATAGCATAGATCCTAGGACTCTTTTACAACAACTAGGTTTTCTTACACAACGACATACACGGGGATTCTTTCACATGGGGAGAACTGGTGGAGCTGTTTGAGGTGCCTTGCCCGAACCCGCTTCAGCTTCAGCTCGCCTATATTCCGGGAGCATATTAGTGGTGTTAATATAAGTTAGTAATAGCATTTATTTCCACTTGTTTGTGTCCCCTGAGCTCCAGCGAAGAAGCAGTTGTGTTCATTATTTGAAAGAAATAGGAGGTTACTTAGTTGGGCGAAAGCGAAGAAGCTTGCCAGGTAAGGTCAAGTCCCATACCACTTGTGCTTTCCTCTGAGCTCCAGCAGAGTGTGTGTGAGGTGCACCCATTCCCCTTACTCCTCCATCCATTCCAAGTTTCCACCAGATGAGAGAGAAGGACCCGTTCAATCCATACCTCGTGAAATCCATACCCGAGAATGAGTTCCCCCATACCCTCACTTACCGCTACGGAACATTGGAATGTTCCTACCTGGGCTGGACTGAACGGTTCGGAACGATGGAAGGAATGAAGAGGCGTTACATACGTGAATTCACAAGAGGTTCATACGCCAGTCTTACATAGCGATCATTGCCAATCATATCAGTTATAGCCAGTAAGAGCCAGAAGGTCAGACGAGAGCCAGTGGTCATTGCCGGGAGGTCATTGCCATAGGGCCAGCCGAGAGCTAGTGGTCATTGCCAGAAGGTCATTGTCAGAAGGTCAGCCGAGAGACAAGCATTGCCAGTCATTGTCAGGAGGTCAGAGCCAATCATACCAGTCATTGCCAGCCGGTCATTGTCAGAAGTCATTGCCATATAGCTAGTCTTCTGGGAGGGTTGAGAGGTATTCCGGGAAGGGATTTCTTTATTTGATTGATGAGGATTACCCTATGAGTCAACCGATCGAGCCAGAACATTGCAGGCATCTAGGGACAAAGGCAGGGAACACGTTGCCAACAATGCGAGGAAGTGCACCGATGAGTGAGTGATTTGATTGATGGCCAGTTGAGAGCAGCGGTGGTCCGGTCCCACGGACGGAGGGATGGTGGCGAGGACAGACAGACATGTGGAAGGGACAGCGAGAGGCGGGGCAGGGTTAAAGGAATGATTGATTGAGGAGCTGGATGATGAGTCTTACCCACCAAGTTACCCCCATCGATCCACAGTTATATATTCTCGATCCACCGAACGAGATGACATAACACCTAGCCCTATATTTAATGAGACGGAACGGACGGAACTCTAGTTCCTCGAGTCGATGGACGTTACATACGTTGATGAATCGAGGAGCAGAGACAGTCCAGTTTCTTTTGAGGAGCTGGATGAATGAGTCTTTCCCCAAGAGCCAATCTATCGATCCACCCAGAGAGACATCCCATTGCCCCCAGAGTCAACAGTGACACGCCGAAAGCCTTGACGCTTTACCCTTCACCCATCGTCAACACTGACAGCACACAGAAAGAACAATCTGCACGCTTCGCTTCTTTTCTCAATAATTCCATAGGGTGAGCCTGCCGAACTCTCGACTAAAGGCCGCCATCGATTAGGAAAGCTCATTAGGTAGTCTTTTGGTAAGGTCCAGCGCCGCACTAACTAATCTGAAGTTTCTCAATTTCACCCTGTTCCGGGTTTTGGTACATAGTCCTAGCCAGTAGCATGGGCCGTAGCATACCTTCCATCTCGAGATCCAGCATCAGCAGCTTGACCAGCAGACCTTACGACTAGTGATCGAGATCCATACCTTCGTGATGCCGTTCCAAATGCTGATCTTCGTGATCCAGACCTATAGCCAGTAATAGCAGAGCTAAAAGCACCAGAGGCAGCATAGGTAGTAGATCCAGTAAAAGCAAGGGTGTATGAACCAGTAGATTCAGTAGTTGGTTATGTATATGAAGCAGAAGTAGATTATGCTGTTGACTGAGCAGATTATTCAGATGGCTAAAAAGCAAGAGCATAATCTGCCCTATCTTCATTCGCTCTGGGCGTCATATCCTTGACCATCGCATGCGGCTCTCTCTCCCTTACTTATGAGGGGGGCCTGCAGCCTCGGCTTCATCTCCTTCTTTTCGATGGAGGTAAGGACCGTGTGTTCTGTATCGGTAAGTGAGTGGTAGATTCGAGTTTATAGGGGGGAGGATATATTTGGTTCGAGGTTCGATAAAATGGGGGCTTTAGATTAGACCTTGCATTAGGACGTGAGATTTCATCATATTGATACGTGAACTTAGCCCCCGATGGGTACGAAAGATTAGCCCCTTGTATTGGGAAGGATAGATTATACATCGTATTGGGAGCTTCATATTGGGAGCTTCATATTGGGAGTGATAAAAATGAAAGTAGAAATAAAGCTAAGCATCGAATCAACATTTGTATCGAAAACAACCTACCTGATTGAGACTTGGCATCAACTGGATTGAGTACGGGCATCAAAACACCTGAATCGAGTGTCTCAACTCTTGGCTATCGTTGACCTCCTATCCTGGGAATGAGGACTGTGTCTGGCTGGCTTGCGGGGTATGTGTGCTGCTATGGCCATCCCTTCCCGTCCCGGTGGCTGTGTCGTGTGTGGAAGGTGACTTGGCATATATGTTACTATGTTGGGTGGGTCTATGTGAGTCGGCTCTGTCAGTTGGCCTTAATCCTCTTGGCCGGTGGTGATGTGCGCTGTCAAGAACGGTAAGGTGGGTCCCTTTAAATGGTTATAGATCGTACACGGAGAGGCTCTCCTCGGAAGAGGATCAAGTTGGCCCCGGTTTCCCTACTATAGAAAGGGGTGGGACGCATCCGAAGGGAAGAAGTGGGATAGCATAGGCTTTACCAATAGAATAGTCAGTCATAAGATTTCAGGTTCTTTATTGGAACGGCGGGCGTGCTTCTTAATTTGTTGGAATTCCGAGTTAGGTAGGTTCTTAGTTTTTATGCTTGTGAATGGTAAATTGGACTAGAACGAGATAAACTGTATCCATTACAGCGGGTAGGTGGGTGGGTGCCTGTTGCTTAGCCACCTTTATTGCGTCTATACTCTACTTTCTTCCTGCAGCAGTGAGGTTAGCGATACGGTTGTTGGCAGGTCCAGTGATAGCGGGAAGCGTTGCTTTCGCCAGCGTCCCTGCCCTGCCAGTGATGCATAGTTCTGCAATTTCCTAGCGCCAGGTTCGTGGGTTCGTCATAGTTGGCAATAGCCTATTGCCAGGCAGGGTATTGGGTTCTGGCCATGGGTTCGGATGGCCCGTTAGGTACTCGGGTTTGTCGAGCGAAGCGTTCTGCCAAGGTCGCTCTTCGTAGGTCGGGTATCGAGAAAGACGCAATATAGAGACGGAAAAGCATCAATGGAGAGAGGGCAGGCAGCAATCACTTGAGTAAGCCCTTTATTCCGCCCGCCGTGTTTCTTTCTTGGACCAGCCCGTTGGTTTCTTTCTTTATTCCAGTCATTATTTATATATGTAATAACACTAGATTCGGCCCCCCACCCACCAAGTCCACGTATACCAAGTACACCCAGTATGTTTAAGGAACCTGCCAAGTCCCCCAAGTGAGTTAAGCCGCCAAATGCAGTTTATACCAGGAGGCAATGCGCCTTCTTTTCTGTTTGCGAACCGATAGCCCATCATTCCCCACCCCGGTCATTGTCAGTCTGCCGCTAGTCGATCCAGTTTTTGATGCACTTGATGCTGGTACTCAATGCTTGTACTCAATCCCCAGGAGTTGATCACAAGAGCCGATCCCAGGAGTCAATGCTGCTTGTCGATGCACCCAATCCAGGTGTGTAGATGCTGGCTGGTACTCACTCGATTCAGGTTTCAATGCCAGTACTCGCTGCTGATAGTCTTTTGGTTTTCGATGCCAGCTTTCTGTTCCAGTCACGGATGGACGAATAAATGCTTGAGCGTCGGTTACCGATCGATACAGAACACAAGGGGCAGCTACTCAATCGGGATACTCTATGGGACTACAGGTCACAGGGGACTAATCCACAGGGAGGAGCAGAGCTACGGGGCACAGGTATGGCACTAATCCACAGGGAGGGGCATTTACAGTTCACCAAGAAAATATCATTCTCACATAGTCAATGTAAGTCAGCCGAGAGTCCATCAGTCACAGGATGTGCCGATAGACACAGTAAGGAGGTCCCAATTACCGCTAGTTGATGATGCAGTCCAATTCACTCGATGCCGGTACTCGAAGACAAGAATTGATCCAAGGGTCAATTCTTTTACTCTATGCTTTTACTCTCTAGATGGATGGTGTATCTTAATGATGCTACTTGATGGCCGGGACTCGATGCCAAGTGTTGATCGGCCGCCGGGCAAGACCCCTAAGCAGCAGCCAGCAGGAGATCGATAAATAAGGTTGTAAGACGGTTACTAAATAGGAGCCCCGGTAAATATGAGGAGCCCTGTCGAATGAGGATACCCTGTTAAAGAGCCCTGTTAAAGAGCCCCGGTAAAAGAAGAAGCGCTGTTTTAAGAGGAGCGCTTTAAAGAAAGAGGAGCGATGGCGGCCTTTAGTCGAGAGTTCGCTACCTCTCCTTTAGTCGAGAGTTCGGCAGGCTCACCCTCACCCTGGTGACATGACTTACACTACGGAACCACCACCTATGAATGGTTCCTACCTGGGAGGTGCGAAATCAACATGACTTACCGCACTTACTGACTCGGGTCGGGGGACCTCCCACTCGTCTAGAGAGCCCCGTAGAGAAGAGCCCCTAGTGTGATAAGCCCTAGTAGAAGCCCTATAATTTGTTTCTCTGGTCGTAGATATGCGAGTCCAAGTGGAAACGTAGATATGGCGAGAGAGTTATTCTGTTCTAACTAAACTCTGGATCTTCCGCTTAAAACTAACTGGAGCTTTCACTATAAGGAGTGCATGGGACTAAAGCTAAGAACTAAGAATAGAGAGAATGAGAAAGATCATTTATTCTCTCTGGACTCTAGCTTTCACTCTAAGGCAGAGTGCATGGGCTTTGGCAAGGACGTATCCATGCGAGCTCGTATATTAACATGTAGTGACCATATCTCTAGGCTTTCACGGGGCTAGCCTTAGGGTGACTCAGACTGAAGCTAAGGCAATGATATGCGAGTCCAAGTTCAACGTATAAATGCGATATTGTATATAAATGTTGTCTTGCTTATTTAGATAACGAATTTGGAGGTTTTGGTAGAGCTGTTGTTCCAACCTTCCCTGGGCCAAACCAGAGCATTAGACCTCCTACGTTATGGGAATTGGGCTCAACAACTATAGAATGGGAATCAATGGGGCTCACCAAGGGAATCGTGCAAGGCAATTGAAAAGCCATCCAGCCTGTCATAGATAAACGTTAAGAAGAGGAGGCATGTTTCAGTAAGAAAACAATCCATTTCATTGTCCCTATATGTTTTATTGGACCCAACGAAAGGGGGTTGTGACTATGGCACAATGTGAAATGAGGAGGACCTGGAGGGACTCTTAGAGGTAGGTACGCCCTCCACCCAATATCACTTAGGATCTTTTTTCTCTTTCCCACTCGCTCACTCCCACAAATAAGATATGCAAAAAAGTTAGAAGTCAATCTGCTATTCGATGGAAGTCACAAAAGAAGGTTGCGAAGTTCATGTCGCACTGAGAACTATTAACCAATTCGAATCAAATCGATCCAACGCCGTGCGACCGGATCTACCGAAGAAGCGTGGGGTCCTCTCCTTAACAGTCGAGCCTGCCTCCGCATCCTTGAGCATCGCTAATTTGAGCAGCAGTCACCACCTGTCACTCTGTCGACGCGAAAAATCATGAAAAAAGAGAAATCCCAGGCGCACCGATCATGTAGTAATCCAACCTAGAAGAAGGTAGAGGAGAAAGGGCACGGGGAGAGCCCACTTCCAGCCAAGTCAAAGCCATCCATCCAATCGTCGTAGGGTTACGGGAAGATAAGGGATCAACCCCCACCCAATCCGGTGCTTCTAAGATCAGGTCATAGGTTGCACTCAATCTCGTCTCCTAGCAGTCTTAAGCCTGTCCATTCCATTCAACGAGGTTCTCTGATGGACCATAATCCAATAACTCCATCCGGCAGTTGAAACGATCTAAGCTAAAGGGAAAGCACCCACCCTTTCACTATTGAAATGACTAGAGACCAAGGTGTCGAATTGAGAACTGATAGGCCAGGTTCATGGAGAGGAATTTCCCCATATGCTGCTATTGATTTACCAGGCAGTTCTATATGCGTATAAAGTTGCCCATCCAAGAGCCCGAAGCCTTTTACTCTGTGTAAGTATTGGATCCTGAGCAGATCGATATTGAGTTCCAAATCCCGTTAATGACCGGGCCGGGTGAAAGCATCAATAGCAGTCGCAGCTTACCTTCGCTAGGTTCCATATCCAGTCACGGATCGAGATCGAGATAAAGATCCAGCAATTGGAGACCGAGTTTACTTTCTTTTTATGAACTTGAATCAGTTTCTCTTGGTCCATTCAATCACATTGGGTTTGAACTAGGACCAGCTTAAGATCCTCCAGCTGCATAAGTAGATCCAGTTGCTTACTTTGAACCAGTGGATCCCGCAGAGGCAGAAGCAGTGGTTTCACCTGTTTCTTTAGTTGGAGATCCAGTTGTGCTAGATATTTATATGGAATCACTTTGGCGGGCACCTAAAACTGGACATGAGCTGTTCCCAAGTTAGTAGAGGTAGAGATAAGCTCGGCAGGAGAAGCAAGATCGGGATGCCTCCATTTACTCTAACCAATTGAACTACAATACCATGGTCCAGTAAAGTCCACTTCTTCTTTTATAAGTAATCGATATCAAGTTAGTACCAACATCTCGGAGCGATTATATCATTCACTTTCTCATTCGATAAGGAGGATATAAGAAGTATCTGTTTGCTCCATTCCATCGAAATATGTACACAATAGATAAGGGTTTACAGGTTTAGAACCCGCATATCAGCCAGTTCCAGCTCCTTCCCTTATATCCGTTCAGGAAAGGGCTGCCCTCTCAGTAGTGTTCGCGGATCTGCACATGCGACTATAAGCGATGTTCCAATATTTCTCTATGTCACAAGATATGATGTTCCGACAAGTGCTTATGTTTCCATATACGTAATAGTTCCTATCAGTGTAGTTCCGGGATTTCCTAGTGTTCCCAGATATTGTTACCTTGTTGTTCCAGCATTGAATATTGTTCCCACAAGTGCATGTTCCGACATCCTATTATGTTCCTAGAAGTCAGGTGCATTAGCTAGTGTTTCAATTCAATAAGTTATGTTTCGGTATTTGCAATAGTTACTAGAAGTGCTCCGACATAAGCTCTTTATCCAACTAGTGATGTTCCTACATACCCTGGTGTTACAATAATTTATGATGGCATCTGCATGCATTCCAAGCAGCTAAGTTTAGACATCCCATTATGTTCCAGTATTCGTAAGCGATGTTCTAGCATTACCTCCAGGAGCAAAGCCAGCTCGAAAGCTTGTAGCCTAGGTTGTTGAACCATAAGGTATCCAGCTGAAGCGCCCGTTTCAAACTCAGTCTCACTCGCAGCATCTAAGCTATAAGCAGCCCCCCCTATATCATACGAAATTCAAGTTCCAGATCCAGAGCTACCTCGCTACGTAGTAGAAGGATGGTCTTTGTAGGTGCTGGTGGGTCAACCAATTGAATTGAATAGCTAACGCGTCAAGATCTTACCCTATGCTTTAGATATATATATATATTGTTTGTGCGAGAGTAACCATATCGCTAAGGTCCAAATCCAGATTGAGTGGATCCAGTTGATTGAGTTTCTCCTGTAGCAGGGGTGGATTCAGTAGCATTTGATCGAGACTCTTAAGCACCCCGTATCTTCCGGCCGTACACCAAATGAGTCAGTACAAAGCTCCCCGTTTCACTAGGGCTCCCTCGCCTAGCTCGGGGTCGAAGTGCATACCTGCTAGACGTAGTCGCGAAACCGGTGACCCCCCTCTTACCATTCGTCGGTTGGTTTACCCAGAAGTAATCAGTGATGGAACCTCACACTCAGGTAGAGACGACTGACTCCCGCAGGAAGCAGAACGCAAAGCCGTTCAATATATTTCCGTTATTCGTTAAGAGCGAAGGCCTCAAAAGGAGCCTAGTGCTGGAATAGAATCTGGGTGGGCGTGGAGCGAAAGAGAACAAGATTCGTGGGAAAGGAAGTATGGTGATGTACAGTCCTTCAAGTACGAGTCATTGTTATTTCAGTCTAATTACTCTCTTTAGGAAAGGAAAGGAAGTACGATTCATAGTACGATTACTCATCCTTTCAGGCTAATTCATCTAGCTATGAAAGGACTTAGTACGATGAATTGTTCTTTCCTTACTTACCGATTGTGCCTGCCCTTACTTACCACCGATCGTGCTGGCTCTTCTTTCCCAATCAATATATCCGATCTATAAGATCTGGATCAACCTTAGTGAGCTTATCTATATACGTAATTCAGCGAAATGGTGGTGGTGAGGATGCTGGGTCACCTGGGTAAAAAACTACTAAGGGTGCTTCGTAGGGTCATTCGCCGGTTCTGGCGCGGGGTCTCCATCTAAACCCGGAGAACGAACTCGAACTGAATCTTCATCTTATGTTGGGAACTGAATCTACTCCATAAGGTTCCGGGCCAACAAATGGAACTGGGGTGGGCTCCGGCTTTTGCACGAAAGTATCTGAATAATATGGCTATTTATCTGCTTTCTCTCCCACCTTTACGCTTGCTACTTATGACTATGCTCTTGCCCTCTGACCCTGCTGCTCCCACCTGTGTCTATCCTTTTGCTTCCTATGCTGTTGGCTGTGATGCCTTTGCCTATGTTATTGGTACTTATGCTACCTATCCCTTATGCTACGTAGCTGGCTGGCTTTCTGGCTTTCAGGTTATGGGTCTGGATCTCGATCTCGAACAGCTACTAGAGAACCAGCAACAGATCCAGTGGGGTCTTGGCTTTATAACTACCTTATTCTTGCTCCCCATCCGGTTATAGCGAACGATAGGGGGGGGGGGTCGGAAGAACGTAGCAAGGTCAGATGGACCACGGCACTTAGAACCAGACACTCTGCCCGGAAATGACCCAGAAGTGTGTATGTAGTATGGTATGCCCGACACACTCTCTCCATTCATTATGCCAGAACTAAAGCCACCTCACGAAACAGAATATGCACAACTTGCCATCCGTCACCCACAATGTATTCCGATCGATCATCAATGTCAGTCAAGCGCCATAAAGTGTAAACATAACCCGTTCTAAGCGCATCCACAGCCGACAGACCCGCTCCACCCTACATGAATGACCCGAAGAATCTAAAGCTATCAAATCTCAGATCCGGAGGTCTTGTCCACCAGGGCAAGGAATAAGCGGGAGAATAAAGCAGGCGTACGATCAAAAACGGGTACTGGTCGCATCGAATTGAATTAGGGAGCATAAACCATGCCATAAAGCACGTCAAGATATAAATGTCCTAATCGAAGCGTGACAAGATCCCACTCAATTCCAGATCGAAAGCCCGCAGCAAGGGCAGGGAAGATACCAGAGCAAGCATCACTTCCTATCCCAGTTTCTTTCCTGGCATCCTTCGTTATAGAGCTCGTGCCAGCATACCTTCCAAAGTCAGCAGAGGATTTGGTTCCATTCATTGGGGATCCTGCTCTAAATCCAGTTCCCCCAGAAGCATATAAGGATATAGTGCCAGTAGACTGGATTGAACCAGTTCTTTTTGGAGCCATACGATGACACGGATTTACGCGTGGGGAGCAGTCCCGGTTGGAGACTCATCAGGTCAAGATCCAAAGCTTATTGCATAGCTCGTTCAAGAGCGAGATCCAGATATGCCGCGTTTGGATCGTGTTTTCAGGTTTTCAGAGCGAGAGCTTATATATGATATGAAAACAGTCGTAGTATAACCATACCGATAAGAGCGCATCTGCGAGCTTTAGCCGCGGGTGGTGCCATGGAAGCTATTACTATGGGTGCTTTTCCTGTGTCTACCTTTGTTCCTGCTCATGCTGGTAGTAAGGATGCCCTTGGTGTTACTCGATCTGGGTCTCAATCTTGAACTAGCAATGGGTTTGTATCTCGATCTGCATCCGCATCTGTACCTTATGCTCCCACGACCTTGGCCTCTCCCTCCTCTGCCACTGGCTCTGTTGCTGCTTGCTCTGTTCCCCATACCCCCTCTGCTACGGATATTTCCTTTGCTTGCTGGCGGATCCAAACTCTTTTTATGATGTATATATATATA
>Ga0213497_1000034_pt1 | contig 14819 bp, 4 predicted proteins | sample Lodgepole_Yose_3_FD_150979 | JGI IMG/M metagenome (GOLD analysis project Ga0213497, IMG submission 150979) | Leaf-associated microbial communities from Pinus contorta in Yosemite National Park, California, United States - Lodgepole_Yose_3 | ecosystem: Host-associated > Plants > Phyllosphere >...
ATTAAATAATGATAATGTTTAGTGTAATAGAGTTACAAAATATAAAAACATAAAACCTAAAACAAACAAACAATATAATAATAACATGAACTAAATAATGATAATGATTAGTATAATAGTGTTAAAAAATATTGTTACAAATAGCTAAACAAACAAACAATATAGTAATAACATGAATTAACTATTGATAATGATTAATATAATAGTGTTACAAATTAGTAGAACATAAAACATAAAATAGACAAACATTATAGTAACAACATGAGTTAAAATTATTAATACAGTAATAACATGAATTAAATAATGATAATGATTTGTATAATAGTGTTACAAAGTAGTGCTACAAAATACTAAAACATAAAACATAAAACAACCAAACAATATAATAGTAACATGAATTAAAATTATTAATATAGTAATAAGATGAATTAAATAATGATAATGATTAGTATAATAGTGTTACAAATTGTGTTACAAAATACTAAGACATAAAACATAAAACAAACAAACAATATAGTAATAACATGAATTGAAATTATTAATAAGGCAATAACATGAATTAAATAATGATAATGATTAGTATAATAGTGTTACAAAATAGTAAAACATAAAACATAAAAAGAAACAAACAATATAGTAATAACAATTATTAAATAATAATAATGATTAGTGTAATGGTGTTACAAAATAGTAAAACATAAAACATAAAACAAACAAACGATATTGTAATAACATGAATTAAAATTAATATATATAGTAATAAGATGAATTAATATTATTAGTATAGTAGTAACACGAATTAAATAATGATAAAGATTAGTATAATAGTGTTACAGAATAGTAAAACATAAAACATAAAACAAACAAACTGTATAGTAATAACATTAATTAAAATTATTATTATAGTAATAACATGAGTTATGATTAGTATAATAGTGTTACAAAATAGTAAAACATAAAACAAACAAAAAAACAATATAGTAATAACATGAACTAAATAATTATAATGATTAGTATAATAGTGTTACACAATAGTGTTACAATATAGTAAAACATAAAATATAAAACAAACAAACAATATAGTAATAACATGAATTAAATAATTATAATGAATAGTATAATAGTGTTACACAATAGTGTTACAATATAGTAAGACATAAAACATAAAACAAACAAACAATATAGTAATAAGGTGAATTAAAATTATTAATATAGTAATAACATGAATTAAGTAATGATAATGATTAGTATAATTGTGATACAAAATAGTAAACCACAAAACATAAAACAAATGAACAATATAGTAATAACATGAATTAATAATTATAATGATTAGTATGATAGTGTTATAATATAGTAAAATATAAAACATAAAACAAACACACAATATAGTAATAACATGAATTAAGTAATGATAATGATGACTATAATAGTGCTACAAAATAGTAAAAATAGAACATAAAAGAAACAAACAATATAGTAATAACATGAATTAAATAATTATAATTATTAGTATAATAATCTTACAAAATATGGTTAAAAATAGTAAAACATAAAACATAAATATTGTTACAAAATAGTGTTACAATATAGTAAAAAATTAGACATAAATAGTGTTACAAAATAGTGTTACCATATAGTAAAACATAAAACATAAAACAATCAAACATTATGGTAATAACATGAATTAAAATTATTGATATAATAATAACATGAATTAAATAATGATAATGATTAGTATAACAGACTTACAAAATAGTAAAACAAAAAACATGAAACAAAAAACAATATAGTAAGAAAATAAATTAAAAGTGTTAATATAGTAATAACATGAATTAAGTAATTATAGTGATTAGTATAATAGTCTTACAAAATAGTGTTACAATATAGTAAAACATAAAACATAAAACATAAAACAGACAAACAATATAGTGATAACATGAATTAAATAATGATAATGATTAGTGTAATAGTGTTACAAAATAGTAAAACATAAAACAAATAAATAATATAGTAATAAAATAATTAATATAACAATAAGATGAATTAAAATTAATAACATAGTAATAACATAAATTAAAATTATTAATATAGTAATAACATGAGTTAAATAATGATAATGATTAGTATAATAGTGTTACAAAATAGTAAAACATAAAACAAACAAACGATATGGTAAAAACATGAATTAAATAATAATAATGATTAGTATAATAGTGTTACAAAATAGCGTTACAAAATAGTAAAAAGTAAAAGATAACACAAACAAACAATATAGTAATAACATGAATTAAATAATGATAATGATTAGTATAATAGTGTTACAAATTAGTAGAACATAAAACACAAAACAAACAAACATTATAGTAACAAAATGAGTTAAAATTATTAATATAGTAATAACATGAATTAAAATTATTAATATAGTAATAACATAATTTTAATAATGATAATGATTTCTATAATAGTGTTACAAAATAGTGTAACATAATAGTAAAACATAAAACATAAAACAAACAAACAATACAGTAGTAATATGAAATAAAATTATTAATATAGTAATAAGATGAATTAAATAATTATAATAATTAGTATAATAGTCTTACAAAATAGTAAAAATCAAAACATAAATAGCGTCACAAAATAGCGCTACAATATAGTAAAACATAAAACATAAAACAAACAAACAATATAGTAATAACATGAATTGAAATTATTAATATACCAATAACATGAATTAAATAATGATACTGATTAGTATAATAGTGTTACTAATCAAGATAGTACATACCTCAAGATCAACCCTAGACTCAGTACATACCTCAATGTCAACCCCAGTATCAATATATACCTCAAGGTCAACCCCAGATTCAGTACGTGCCTCAAGGTTATCAACTTCAAAGTCAGTACCCAACTCAAGGTTTCCAACCGCCTTCTGGTCAACCATTTGTACAAGGAACTAGAAATGTACCTCTCAATTATCAACCCTACGCTCAACCCGGCTATGGTCCTCAATATGCTCAACCTTTTATGGGTACATACCCCAGAATGAACATGGTATGGGATCCATCTCAACGGACTTGGCAGTCGAATGTGTAGTTATCAAGTAAACCTGGACAACCTTTGGTTTCTGGTCCAACCCAACAACCTGTCCATCCTACTGTTCAAACTTCTGCGCCTAGTGTAGTTCATCAGCCTGGGCCTAGTTCACCTCGAACTCCGCCTCAAACTACTGCTGCAACTACTGCAGCTTCTGTTCAATCTACCCCACCTACTTCTGGAGTATTGATAGCTCCGGTTTCTACTGTTGCTACATCAGTGCAAACTCCTCAAGCCTCTTTACCACAGTCAGGAACTACAGTTCAGACTTTGGTTGAGATGCCTGTAGGACAAGTCAACCACAATTCACTTATCAACCATACTAGGGACGGTATCAATTTGGTCCTACTTTGCAAAACCCAGTTTATCAGTATCAGTCGTACCATGGCTATACTTATTAGCAACCTCAACAAACCCAGTTCGGTCCGGTTAATCTTAGTTTTCTTGGAGGATATAATATTCCCAATGCAAATCCAATTCTAGGTTATCCTGAATATCCTCCTCCTGGGGCTGGTCTTGTTACCCAAGGTTTTCGAGACCTTAACTGTAGTTATCTTTTATTTCAACTTTGGATTTACCTGATTTGTCACGCCTTACGAATGATCCAATTAACTATCTTCCGTATTGGCCGCCAGTGCCTAATAAGTTGCCGAGTGATATCCCGAAGTTTGAGGGTAAGTCAGGAGAAGATCCGTCAAATCATGTGATGACTTATCACCTCTGGTGTGCATCTAATTCCATTATCGATGATTGAATTCATTTACGTCTTTTTCAATGCACTCTGATTGGTCTTGCTGCCAAATGGTACATTGAGTTACCATGAGGCTCTTTTTATAATTTTAGTTAGTTAGCCACTTCTTTCTTAACTCATTTTCAGTTGCCTGTCAGATACGACAATGGCACGTAATTATTAACTTCATTGAAACAGTCAACGTCGACATATATTTTAGATCATATTCATGAATGGCGATGTATACGGCGTTTAGTGAAAGTTTTTATTCCAGATCAAATTTTAGCAGGATGGTTCGTTAAATCATTATTACCTAAAATCACTGAAGAGCAAGTAATTGCTTAGGCTCAATACCTTGACCTTGTCTATACGCAGTCAGGTACCTAACATGAAAAAATCCTTGACCTTCTGAAACACAATCAAATAACTGCAACTCCTTCAGGGTCTCATGCCGTTGATGGTATTATTGGTTCAATTAGTACCAAAACTAAGAAGAAATCTTGAAAGAGTTCTTCTCCTATTATCTTTACCAGATTCCCCGACAGGAGAATCTTCCGTTAAAACAAACAAACAAACAATACAGTAATAATGTGAATTAAATTATTAATATAGTAACAACATGAAATAAAATTATTAATATAGTAATAACACGACTTAAAGAATGATAATGATTAGTATAATTGTGTTACAAAATATGTTACAAAATAGTAAAACATAAAACATAAAACAAACAAACAATATAGTAATAACATGAATTAAAATTATTAATATAGTAATAACAAGAATTAAATAATGATAATGATTAGTGTAATAGTGTCAGAAAATAGTGTTACAAAATAGTAAAACATAAAACATAAAACTTAAAACAAACAAACAATATCGTAACAACATGAATCTGAATTATTAATATAGTAATAACATAAATTAAATAATGATAATGATTAGTATAATAGTGTTACAATGTAGTAAAACATAAAACATAGAACAAACAAACAATATAGTAATAACATGAATTGAAACTATTAATATAGTAATAACATGAGTAAAATAATTATAATCATTAGAATAATAGTGTTACAATATAGTAAAACATAAAACAAGTGAACAATATAGCAATAACATGAATTAAATAATGATAGTGATTAGTATAATAGTCTTACAAAATAGTATTACAATATAGTAAAACATAAAACATAAAACATAAAACAAACATGCAATATAGCAGTAACATGAATTAAAATTATTAATATAGTAATAACATGAATTAAATAATGAGATTCATTAGTATAATAGTGTTATAGAATAATGTTACAAAATAGTAAAACATAAAACATAAAACAACCAAACAATATAGTAATAACATGAATAAAATAATTATAGTCATTAGTATAATAGTGTCACAAAATAATAAAACATAAAACAAACAAACAATATAGTAATAACATGAATTAGATAACGATGGTGATTAATATAACAGTGTTACAAAATAGTAAAACATAAAACATAAAACAAACAAACAATATATTAATAACATGAATTAAAATTATTAATATAGTAAACACATGAATTGAAATTATTAATATAGTAATAACATGAATTAAATAATGATAATGATTAGTATAATAGTGTTACAAAATAGTGTTAGAAAATAGTAAAACATAAAACATAAAACAAACAAACAATATTGTAATAACATTAATGAAATAATGATAATGATTACTGTAATAGTGTTACAAAATAGTAAAACCTAAAACAAACAAACAATATAGTAATAATGTGAATCAAAATTATTAATATAGTAATAATATGAATTAAAATTATTAATATTGTAATAACATGAATTAAAATTACTAATATAATAATAACATGAATTAAATAATGATAATGATTAGTCTAATAGAGTTACAAAATAGTGTTACAATATGGTAAAACATAAAACAAACAAACAAAATAGTAATAACATGAATTAAATAATGATAATGCTTAGTATAATAGTGTTACAAAATAGTAAAATATAAAACATAAAACAAAAAAAACAATATAGTAATAACATGAATTAAATAATTATAATCATTAGTATAATAGCTTTACAGAATAGTCTTGCAAAATAGTAAAACATAAAACATAAAACAAACAAACAATATAGTAATAACATGAAGTAAATAATGATAAATATTAGTATAATATTGTTACAAAATAGTGTAATATAACAGTAAAACATAAAACATAAAACAAACAAACAATATATTAATAACATGAATTAAAATTATTAATATAGTAATAACATGAATTAAATAATTAACATGATGAGTATAATAATCTTACAAAATAGTGTTAAAACCACATAAAACACAAATAGCATTACAAAATTGTGTTACAATATAGTAAAACATAAAACATAAATAGTGTTACAAAATGGTGTTACAATCTAGAAAAACATAAAACATCAAACAAACAAACAATATAGTAATAACATTAATTACATAATGATAATGATTAGTATAATAGTGTTAAAAAATAGTAAAACATAAAACAATCCAATAAACAAACAATATAGTAATAACATGAATTAAAATTATTAAGATGGTAATAACATGAATTAGATAATGATGATGATTAGTATAATCGAGTTATAATATAGTAAAACATAAAACTTAAAACAAGAAAACAAAATAGTAATTAAGGGAATTCAAATTATTAATATAGTAATAACATGAATTAAATAATGATAATTATTATTATAATAGTGTTACAAAATAGTGTAGCATAATAGTAAAAAATAAAACATAAAACAAACAAACAATATAGTAGTAACCTGAATTAAATAATTGTAATTATTAGTATAATAATCGTACAAAATAGTGTTAAAAAATAGTAAAACATGAAACACAAATAGCTTTACAAAATAGTGTTACAAAATAGTAAAACATAAAACATAAAACAAACAAACAATATAGTAATAACATGAATTAAATAATGATAATGATTAGTATAATAGTGTTACATAATACTAAAACATAAAACAAACAAACAAAATAGTAATAAGATGAATTAAAATTATTAATATAGTAATAACATGAATTAAATAATGATAATGATTTGTATAATAGTGTTACAAAATAGTAAAACATAAAACAAACAAGCAATATAGTAATAACATGAATTAAATAATGATAATGGTTAGTAAAGTAGTTTTATGAAATGGTGTTACAAGATAGTAAATAACATAGTGCTATAAGATAGTTTTATGAAATAGTGTTATAAGATAGTACTAACATGAATTAAAATTATTAATATAATAATAACATGAATTAAATAATGATAATGATTAGTGTAATAGTGTTACAAAATAGTAAAACATAAAACAAACAAACAATATAGTAATAACATGAATTAAAATTATTGATATAGTTATAACATGAGTTAAATAATGATAATGATTAGTATAATAGTGTTACAAAATAGTAAAACTTAAAACATAAAACTAACAAACAATATAGTAATAAAATGTATTAAGATTACTAATATAGTAATAACATGAATTAAAATTATTAATATAGTAATAACAGGCATTAAAGAATTATAATGATTAGTATAATGGTGTTACAAAATAGTGTTACAATATAGTAAAACATAAAACATAAAACAAACAAAAAATATAGTAATAACATGAATTAAAATTATTAATATAGTAATAACAAGAATTAAATAATGATAATGATTAGTGTAATAGTGTAAGAAAATAGTGTTACGAAATAGTATAACATAAAACATAAAACAAACAAACAATATAGTAACAACATGAATCTAAATTATTAATATAGTAATAACATAAATTAAATAATGATAATGATTAGTATAATAGTATTACAAAATAGTAAAACATAAAACATAAAACAAACAAACAATATAGTAATAAAATGAATTAAAATGATTAATATAATGTTAACATGAATTAAAATTAAATTCATGTTAACATTAATTTAACATGAATTAAATAATGATAATGATTAGTATAATAGTGCTAAAAATAGTGTTACAATATAGGAAAACATAAAACATAAAACAAACAAACAACATAGTAGGTAACATGAATTAAAATTATTAATATAGTAATAACATCAATTAAATAATTATAATGATTACTATAATAGTCTTACAAAAGAGTCTTAGAAAATGGTAAAACATAAAACATAAAACAAATAAATAATATAGTAAGTACATGAATTAAGATTATTAATATAGTAATCAGTATAATAGTCTTACAAAATAGTGTTAGGCAATAGTACAACATAAAACATAAAACAAACGAACAATATACTAGTAACATGAATTAAAATTATTAACATAGTAGTAACATGAATTAAATAATTTTAATGATTACTATACTAATCTTACAAAATAGTCTTACAATATAGTAGAACATTAAACATAAATAGTTTTACAAAATAGTGTTACAATATAGTAAAACATAAAACATAAAACAAACAAACAATATAGTAATAACATGAATTAAAATTATTAATATAATAATAACATGAATTAAATAATGATAATGATTAGTATAACAGTCTTACAAAATAGTAAAACAAAAAACATAAAACAAAAAAACAATATAGTAAGAAAATAAATTAAAATTATTAATATAGTAATAACATGAATTAAGTAATTATAATGATTAGTATAATAGTCTTACAAAATAATGTTACAATATAGTAAAACATAAAACAGACAAACAATACAATAATAACATGAATTAAATAATAATAATGATTAGTGTAATAGTGTTACAAAATAGTAAAACATAAAACCAATAAACAATATAGTAATAAAATAATTAATATAACAATAATATGAACTAAAATTAATAACATAGTAATAACATAAATTAAAATTATTAATATAGTAATAACATGAGTTAAGTAATGATAATGATTAGTATAATAGTGTTACAAAATAATAAAACATAAAACAAACAAACAATATGGTAATAACATGAATTAAATAATAATAATGATTAGTATAATAGTGTTACAAAATAGCGTTACAAAATACTAAAAAGTAAAAGATAACACAAACAAACAATATAGTAATAACATGAATTAAATAATGATAATGATTAGCATAATAGTGTTACAAATTAGTAGAACATAAAACACAAAACAAACAAACATTATAGTAACAAAATGAGTTAAAATTATTAATATAGTAATAACATGAATTAAAATTATTAATATAGTAATAACATGAATTAAATAATGACACTGATTAGTATAATAGTGTTAGAAAATAGTAAAACATAAAACATAAAAAGAAACAAACAATATAGTAATAACAATTATTAAATAATAATAATGATTAGTGTAATAGTGTTACAAAATAGTAAAACATAAAACAAACAAACAATATAGTAATAACATGAATTAGAATTATTAATATAGTAATAACATGAATTAAGTGATGATAATGATTAGTATAATAGTGATACAAAATAGTAAAAATAAAACATAAAACAAACAAACAATATAGTAATAACATGAATAAAATAATTATAATTATTAGTATAATAATCTTACAAAATATTGTTAAAAATAGTAAAACATAAAACATAAAACAATCAAACAATATAGTAATAACAAGAATTAAAATTATTAATATAATAATAACATGAATTAAATAATGATAATCATTAGTATAACAGTGTTACAAAATAGTGAAACATAAAACAAAAAGACAATAAAGTAAGAACATGATTTAAAATTATTAATATATTAAGAACATGAATTAAATAATTATAATGATTAGTATAATAGTGTTAGAAAATAGTGTTACAATATAGTAAAACATAAAAAATAAAACAGACAAACAATATAGTAATAACATGAATTAAATAAAGATAATGATTGGTATAGTAGTGTTACAAAAAAGTAAAACATAAAACACAAAACAAACAAACAATATAGTAATAACATGAATTAAATAATGATAATGTTTAGTGTAATAGAGTTACAAAATATAAAAACATAAAACCTAAAACAACAAACAATATAGTAATAACATGAATTAAATAATGATAATGATTAGTATAATAGTGTTACAAAATATTGTTACAAATAGTAAAACATAAAACATAAAACAAACAAACAATATAGTAATAACATGAATTAACTAATGATAATGATTAGTATAATAGTGTTACAAATTCGTAGAACATAAAACATAAAAAAGACAAACATTATAGTAACAACATGAGTTAAAATTATTAATATAGTAATAACATGAATTAAATAATGATAATGATTAATATAATAGTGTTAGAATATAGTAAAACATAAAACATAAAAGAAAAAAACAATATAGTAATAACATGAATTAAAATTATTAATACAGTAATAACATGAATTAAATAATGATAATGATTTGTATAATAGTGTTACAAAATAGTGCTACAAAATACTAAATCATAAAACATAAAACAAACAAACAATATAATAGTAACATGAATTAAAATTATTAATATAGTAATAAGATGAATTAAATAATGATAATGATTAGTATAATAGTGTTACAAAATAGTGTTAAAAAATACTAAAACATAAAACATAAAACAAACAAACAATATAGTAATAAGATGAATTAAATAATGATAGTGATTAGTATAATAGTGTTACAATATAGTAAAACATAAAACAAACAAACAATATAGTAATAACATGAACTAAAATTATTAATAAGGCAATAACATGAATTAAATAATGATAATGATTAGTATAATAGTGTTACAAAATAGTAAATAAAACATAAAAAGAAACAAACAATATAGTAACAACAATTATTAAATATTAATAATGGTTAGTGTAATGGTGTTACAAAATAGTAAAACATAAAACATAAAACAAACAAACGATATAGTAATAACATGAATTAAAATTATTAATATAGTAATAATATGAATTAGAATTATTAATATAGTAGTAACACGAAGTAAATAATGATAAATATTAGTATAATAGTGTTACAGAATAGTAAAACATAAAACATAAAACAAACAAACTATATAGTAATAACATCAATTAAAATTATTATTATATTAATAACATGAGTTAAATAATGATAATGATTAGTATAATAGTGTTACAAAATAGTAAAACATAAAACAAACAAACAAACAAACAATATAGTAATAACATTAACTAAATAATTATAATGATTAGTATAATAGCGTTACACAATAGTGTTACAATATAGTAAAACATCAAACATAAAACAAACAAACAATCAAACAATATAGTAATAACATGAATTAAATAATTATAATGATAGGTATAATAGTGTTACACAATAGTGTTACAATATAGTAAGACATAAAACATAAAACAAACAAACAGTATAGTAATAAGATGAATTAAAATTATTAATATAGTAATAACATGAATTAAGTAATGATAATGATTAGTATAATAGTGATACAAAATAGTAAAACACAAAACATAAAACAAACGAACAATATAGTAATAACATGAATTAATAATTATAATGATTAGTATGATAGTGTTACAATATAGTAAAATATAAAACATAAAACAAACGCACAATATAGTAATAACATGAATTAAAATGACTAATATTGTAATAACATGAATTAAATAATGATAATGATTAGTATAATATTGTTACAAAATAGTAAAACATAAAACATAAAAGAAACAAACAATATAGTAACAACATGAATCTAAATTATTAATATAGTAATAACATAAATTAAATAATGATAATGATTAGTATAATAGTGTTACAAGATAGTAAAACATAAAACATAAAACAAACAAACAATATAGTAATAACATGAATTAAAATTATTAATATAGTATTAACATGAATTAAAATTATTAATATAGAAATAACGTGAATTAAATAATTATAATGATTAGTATAGTAATGTTACAAAATAATGTTACAGTATAGTAAAACATAAAACATAAAACAAACAAACAATATAGTGATAACATATATTAAAATTATTAATATAGTAATAACATGAATTAAATAATGATAATGATTAGTATGATAGTGTTACAAAATAGTGTTACAATATAGTAAACATAGGACAAACAAACAATATAACCATAACTTGAATTAAAATTATAAATATAATAATAACATGAATTAGATAATGATAATGATTAGTATAATAGTGCTACAAAATAGTGTTACAATATAGCAAAACATAAAACATAAAAGAAACAAACAATATAGTAGTAAGATGAATTAAAATTATTAATATAGTAATAACATCAATTAAATAATTATAATGATTAGTATAATAGTCTTACAAAATAGTCTTAGAATAAGTAAAACATAAAACAAAAAACAAACCAACAATATAGAAATAACATGATTTACAATTATTAATATAATAATAACATGAATTAAATAACGATAATGATTAGTATAACAGTCTTACAAAATAGTAAAACAGAAAACATAAAAGAAAAAAACAATATAGTAAGAAAATAAATTAAAATTATTAACATAGTAATAACATGAATTAAGTAATTATAATGATTAGTATAATAGTCTTACAAAATAGTGTTACAATATAGTAAAACACAAAACATAAAACATAAAATGGACAAACAATATAGTAATAACATGAATTAAATAATGACAATGATTAGAGTAATAGTGTTACAAAATAGTAAAACATAAAACAAATAAATAATATAGTAATAAAATAATTAATATAACAATAAGATGAATTAAAATTAATAACATAGTAATAACATAAATTAAAATTATTAATATAGTAATAACATGAGTTAAATAATGATAATGATTAGTATAATAGTGTTACAAAATAGTAAAACATAAAACAAACAAACAATATGGTAATAACATGAATTAAATAATAATAATGATTAGTATAGTAGTGTTACAAAATAGCATTAGAAAATAGTAAAAAGTAAAAGATAACACAAACAAACATTATAGTAACAAAATGAGTTAAAATTATTAATATAGTAATAACATGAATTAAAATTATTAATATAGTAATAACATAATTTTAATAATGATAATGATTTCAATAATAGTGTTACAAAATAGTGTAACATAATAGTAACACATAAAACATAAAACAAACAAACAATATAGCATTAACATGAAATAAAATTATTAATATAGTAATAAGATGAATTAAATAATTATAATAATTAGTATAATAGTCTTACAAAATAGTAAAAAATAAAACATAAATAGCGTGACAAAATAGTGTTACAATATAGTAAGACATAAAACATAAATAGTGTTACAAAATAGTAAAACATAAAACGTAAAACAAACAAACAATATAGTAATAACATGAATTGAAATTATTAATATACCAATAACATGAACTAAATAATGATACTAATTAGTATAATAGTGTTACAAAATAGTAAAACATAAAACGTAAAAAGAAACAAACAATATAGTAATAACAATTATTAAATAATAATAATGATTAGTGTAATAGTGTTACAAAATAGTAAAACATAAAACATAAAACAAACTAGTGATATAGTAATAACATGACTTAAAATTATTAATATAGTAATAACAATTATTAAATAATGATGATGATTAGTATAATAGTGTTACAAAATAGTAAAACATAATAGTACAACATAAAAAAAAACAAACAATACAGTAATAAAATTATTAATATAGTAATAAGATGAATTAAAATTATTAATATAGTAGTAACATGAATTAAATAATGATAAAAATTAGTATAATAGTGTTACAAAATAGTAAAACATAAAGCATAAAACAAACAAACAATATAGTAATAACATGAATTAGAATTATTAATATAGTAATAACATGAATTAAGAAATGATAATGATTAGTATAATAGTGATACAATATAGTAAAAATAAAACATAAAACAAACAAACAATATAGTAATAACATGAATTAAATAATTATAATGAATAGTATAATAGTGTTACACAATAGTGTTACAATATAGTAAGACATAAAACATAAAACAAACAAACAAACAATATAGTATTAAGGTGAATTAAAATTATTAATATAGTAATAACATGAATTAAGTAATGATAATGATTAGTATAATAGTGATACAAAATAGTAAAACACAAAACATAAAACAAATGAACAATATAGTAATAAGATGAATTAATAATTATAATGATTAGTATGATAGTGTTATAATATAGTAAAATATAAAACATAAATATTGTTACAAAATAGTGTTACAATATAGTAAAACATTAGACATAAATAGTGTTACAAAATAGTGTTACCATATAGTAAAACATAAAACATAAAACAATCAAACATTATGGTAATAACATGAATTAAAATTATTGATATAATAATAACATGAATTAAATAATGATAATGATTAGTATAGCAGTCTTTCAAATATAGTAAAACAAAAAACATGAAACAAAAAAACAATATAGTAAGAAAATTAATTAAAATTATTAATATAGTAATAACATGAATTAAGTAATTATAATGATTAGTATAATAGTCTTACAAAATAGTGTTACAATATAGTAAAACATAAAACATAAAACATAAAACAGACAAACAATATAGTAATAACATGAATTAAACCCAGATGCGGGTGCCAACTTGACAGATGGAGGCCATGTGCCTGCCACGAGGAGAGCTCTGTGAGCCGGCGCCTTGGAGCTGTGAAATGAAGCTCATTAAGGCAGCATTGAATGGCATTCAATGCCATTTACGCCGATCGCTGTCCCAAGGAATTAACACAGGGTCCAGCAGTATGAACACCAGAATGTTCGCGGAGGATTGCCTGTCTGTTCAGGAGCGGAATTGTAACACAATTGAACAAGAAAATGTTGGTCTGGTGAGGAAGGAGGAGGGTGCTGGAGCGGGTAGGCATCTGCGCAAACCCAGGCTCTGTGCAGGAACGAAGAACTATTCTAGGCATCGAGGGAAGATTGTAGTCGGG
>Ga0213497_1000036_pt1 | contig 14583 bp, 6 predicted proteins | sample Lodgepole_Yose_3_FD_150979 | JGI IMG/M metagenome (GOLD analysis project Ga0213497, IMG submission 150979) | Leaf-associated microbial communities from Pinus contorta in Yosemite National Park, California, United States - Lodgepole_Yose_3 | ecosystem: Host-associated > Plants > Phyllosphere >...
ATCACATCATATTTAAGAGAAAATTCTAAGGTTTAGGCAGTGGAACATCACATCGAACATCAACAACAAGTCCTCAAACTCTTAAAGGATAACCTCGTGTTGGCACAAAATAGAATGAAACAACAGGAAGATCAACATCGCAGTGAAAGAAGTTTTGATGTAGGTGATTGGGCATTCCTACGTCTACAACCATATAAGAAAATGTCCCTCAAGCAAGTTAAGAAGGACAATAAATTATCACCAAAGTATTACAGTCCGTACAAGGTGTTGCAAAAGATTGGTACTATGGCATACAAATTGGAGCTTCCTGCAACTTCTCGATTGCACCCAGTTTTCGATGTTTCATTTTTAAAGAAGGTTATAGATGACAAGCTCCCAGTTCAAACAATATTGCCAGAACTTGATTAGGAAGGAAAAATTATATTGGAACTGGAAGCAGTCATAGAAACAAGAACTCGACAGCTACGAAATCAATCAATTTCAGAGTATCTGATCAAGTGGTAGAACTTATCCACTGAAGATTCCACATGGGAGGGTGAGAATTTTATGCAGAAGTATCCAGAACTACTCAAGCGTTGAGGACAACACTTTTTTGAAGGCGAGGGGCATGTTGGGTCCCTATAATACTAGTGATTACCCCATTACGATTGTAGTTATACCCCTTATTAATATTGTTGTGCCCCTATTTCCCCCATATTGTTATTACTGTGCCCCACAGAATCCCTCTATTGTTATTTTTGTGGCTTTATATTATTATTGTTAGGTCAGCTGGTTTATATTGTGACTCCTTAGACTCCTATATATAGAAAGGAGGTTTTTTCATTTGAATCAGGCAAGAATTGTTAATTTATGTAATGTAAAGGAGGTTACCCCCTCGAAGAGGCTGAATTCTAAGGCGTTGATCTATCTTTTCTATCTTTTCTTGAGCTGGTTTCATAACACTACTCAACACATATTGGCATACCCTGGCACCCTACACAACCTAGCATGCCTTAGAACTTGACATGTGTTGGAAAGCCTTAACACTCTACGACACATCTTAGCACACCCTAGAACTACCTATAATACTTTATCACTTCTTGACTTGCCCTTATATTTCCTAGCATGCCTTACCAATGATTATCATACCTTGTCACTCCCTCCTTAACATCATAACTAGCACTTATGGACACTCCCTTCACACCCTCATATTCATTCACTTTCATTAATTTGCACATGATGCTCACTTATGTTGTTTTGGTATTCCCTCAGAGTCTTGAACATGTATTGGCACTCTATAGCACAACTTTACATTCTTCAACATGCCCTACAAATTCATACCATGCATAACACTCTCTGATGCACATTGGAACTTGGCACATGTTGGTGCTTGGAAGCTCTTAGCATGTTTGGCATGGGTTGAGATTACTTGGTATGCTTCGGAATGGTTTAATATTAAATTTATTTGAGACCAATTTTTGCAATGTAGACGAGAAGAAATACATGAATATTTTGAACTTAGAATTCACTAACACTTGGCACTTGGCACTTATTTGCACCTAGCGTTGGTGTGCCTAGCATGTCCCTCATGGAGAAGATAAATTTATGACTTATTAACCCCATTATGTGTTACTTTCCTTGTAGTTTAACTTTTTCCTCCCTTTTGTTTCCCTAAAGTTCCTTTTAATGCATTGTTAAGCTCTTGCACATCTTGGCATGCCTTACCACATGACACATCTTAGCATCTTTGACATGCCTTCACACTATGTCAGACATTTTAGCATTTCAAGTCACACCTTGGAACTGATGCCCTCACAATTATCCTTACATTTTTCAACCACTTGGGAACCTTACACTCCCTTCAACACCTTGGCACTCCCTAGTTGTCATGACCTCATAGATATCCTTACTTTTTTTGCAACTCGGGAATCTAACTACTCATTAGAAAAGCAATGTTACACCCAACCGAAAGTATCCCTCTCTCTGAAATTTCTTTTTCCACACCTTTTCATACCCATATTATTCTGTCCTATAACTCCTATTCTGAACCTCTCCTAAAACACTTGATCCTTGGGACATCTAGAATTCACTAACACTCCTTGGCACACACTCTTATTCATTTACTTCCAAGAATTGTGACCTAGTTCTTCCGTTGTGTTCCCTTGGCACTCCCTAACACTCCTGAACATGAATTCACATTTTACGTCATGCATTAGCATGCTCTTTCATTCCATGGCTTTCCGTGACACTCCTTACCTATCCCACCCTCAAAACTAACCTTAGGTTTTCTGATAGTTGGGAACCTAATCAAGTCTTGCCTTGACTACAATAGCTTTGCCAATTCCTTGGAACTCGTGAACACTCCTTAGCATGCATTGGAACACCTTAGCTCTTGGCACATCTTGGTATGCTTCCCTGGCACTCTAACATGCCTTGGTATTGCATATAATACCTTGTTACTCCCTCCTTAAAAAAATTGGAACTTGTTGAAACTTCATCTCCATACGTTTGAAACTAGTGTCCCCTGTGCTTCCCTAGAACTTGGCCTTAACACTCCCTACCATGTCTTTGTGCCATACCTTGGCACCTGCAACATCTTGGCATGCCTTAGAATTTGGCTTGTATTGGCATGTTTAACATTCCTTCAAACTATGTAGCATGTCTTAGTACTTTGTGGAATTCCCTCGCGCACCTTGCCTATCCCTAGATTTCATGAACTCATTGATAGCCTTACTTTTTTAATGACTTGGGAACCCAAACAAGTCATAGGAAAAACAATTGTGTGCCCAACCCAAAGTCTCCTTTTGCCTAAAGTTGCTCTGACAAGCCCCTTATTGTAACCATAGGCTCCCCTCCTACAATTCATATTCTAAACTTATCCTAACATACTTTGTCCTTGAGACACCTGGAACTCGTTGACAATCCTTGGAACACACTTTTATTTGTCCACTTACATGCATTTTGACCTAGTTCTCCATTTTGATTCCTTGTCACTCCCTAAAACACCTCGACATGAATTGACAATTTCTGACATGTGTTAGCATGTATTTTCATTCCTTGGAATGCCCTAGCACTCCTTAGTTTCAATGCCCTAATAACTACCCTTAATTTTTTAGGGACTTGGGAACCTAACCAAGTCTTGCATCGACTAAAACAACATGACCAAGTTATAGTTACTACACCTAGACTATGCCTTGTTCACCTAAGAATTGAATATAACTCATCTTATTCCACTCATGTACAATTTCAATTTATCCCACTTAAGAAGTTACAAGTGACCAATTCAAGGGTCATGTCTAACCGTGGCCATAAAACAATTGAGCAACATAGTTTACATCTTGACATGCCATAACACTTGGCACATCTAACAATCCCTTGGTACTATGTTGCATGTGTTACCACTGCCTGCATTCCTTTGCATGCTTTGGCACTTTCTAGCACACCCTACCACTCCCTAACATGACCTGACACTCTAGCATGGCTTGGAACTTCCTAGCATATATCCTTGTCACTCCCTCCTTAACACACCTGAAACTCACTAATACTCCCTATCACACACTCTCGTTCAACCTTTGCTTCTATTCAGTTTGAAATAGTTCTCTCTTGTGTTTCCATGGCACTCCCTGACACTCCCTGGCACACATTACACACCCTGATACCTGGGAAATCTTGGCATGTCACCTTGGCACTCTAGGATTACCTGGAACTACCTAGCATACCTTGTCACTCCCTCTTTAACACAACTACAATTCATGGACACTCCATATCACACACTCGAATTCATTCATTTCCATGCATTTGAAACTAGTGCTCCCTTGTTCTTCTGCAACACTCCCTAAAACTCCCTAACGTGCATTGGCACACCCTATCACCTAGCACATCTTGGCATGTTTCCATAGAATCTAGCATACCTTACCACTTCATAGAATATGTTGTCACTCCCTCCTTAGAACACCTAGAACTCACTGACACTTCTCGTCACAAAATATTATTCATTCATTTCCATACATTATTTTGACCTAGTGCTCCCTTGTGTTTCCATGGCACTTTGTAACACTTCCTAGCACGCGTTGACAAACCTTAGAACCTAGCACATCTTGGAAACATGCTTCCTGACACCATAGCATTCCCTAACACTACCTAACATAGCATGTCACTCCCTCCTTAACACACCTGAAACTCACTAAAAATCCCTGTCACATATTCTTATTCATCCATTTCCATGCTTTTTGGCTTAGTGCTCCCTTATGTTTCCCTCGCACTCACTAATACTCCTTAGCACACATTGGCACACCTTGTCATTTGGTACATCTCGACATGGTTCCCAATAACTCTAAAATGCATTGGCACTGCCTATCATACCTTATCACTCCCTCCTTAGGATACTTAGAACTTGGTAACACTCCCTATTACACACACTTGTTCATTCATTTCCAAGCAATTAAATCTAGTGCTCTGTTGTGTTTCTTGGAACTCCCTAACACTCCTTAAAATGAATTGGCACCACACCCTAAGAACTAGCACATCTTGGAATGCCTTATCACTTGGCATGTATTAGCTTGCCTAACATGTGTTGGAACTATCTAGCATCTGTTAGAAATTCTTGGCAATTCTTGGCTATAGCATTGATGAATCAATTCTCATAATAGTGCATGTAATTGAGGAAGAGATAATTGAGGAGGAGAAGATTGTGTGGATAGTATAATTCTAGAGTATCCTTCAATGTCTATAGGTATAATTTTTTTTTATTTTGCAATTCTAGATAATAATTTTTTATCCAATAGAATTAAGTGAAAGGATAGTTTTAACATGATATTTTGATTCTATTTCTTCAATATATTCAAAGATATTCTCTTTTTTTCTGCATTATCTACTATTGACAAGTCTTTTTATTTGAAATTGAGTATATATATATATATATATATATATATATATATATATATATATATATTCATATTCGACCATGTGTTTCAATGATTAAAATTTCATCTAGAGCTATTTTCATCTCTCCCTTATTCCAACATAATGGAAATTTCATATAATGTTTTCATTTATATTTTGTATTTGGTTCATCAAATCTTTTGAGATATCCCATGGAGCCTTGAATGCTAATATTATTGACTTCCTTTTTTTGTGTTATTGTTGGCATAGACAAAGGTCTTATCCTATTTAATTTTCTAACTCCATTAATTCATTTTCAATAGTAAGGGCCATCATTATACATCCATAATTCCAATATTTTTTTGGGCTTATGTGGAAGAAGGAACATTTCTAGTAATAAGATTGCTACTAAATGCATTGTTATAAAGGCAAGGACTAATATGTGACACCTCATTTTCAAATAATAGTTCAAAGTATTAGGATAAACGTATTTTATTTGAATAACATCTCTGCAATGTGAGATGTTTATTAACCCTATTAGATATTAGTTCTCTAATAAATGAACAAAAATTTTCTTAGACCAATTCCCATGTTTCTATTGGGTTGTGTTATATTATTTCCACGTAGTTAACAAGGGGTTTGAAGGGCACCCATAACCCCACATTATGTTAGGTTGGGCGGACACACCTATGGTTTTGTGCACGATTTTCGCACATGTTTTTTGGACACAATAGTTTTTGGTCCATGGTACTGGACGCAATGGTTTTTGGTCCATGGTATTGGATGTGATGGTTTTCGGTCCATGGTATTGGATGCTTCGGCATGTATAAATATGTATTGTAACATTCAAAGGAACATAATGAAAAATCAAGCTAGTAGTCCCAGTTTTGGGATCCAGGGAAAAATATTTGTGTATATGTGTTTTCTGTGTTCTACTCTCGTATTATTTATTTTCTGTGTTTTATAATTCATATGCAGGTAATTTCTGTATGATCTTAAAACCTACAATTTCTTTTTGTGATATTAAAATAAAATTGATGAAAAGGATTGTTCCCTTATTTTTTTCTGTTTTGCAATATGTGCATATTAAGATAACACTAATCAAAAGGGTCATTCCCTTATTTATTCTCTATGTTGCATTACGTGCTATATATATTCATGAGGGTTACATAAAATATCATGAATATTCTCTCATTTTTTGTGAAGAATAAAATCTAAGATGTATTTTTTAAAAGCTTAAATTGACCACACAGTTTCAAAAAAAAGGGGACCTTTTATAGGAGTTCAAATTACGTTTCGGTTGTGCAAGATTAAGGATAATTGTAAGAGGTTCCTTAATATAAACATGTCTAGAGTAACCCTGAATATGGACATATGTGGTATAAAATGAAGATAGTGTAAAAGAGACTATCCATGTGAATTTATGTCATGATTGGAATTATATTTTTATACTTAAAAGTGAAATTTAAGAAGCATTACATTGATTTAGTGTGAAATATATTCATATACCTTGTAAGTAACGTTTAAGAAGCATTTTCAAAATTTTATTATATGGCACTGTTATATTTTTCCAAAACATATCACGACGGAGAATACTAACCCCTATTTGTTTAACCCACACATTTCCCTAAATGCTATAATGCTCAAATTCACCATTTCCTTAATGTTTTTAACCTTACTTATGCCAATGAATGTAATCTTATAAATAATTAATATTTTTAATATTTATTTACAACCATGCTACTAAATTTCAAAAAGATTTTGTTTTGTTACAAACAAAAATCTAGGGAAGTGAAAAAGGACCATGCTTATGTTTGTAGTATTTCTTTTAGTATTCTTGCTTCAAGAAGAAACTATATTTAATTCTATATATTCAACCTTTTCCAATTTTTCATTTCTCTAGATTTCTTCCCTACAATTAGTCTTCATTAGTTACATATTTGGATATCACATGATTTGTTTTAATTACATCGCTCAATACTATATAATCCTATAAAAAAATATATTTTATTAAGCTGTGAATAATAAATGAATCTATTACACTATATTTTACATTATTAATGAGTTATAAAATATTGGGCATGGATATTTGATTTATATCATTTAATACATACACACCTCATTTAAGTTAAAAGTTGAACTATCTTTGTGACTTGCAAACTTACCTTCTCTGTTCAACTCTTTTTACGCTTAGGGTCAGGAGTTTATAGCCATTATTGATTTCTGCTAGTTACTATATATCTCCCATTAATAATAGTATGATATCCATCATAGCCAAGATTTAATACATGTATATTCACGGAAAAAAACTTTCAGTATTAATCTTCAAATAACATTCATTAGGTATGCATAAATTGTGTACGTGTATATGTCATTTTCCCCTTTCTTTCAAATATTTGAGCATCTTAACATATTTTCTCGACATATATTTTCTTGATAATGTTATGATGGAGAAGGGCTTAAGAACTTCTAACTCTACTTTATAAATATTTTTTAATTCATAGAATTTTATATAAGGACTTTCATATTTATATATTGAACTATTTCATTATTTCCTTTGCAATAATGACATGCTTGGACAATTCCTTAATCATGTTTTTAATTCCATCGATATATATGGTTTGCAAAAGTGAAAATCCAACATTTTCTAAATATGCATTGATATAGGTTGTTTTAATCTAATGACTCTTCATTAATTACATATTCTATTATTTGGATATCATAACATCAATTTAAATAGTGTGGTTTCAACTTGCATGATACCATAAAAGCTTATATTTCATCAAGCCATAAACTATAATTTAAGCACGTTCACTCTATTTCACATTTTTTATGATTTGGTAAAGTTTAGACATGCATATTTTATATATCTCTTTTAATACATATATAATGACTTTATGCTAAGAATTACAACATATTTTTAATCTCCATTAATTCTAAATCGTATATGGGCTGCATAATAAATTGTATGAATTGTTTCCTATCTCTATTCAATATCCCATATTATCCTTTCTAACTTATGTTTAAGAAAATTATAACTAAATTAGGAAACTTCTAGTATTCTCTTCACTAGTTTTGGCACTAGGCTTCACCATGTCCTCATAAAAGGTGTATATATATCTATAACTTTTTTCTCTTTCAATAGTTTCAACATCTAGTTAAAACATGATAGTTAAAACATGATATAAAGAACTCACCTTTATCTCTTGTTCCAAATATTTCTTGCTTCAAAGGATTTTGGTTTAGAATTTCGAGGTTCAAAGTTAATGTATTTACATAGTCCCGTAATCATTTTCTAATTTTATCAATACACATCATAATGAAATGACAATGAATTTATCTCCATTCCGTACTCTTATGATGTTTGATGGATGATTTTCATTTTTTATTAATCTATTTCTCTCTTTCTAATGACAATGATCAAAACTATGCTTGTTACATTCATGGTGAACTTAGCACATTTGTTGAAATACTCACAAAAATAACTCTTAAGTCCCACAATATGGTGTTCATTTTAATATGGGGAACCAAAATGATATACATCAGAAAACAAATCTAATATAAATAATAGTAATAAGAGAATGTGTTTGGGAAAATATCTTTCTAATATTTTTGGCATACATTTTTTTATATCAATTGATGTTATGATAAGGGTGAAACCTTCATGATAACATCAATCTAAAATCACAATAATTTTCTTGTCCTTTCTCATGCAACATAAATGGTTACTTCAAATATAGCTTCCAACCCAGTTGGTGATGGTACATGTTGATATATGATAATAACTTATTTACCACATACTATTATTTACCTAAATCTAGAAATGTTCCAATAATTTTTGGTTCGACACACAAGGTATTTGAACAACGAGGTATGCTCAATTATATCTAAATTTTGTTTGTAATAAAATCATTGCTTGGACTATCTACTCAATAAGGAAATAAATTCACATTCGAAGAATATTTATGAAAGATGTCTTTGAAATAGCTCAATGTCACATAGTTTTAGGATTAATCATTTCATCTCATATTTCATAGCCTTTATGGTCTACAAATACTTCGGTGATATTTTGAATACATTCTCAATTACATCTGCATCCCTATATTTCATTTTGTTCTTATTCAATGTAGTAAACATATGGTTTTAGTTGGAATAATATATTAGTGACAAGCCTATATAGAAACTTGAACCTTACTATTAACACTCTCATTAAATTTGAAATTTATTGATAGATATTTTTGGCACTATAAAAAATTCACTAAAATTTATTAAAAGATAAACTAAACAATACATGTATAATCACTAACATAAGTACTCCAATTAATCTATTATGATACACGTAAAATTATCATTAATATAGTTTTGAGAATTACAATTATTATTCTAAAAGCATGGATATAAAATAATTATTATTAAAATAACATCTCCTTGACTAAGATCTCATCTTCCAAGGGTGTAAGGAAACAGAAATGAGGTAAGGAAATAGAAAGAAGGTTAATGACCCAAGACCATGAGGCATATGTCACCTTGTAGACCACTAACGGGTCACTCTAGGAGTAGTTTTCCTTAAACAATAGTAATGAGTTAGACTACATTCATGGCTAGCAACCAAAAACGATTATTGTCACTAATAATGATAGTTTTTTTTATTATTATACAAATTTATATCTTTATTGATTACTAGTTATTTTTATATTACATTGGATATAATTGCTAGTTGCTTTAATATAATTATTATTTTTACGCATAGTCTAATTTATAATGGAAATGGATTTTTTCATGATAATTTTTTTGGTAAATTTTAATTTTAACCAAATTCGAGCAGAGGATTTTAAAAACTTGAGTTTAAGTTGCTTAATTTCTAGAATTTGAGTGCCCCAAGGTTTTCTAGTGGGTTGAATTCATTTATGCATTAAAAAATGTATTTTAGACAACAAAAAATCTGTCTTTCATGAAATTGTATTTTCATATTTCAAAAATGTATTGACCACAACAAAAAATCAGTCTTTCTTGAAATTGTATCATCAAATTTAAAAAAACTATTTTAGACAACAAAAAATCATAGTCTTTCTCCAAATTTTATCTCCAGATTCTGATGAAAAAAAATATTTCATTTATAAATTAGACTACTCCTTATTTATATATTTAAATACTTTTTTAATTAATAGATTTTATTATATTTCTTCAAAATATTTCTATTCAATATTCCTACATTGCTTAGTGATTTTTATCACTAACTTTATATGGATAACTAGTTTAAATGTTAATGATATTTTAGGTTAGCACATTAAATACTTACCTCATTTTTCCGACTAGCTTTATATGGATAACTAGTTCAAATGTTAATGATATTTTAGGTTAGCACATTAAATACTTACCTCAATGTTTTCAACAAAATATTTGGTATTATATTTCCTAAAAATATTATGAAGGATTGAAAAAATGAGTTGACATTGGTTTGTAGTTAAAACAATTATTGATTAATATAAGGTTGAATGTTTCTACCTAGCAGTCATAATGATGCACACATTCATCCCAACAAATAGTTGAATTGTCATCCCAACAAATAGTAGTGTGCCATTTTGGTCTGCCTCGCTCCAATTAAAAATTAACACATAGATTTGAAATTACATCAACAAATCAATTAGTAGTCATGTGGAATTGGGAAGATGTATTAACCTCCAGTAGTTGGCTTTATTGCATAATCTCATCCCTAGCTGACTACTATTCTTAGACATTATTTATGAGATTTAAAGACACAAACATCTAAATCTCTTTATAAATAGCTTCAACAGTTTTGTCCCTTCAACCTTCAACCAACTACCAAAGTTGCAAGTCTTAAATATTTTATCTAAACAATTCCATCCTTTATAGGAAATCTTCTGAATCTTTTACAATTTAACATAACCTACAATTTTGTCACTCGATCCATTCCTTTTGGGCTACAAAATATAAAGAGCCTATAACATCTATGGCTAGTGGGTTGCAACCTCATGGGAGAAATTCCTTAGATGTTGTTGCATCAGGTAATGATTCTAATTCTTACATACACTTCTATCATTTAATATATTCTAACAAAATATGTAGCACAATATGTTTACTCCAATTTTAGAGAGGGGCACTATAGAATAACCCTTTCCATTTTTACAATAGTAGGGATATCCTCCATTACCTCCTCATCATCCTGAGAATAACATAGCTTCTATTCTATCTTTCTTGGTTTATGCATTTTTGAATGAGGTAATTTGTATTTTTGGCTATTGTTGTGAGTTGATATCTTCCACTACTCTAATTATATTTTTAAGTAAGATAAAAAAAACTTTCCACAATTGAATGTTGAGACATAGATTTAAAAAATTAATTCCAAGCAAATAACATAAAACAAATCCTCAACACAACTACTTTAGTGAATATGTTAGGTCTTTCTAGATAAACTACAAGTGCAGTTGGAACTTAACCATCCTACTTCCCAGGATAATTCAGATTTCTACTTGGAAACATGACAAAGCTAATGATAATCACAATGTGTACCTTGTGAAAGACATCAGTTTTGGTATTTTTGTAGAATCCAATCAAAATTTCAATACATATAATTAAATTTAGAAAAACATATCTATACTTTGTTAATTTGAGTGCATCGAGGCATAAAATGGAAAAAATCATATTGTTTTATAAATATGAGATAAATAAAATTATGGTTGTGGAAGCATAATCATAATAGCTTAAATGGGCTTCACACAACAATATTAAGGCCTCAAGTGATCTACAAAATATAGTCCATTATAATATCATCTAATGGTAGAATTATGAGTACTCAACAATATCATTACCATAGATTGGCTCCCTTAAAATGGTCTTTTGGTCAATGTCAATAGTCAAGATATCATCTACATAATACTCAACATGATTCACCTTTACCTTCGCTATGCTAAGCCACTTTAAGTATATATAAGTTATATTTAATGTGATAAATACTAAAATCTATGTGTGTTATGTGTTCTTAGGAGTTACAATCTCATTATCTTAGACTCTACTAGTGTGTATAGTTTTTAGAATTCATTGTATTAAAGATCATAGTGCACTATCGTTTACCTAATTTTATAGTTAGTATCTTAAGGATTACAAAGTCATAAGTGTCATTTTTTGTTAATGGTAATAGTGGTTAGAGGTAGCATTGTGGCATGGTTTGTAATTCTCTAAAAGTACTAGTGATCACAATAAATTAGGGTTTATATGGGTTGTGGGACACCTTCATGATGACTTTTGGTTAAGGAGACATATTGTATTACATATTATAGTTGTCATAGTGGTAAAAGGTTACATTAAAGAAAGGAAATAATTATTGGGAGTTAATATATGGTGCAATGAATAGGAATATCCAATAATAAATTTATTATAATTAGTGAATTCAAAGATAGATATATTAATATATGTATTTTAAAATCAAAATATTATTGGAAAACTAAGTGGGTGTTTCCATATGATTGCCCTCATTGTTGTAATACCACAACTATTGGATTGTAGCTAAACAATCCCTGAAAGATTTAGTAACTAAGGTTTTCCAAAGGGTTAGGTAAATAATTTATCTATATAATGTATCATTCAAACTTTTCTAATCTAAAAGTATTTATAAAAATATGAATTAATAATTTCTTTTATTAATTAACAAAATTATTAATGCATATGACTTTTTTGTATTTATTAGAGAATAATATCATTAATGCATATAAATTCTAATAGAGATTTTTTCTATTAAAAAAACTATCTTTAAATGTTATTTTCGTAATTTTACTGTATAGCAAAAAAACACTAATTATAATTACACTTGTTGCTTATTCATTTTCATGATTAGAGAGGTCATTGAAATGTTGTGTAGATAAAGGACATCCATGGTTTGGGTCGTTTATATAGAGATTTAGCTTTTAAAATCACACTTTAACTTTGTGCATTTTTGTGCACTTTCATGAAATTAATTCATGTTTTTTTTTAACTGTGTACTTTCATGAAGCCAATTTACCTTTCTTTATTTTAATGTTACCATTAAAGGTAATTAATTTTTGTTTTTAATAAATTTGACCAATATATTTCGATCGTTTTTAATTTTTTTTGGTGAGAATCATTTTTGTTTTTTTTTTAAACTTAACTGTTTTTTTAATTTTTGGAGCAAAGAATGCAATTGGGATTTTGCTTTCTAAATTTGGTTGTTGACATTTTGTCTTTCAAAAATTTAATTAGTATTTCTTAAATTCAAGAGTTGGATTTAGTTTAGAGCTAACAGAAATTCAAGAATGTAAATTTTTGTTTTCTAAATATAGTTGTTTTCTTTTTGCTTTTCTGAACTTTCAAAAATATAATTAATATTTCTTAAATTTAATCATTAGATGTGTTTAATACTTGTATTTAAGAGTTGACCGTTGTTATTTTTTTCCTTTTCTAAACTTTCATGAATGTGATGCAATGGTGAAGATTAACAAGACAATTTTCAAATTGGAATGTTCACAACTAATTTTAGAAAGCCTATATGGTAAATTTCTCATACCACAGTTCCAAAAATAGTCCCCAACAAAAACATTATGTAAACATCACATGAAAAACTCTATAAATATTAAATGGCTACCTAAAACCTTCTTTCAAAACCTTGTGGATGCAGTCTTACTCTTAGGAAAAAAGAAGATTTTTAAATTTGAAATATACGCAATTTTTAAAACAAATGTGGCGATTGTCTCATTGGAAAAACTTGTCAGTTAAGCACTCATTGGAAAAGCTTGTGAGTTAAGAAAAACCAGTCACATACCACAATTTGATATGAACCTGAGGTGCCTTCCAAGTATGGTAACAGCGAGTTAAAACATTTATATCACACGTTCTGGGAATATTATTTATCGAGTAAAAAGCCATGTTGGAATCATGGTAGAAACTTGGGAGTTATTAAACCGTGGAAAAGAATTTAAACGCAGATGCATAAGTAGTGGGTATTTGTGTGACAGGTAATGCGAGTAAGTAATGGGTATTTGTGTACGAGATGTGTAAGTAGTGGGTATTTGTGTGACAGGTAATGCGAGTAGTGGGCGCTTGGAGTTCATCGAACGTTCAAACAAATTCATGCCAAGTAGTTCATCGAATGTTGAAACGAATTTTTCCAAGTAGTGGGCGCTTATAATTTGTTATCATCTCTGACAAGAAAGCGGCATATTCCATTCCAACAATGCCCGATGCATAGAAAGGAATAATCTTTTAAATTTAACCTTCGAATTTTTACTTTGCTTTCTTTAAAATTTAAAGGTAAATTATTTTGGTTTGTATTGTTTTAATTTAACGAGTGGGTTTTTTTGAATTAATGTAATTTATATTATGTTTTTAATTCTAAATTTAACTTTTAATTCTAAATTTAACTTTTAATTTATATTATGTTTTTAAATTTAAGTTATTTTTTGCGTTAATTTAGGTAACCTCTTGCTTTTATGGGCTGTCTTCTTGAATTCGAGCTGTTCCCTCCATAGCCGTTTTCTCACAATCACAAATTTATGCATTGTTTTAAATTTAAGTGTCACATATACGTTGTATTTTCTAAATTTAGGTAATTTTTTTCTTTTACGGGCTGTCTTCTTGAATTCTAGACGTTGAATTCTAGACGTTCCCTTCATAGCCGTTTTTTAACAATCTCAATCTCACCCAGCCAATATGTGATGATTTCGAAACTATGCTCATGCCCAATTGTTCTCG
>Ga0213497_1000041_pt1 | contig 13495 bp, 8 predicted proteins | sample Lodgepole_Yose_3_FD_150979 | JGI IMG/M metagenome (GOLD analysis project Ga0213497, IMG submission 150979) | Leaf-associated microbial communities from Pinus contorta in Yosemite National Park, California, United States - Lodgepole_Yose_3 | ecosystem: Host-associated > Plants > Phyllosphere >...
TGCTTACGCATCCTTAAGGTCGAGCACCTAAAGGTTAGGGTTTACTTATTGGGTTGGGGGGTTTCACAGTCGAGCCTGCTTACGCATCCTCTCCTCTTGGGTTTACTTATTGGCCCACCCAATAAGTAAACCTGGGGTCGAGCACCTAAAGGTTAGGGTTTACTTATTGGTTTGGGGGGTTAACAGTCGAGCATGCTTGCGCATCCTCTCCTCTCCTTAACAGTCGAGCACCTAAAGGTCCTTATCAGTCGAGCACCTAAAGGTCCTTAACAGTCGAGCACCTAAAGGTCCTTATCAGTCGAGCACCTAAAGGTTAGGGTTTACTTATTGGTTTGGGGGGTTAACAGTCGAGCATGCTTGCGCATCCTTAACAGTCGAGCACCTAAAGGTCCTTATCAGTCGAGCAACTCAAGTTCCTCTCCTCTCCTTATCAGTCGAGCCCCCTAAAGGGTCCTTATCAGTCGAGCCCCGTTGCCGGTTAGGGTTTACTTATTGGGTGGGGGGGTTGTCAGTCGAGCCTGCTTAAGCATCCTGAAGGGGTGAAAAATAGAAGGGAAGGTCCTTATATTACCTGAGCTAGAAGGTAAGTAAGGGGATAGCCAGCGCTTGAATGAGATCCCTATCATGCCGTGACTATAGAAAGGACGCAATAACCCACCCGGCTCAGGTTCAGGCGCAGAGCTCAGGTACCTTCCCTGAGCTACGACGCGAACAGACAGAAGGTCCTGAAGCTCTCACTTACCAGCTAGAAGGTAAGGCCTTGACCAACCGGTAAAGGCCCGATCAACCCTTCACATTTTCACCCGGGTTGTGGATTTACCTCTAGCGAACTTCCCAAGATCAAGACTTATAGCTAGAAGGCCTTGTCTTATGGAGGGCCTAATTCACCCTGCTATTACCCTATCCTTATAAAGGAAAAAACCCCTATTGACTTATTTGGTGGGGGGCCGGTCGAGAGTTCGCTTACTCACCCTGCTATTTGTCTTTTACCCGAGTTAGGCCAACCGCCATAAAGGTCCCCCGTATTGACCTACTTGGCTTGGTAAGTATTGAAATAGACTCTGAATTGACGAACGGAGAGAAACGGAGTCGCTCTAAAGACCAGAGGAAGAATTGCTCGTCCTAATCAAGTGGGGCGAGGATGCGCAAGCAGGCTCGACCAAAGGGAGAGGATGTGGCTCGACCAACGGGAGAGGATGCGTAAGCATGACTCGACTGATAAGGAGAGGATGCGGAAGCAGGCTCGACCGTAAGGGAGAGGATGCCCCCGGCAGGGCTCGACTAACAGGAGAGGAATTGGAAGCTTTGGGGGGTGACTTATTTAGAGGGGCCACAAAATAAGTAAACCAAGGTCCGGAGGGCTTGCGCTTCTGAGGGCAAGGACTACCCCTTTCTTCGAATAAGAAAATACAGAGATCCTTCTCATATAGATGGGTACTTCTATCAGGCAGGAAGGCTTCCCCTAAATTCAAATCAAAATGAGAGGGAGGGCAAGAAAATAAGGAAGGCCCGGCCGCCAGCGTAACACCTACTGACCGATAACCAGCAGCTGTCTGGGAATTTCCATTCTTCGCCACGGAACGAACCACCCTTTATTGGAATAGAAGGAGTAGTAGGAAAGGGGAACTGAAGAGAAGAACCGTCCCACTTCACAAAATGTGAGGGAATTTGTGCAACTACGATCGATCTATAGTGAGTGCCTGCCCTATCTATGCAATGGATGCAACCCAATCCCCTTCCTTCTTCGCTACTCGTGATAATGAAGCGAACCATCCATAAAGGCTCTATGAGAAATATGCCTATTATGTATGGGATAAAGTCTTGTTGGTCATCGAATTCTGCAATACCTACATGCATGTCCAGCCTTATGATGATTGACCAGAATCACATATATATATATATATTGGTCCAGAGTAAGTGAAACGATCTCCGGTCTATATCGCTATAGTAGCTCCGTCGTTGATCTCTCCTCTTCCCTATAGGAACAAAAAAGAGTATGTCCAGACAACGACTATCGATTCCTATATATTCCTCTACCACTCAACCAGATCTTCTATATCAATCATCCCCGAGCAATCTCATTTATGGTCGTCGGACGGGATCGTGGTTCGTTGGCTGGTCCTTGTTCGGCAGATAATCGTTCTTATTAGGTTGGGGGCGCCTGGCTGGCCGTGCGATTGGTAATGGCACAACCGGGGAGGGGAGCATTAGCTTTTTGGGTGAGACAAGGCGCTCGCCAGAGGTAGCGCAGGGTACAGAGCCGAAGGGGGGCACTTGTGGGCGGGGGTGCCATTTGTGGGGGGCCATAGGTCCGAATCCCGTAACCTCGATTGTGAATCATCCTGTGGTGACCCACAGAGGATGATGGGAATAACAACGAAATTGGGGAACACGGACGGAATGTCAATAAATGAATTGTGCCATTATCTGTTATTTCCGGGTCTTTCCGTTGCATTCACTCACGACAAGAAAAAACCACCTGCGTCTGGTGCTTCACCTTACTTTTTGTGCACTCTTCTTTCTCTCCTTGGTCCTTCGTTCCGTCATACTCCTTCTAACTTTCCCAATTACAACGTATTCACCAACTCCAATGCTAATGCACCTTCGCTTTATCAAATCTCAGGGACATGGTCTAATCATGAGGGTAGTATTCCACCACGGTGTCGGATCCCAAGTTTTTACGGATTCCCCTTTCGTTACCGGGTCCAACCCCGGAGCCATAATGTATCAGAACGAGGAGGCCGTAGGGAAACTGCTTTTTGCTCCTTCGTCTCGAGCTTCGTGAAGAACTCCATTCTATCTCTCCCCCGTTACGAACAACAAAGTGGGGCTGCGCCCCGATTGTACACCGTTCCACGAACCTTTGTTCCTTCGCGAACGGGCCGGACTTTTCACAGGAAACGTAAACCCGCCCTTTCTCTTTCTTATGCGCTGCTTGACTACTTCATTTTCATAGGCAGAGGGAGGAAAATGAGCTTTGCTTCTCTCAATAAGGGCGCTAGGCGCTCCCGAAACAAAGGTTCGCGAGAACGAGCGCGTAGCAGAAAAAAGCCCATAGCACTGCACTTGGCACGAGATGCAAAAGATAGAGCTTCGCCCATCGATGAACAGCGGATTGACTCTGTTGGCATTGCTTTGTTTTTCCCTCTTTCCCTATCGGCGAGTTCCAATCCTTTTGTTCGAAATTCATTCGTTCGTACTGAACCGCTTGCAGAATCAAATCCTGTTCCGCAAGATCCCATATTAGCTATACATCCTCCTCGCATTTATGCCGGAGACGTCGCCAGTGCTATGGGCTTTGGCTTATGTAGATCCAAAATGATGAACGGGATTGTAGCACTCTACTCGCCAATGCAGAAGGAAAGGAATAGAACGCTTCGCTCTGCCGGATGCGTCGGAGCCCGTGTAACGAGCGAGCTCTTTACCCTCACAGACGCGAAATGCCATCCCAGATTTCTATTGTTGCGTAGCAATAGAAGCCTGCTCATGCTGCTCCGGCGGCGCTTCCTCGCCCTCTCTCCGCTCTGGACAGGAGCGCTGATGGACACGGGGAGGGAGCAGGCGAAGCGTGTCGTTCGCAATGGAAGGAAAGATACCGCTACTTCGCCTCTCTGTCCCGCCGGCGCGAACACAGTGGTCTCTGACCCGAAGAAGGACCGGGAACAAATTCGAATTTGGATCCTGACATGTCGGTGGTTTTTAACCGTAGGCATCTTGCCAGGAAGTTGGTGGGCTCATCATGAATTGGGTCGGGGTGGCCGGTGGTTTCGGGATCCCGTAGAAAATGCTTCTCCTATGCCTCGGGTATTAGCCACAGCTCGTATTCATCCAGTAATTATACCCAAAGTTCATTTTTGGACCTTGTTTCTCAATATTGTTACTTTTTCACGCTGTGTCTCAGGAACTTCTTCGGTACGGTCCGGATTGCCAGCTCCCGTTCATAGTCCTGCTACGGATTCTACACGAGGAATCTTTTTATGGCGGTTCTTCCTTTTCATTACCGGCATATCTCTGATCCTCTTCTCCCAGATGAAGCAGCGGACATCGGTCCATAGAACCTATAAAAAAAAGATTGTTGTAGCGCGAAGTACTCTTTTGCACCTACGTAACTCGGCATTTCATTAGAATAAGGCCCCCCATTATGTATGTATGAAAGAATTTGGGCTGGGCTCATTGCTGGCTGGTTCTTTAAAGCCACCATTTGCCCATACATAAGGGAAGGGTCAATTTGAATATCGTTCCGGGCTTACTTATAAAGAAATAGGGGGTGGACACAACTTACCTTCATGCTCAGGTAAGACCTTGTTTAAGTACCAGTTCCAGGTCCAGCAGCATAGACAGAAGCGGATCCAACAAGCGGGTTCATTTGACTTATTGGGTGCCCCTCTCAAATAAGTAACTAAAAGGCGTTGGTCGAGTCACTAACGTACCTCTCCTCTCCTTATCAGTCGAGCCCCCTAAAGGGTCCTTATCAGTCGAGTCACTTTCCTTGATGCTTATTGGGTGGGGGGCGTTGGTCGAGTCACTAACGTACCTCTCCTTAACAGTAGCCCAAGCAGTGAGAAAGAAAGAAGCCAGGGAAGGAGGAAGCCACCGGGAAGAAATGGGAATAGGCAAGGTTCAGCCGGAAAAAGAAAGTAAGTAATAGTGTTACCCAGAAGGTACGTGTGGTACCTAGCAGATTCATTCAGTAGGTGTGATTCCAGTGAATGCGGCGGTCTGGAAGGCGGTGGAAGCGAGTGCAAGGCTTGGGGGGCATGTCAAAAGCTAAGTTGTAAGGTCAGATGGGTAGTTGTGAATTGTATTATAAAGGTAAAGGTATATAGGTGAATAGCAAGAGTGCCTAGCAAGGTATTACTGACTGAATAGGTGATAAGTAGAGTAAGTTCTCCAGGTGGATGGGTATAGGGGTAGGAGGTAATCAAAAAGTCAAGGCTGCTATTAGGGCTCTTACTAGGAATACGGTTGTTTATAGTTTATAAACCGTATCCTGGGCTCGGCCGGGAAAAGATTCATGGTGGTACCCAGCCCAAGAGATTCATTAAGTAAGTGTCATGTAAGCTGGTAAATCCAGCTGGTGAATGTGCTGTCTGAAGCCCGTGACTAATGCTTTTATATTAAGGTAATGGATCCGTTCAATTCTATAAAGGTTGTTAATACGCCAACCCAGAGGATGCACATAAGTAAAGGCGAGTAGGGATCTCAAGTTATAACAACCGGTCTAAGTGCCGTACCCCATCAAATCTCATAAGTTCTGGGAGTATTTCCTAAATTCAAGAAGGCAGTTCTGAGGATCCCATCCCATGCACCCACCACGGTTGTTCCTGTGCGAGAAACTGAAATGAATCCAATGCTAGTAAGCAGAAAGTAAATAAAAATGAAGTGCTCACCCAGGTAGACTTATATACTTCAAGGAGAGGTTGTGTAATGGCCATTAAGGCTGGCTTTTAGGCTGGCTTTCCTGTACAGTCATTCTCGTCAATACGCTCGTCAAAAGGATGGAGCTCGTCAATGTGCGGAAAGGGCGGAAAAGAGAAGAAAAGAAATTCCGGTTATTGATTTGGTTTGAGGGGAATTTTGTCAGGGCCTGAAATACATCACAGGGCGTTAGCGAAGAAGATTGCTTGTCTCTTACTGCGACCCCGTTTGTGTTATCACGTTATAAATACTTACCTTCCATAATGCGCTTTGGCCGGTTACAAACGATCAGTTCATGATTACAACTGACTAGACTCAAGAGATATCTTACAAATCTACTCTCTTAGGAACAATAGAAATAATAAGCTTATCTCCATTAGTCTTATAGGGTTAATAAGCTTTAGGAATCTTAGGAGCAATCTGAGACTTTACTAATACTGAACTTAGACTAGACTTAGGAACACTAAACTCTAATCACTTTAACTAAACTTAGCTCCTCTCACTAAACTTCATCAATATAACTAAACTTGGCTAACTCCAACTAAACTTAGCTCAAGCAACAGGAATCTATCTCAAGGAACAACAACAACAACAATGACTATCATCTCATAAAAACAAACGATCATCACTAAGACAAATCAACGAGAACATAAGCCCGGCGACATCACACACGTGGATAGCCAACAACACGGCTTAAACTGAGGGTTTTACCAAGACAACTACCCAGACTAGACTTTTCATTTACTTTGAGATATTTTCTTTCATTGTTTAAGAAAATGAGACTATTGTTTCATAACCATGATATTAGTCCTCTTAGTATGACCCGATACTCCTGGCAAATCAACTGCCAACAGCAGGTCGTCGTGGATATTATGTAATCTCCACTGGTGGTTTACCTTGTTATTGACCAGGAACCTATTGACCTAGTGAAAGCAGTCACAAAGCAAGAAGCATATCCTGTTCCAGTGGACTCAGTTGATTCAGTAGTTCCAAGAGCAGCAGCAACCATTGAACCAGTGAATGTGCTAGTAAGGGTCAAGCCCGTTGATCGCCCATCATAAGAGGGAATAGCAAAGCCAGCGAAGGCCGCAGGGGAAGCAGGGGCAGGAATCAGCCGAGGGAAAACACATAGGCGAAAGGCACATAGCAGGGGGCGATACACATTACAGGGGGAAAACACTACAGTCACTTACACCTACAGCTTACGAAGAACCGACACGAACGCATTGCACATCATATAATTCATAAAATCAATCACATGCCCATCCAGCAGGCATAAGAACCGATGGAAAAACGAGCTACAGGTTTGTATAGGGCGCATGGTCTGTTGTTTCATCTTTAGAATATATATATCAATATATAGTTATTATAGGTGTCCAGCTTCCGTCATTCCCTGCCTAGCTTGCATTGCCCTCTTAGTTAGATATTGAATCTAAGAAGAAGAACCAGCACTCGTAGTTTCAGATCCTTCAGTCCCAGCATCAGATTCAACAGCAGCTGAGTAAGCTGCAAAGGTAGATGGAACAAAGCAAGTTAGAGCGGAGCCAGTTCCAATTGCAATTGACAAAATTCGTAGTTGAACCCGTTGTTTATCCTGTCGAAGAGCTCTATCGCACTGGAAAAGATGCCGGCTCCTTTACTGGTGCTTAGTCAGCTGCATCTCGAACTGCATCCGCCTCTGCGGGATCATTTACTGATTCAAGGTCCACTCGACCTGTTACCTCTGCTTCTAGATTTGGATCTGTTGCTGGCTCTCGAGCTGCTACTAGTGGTGCTAGATCAACTCGATCAAATGCCTTTGCCCATGATGCCTCTGCGGCGCGCTGGTTACCCTGGTTATGCTGCTACCTATGCTACCCATGCCTATGCTTATGTGGATTCTCCAACATGAAGGTATAAGCGGAGATTTGATCTACACTGATGCTGCTTCCTGTACTCTTGGTTCTTAGTTCCAAAAGTCAACTGCCTTTGCCTTGACTTCTTTCATTGATGCTTGCGAGGTAATGGCTTTGCCTCTGATGATGGGTTTGAGTAAGCAAGGTAAACGTTAGGATCTGTTACTAGGACTGGAGAAGCTTCAACGAGTGTTTCTTCAACGGACTCTACATCTGGACCTGGGCCTAGAGTTGCTCCTGCTCCTGGAACTGCTTCATATACAGCTACATCAAGGACTGCTGCTGGGTATAGGTATGCTGTTGCTAGATATGCTACTGATGGATATGCTTCTAGTTCTGCTGCTGGTTAAGATGCTTACCTTGCCATTGGTTCTGCTCCGGCTACCCTTGCTTCTGTGTCTGGGTATGGAACTGCTCGTCTTGGAACTACTGCTTTCTCTGTTTATGCTACTTAATATGGGACTGGTGGTGTAGGATAAGCTGCTACTGGCTCTACCTCTGCCTCTGTACCCTGTGCCTTCGCTTATGGCTTTGCTGGTGGTACCGGTGGATAAAGGTAAACAACTGGGTCTGCTACGTATGGCTTTGTAGCTACCTTTGCTTTTCAGTCTCGATTAACGGCTTAAACTAGTGCTTAATATACTACTGAAGCTACTAGTGCTGCTAGTGCTAGCTTTTGGTCTTCTATATAAGATGCTGTCTACTATGATGCTTATGGATACGGAACTGCTACTTTCACTCCAACTAGGTATTATGGATATGAAACTGCTTACTCAACCGACTCAACCTAATCAACTGCTGCTGGACCTTTGCCATTTGGAGGGAGGATCCCAAGGCTTGACCTTTCGGGACCTTAGGTGGGAAACAGGCAGGTCCTTCTCTTCCATTATATATGAGTTTCTTTTGCATAATTCGAAATCTGGCTGGTATGGAATAGGGACACGAATTTAGTCATTCGCCGTCGAAAGCGTATAAGTGAGGTGAGGTTGCAGAAGCCCGCCTCCTCAGAAGAGCCTGCCCCTCACAGCGGATGAACAACATAAACCAGCAAATCAATGGTAAAGGTCAGATCCTATCAGACCCCATCTACCCCCCCCCTATAAGGCCTTACCCGCAGCGTGACTCAAGGCCTGTGGTAAGGTGAACAAGAATCTGACCTAAGGAACATGCTGAAGCGTTACTACAAGCAGCCAGTTCTTTCTCTCTTTACTGAAGGTGCTACTTCTGGTTGAAGCCTAGCTTGCCCACTTCGTTGGATCCTGTTAGCTATCTCTCTAACATGCTTGTCAAACCAAAGTAAGACCTTACCTAAATCACCTACCCTCAAAGCCCAGTATATCTTCGGTACTTTCGCTACAAATTGGCTATGAAACTACCGAATCATATACATCTTCGGTACTTCCCCTCTCCTTTTAGTCGAGCCTGCTTGCGCACCCTATGACGCCCAGAACCTACGCTACTGGAGCAATCGAACCTACAAGCAAATCCTATCGCAATGCTCACTTGCTACGAAAATCTATCCATGGTACCAACCAAACACTAAGTTCACGTCATTCACACCTCGTTCCAAATAGCACCAATCATACGGGAGAAACACGAAAGAACAGTCGTAAACACACATAGAGAGACAGAGGGAAGCACATATTGACAACGGGGGGAAGTACAACCGAATGGACACCCCTAAGCAACCAAACATCATCCGGAGCACATATCAGTCGGGAGGAGCAGATCAATCGGTGAACACAGGTAAGGAAGAGCATACAGATCCATGCAGGGACATAGATCCATCAGAAGAAGCACACATAACATCGGTGGAGCTACGCATCCTCAGTCAGGAGTATACATTGATTGTAGGAGCAAAATGTGCAAAGACTTATTTCAAAAACACTTGGTAATTGCAATTAGTTATTTCAATATTATCTCAAGCTTGGTAATTGCAACATGTATCTATTATTTTGATTTAGCAAATTGTTCTTTTCATAGCCCATCAAGAAAAGTCGTTAGGCGAATACTTCTAAACATAAGGCAAGGCCCTTACATGTTACAGGAAGGCATTGCAAGGCCATTCTGGTAAGGTCATCACTTATAGCTCAGGTAAGGTATAACCTTCTAGCTAGCGATTTGAGGGGAAGAAATCAAGGGCCAGGATACTCTTATATAAATCGCTAGCTATTTTTGGTAAGACCAGGATACTATTTTATTCCCTCAATCTAGCTAGCGAAGGTAGAAGGGAAGGCACTATGGATCGATCGTAGTTGCCGTAACAAATTCACAAATCTGCTCTGCACCCGGGATAACAGAAAGAATTTGTGTAGGCTAGATCTAGAGTGACAGAATTTTCATTCTGGCCTCCACAAATGAAATTCGGTCAAGTCATTCCCGGGATATAAATCCTTAACCCCCTCATCAGATTGGGGAACACACGAAACAAGGATATGAACTGGGTAAATGGAAATGGAAGAGAGATGTTTCCAATTCCGATTCGTTTTCCAAATCAGACGCTTTTTCAACATCCATATGATCTACTAAAGTATATTGGTATTGCCCGTATGATGGAATAATATTTTGGCTCATGGAGTCCCGAGAAGGTATAAACTCCGACCATATATTGCCCGGTGCTTTCTCGGTCAAATACAATATACAAGTGGGACCTGCACTATGAGCAAGCTGCGCGGAGAACCAACCTTGCTTCTCCTTTCTATCCATTAGTTCGCCGTCGTCGGTTCTGCAACTTGGTCGAAATAGGGTTCTACCGGGAAACCATGGATTTTTGGGTTTTCGCCATTGGTTACTGGTCGAGCCACTGGAATGGAATGAGATAAGAATCTCTGGAGATCTCTTCCCGATGTCCTGGGTTTTCCTCTGTAGAATACTTCTCCCGAATGGCATAATTGTCCAATTTTTCCTTCCCCCGATCTCCTTTTTGGGCTCCTCCTTCTCCCTCCTTCGGGATCGTCGTTGGCTTATTCACTGGCTGGAAGGTTCGCAAGGTTAGACCCTCCCCTCGCTACTTACTATAGGGGAGGGGGGACCAATAGGTATAACCTTCCTCGCCATCCTTCATTTTACTTATTGGGTGCCCCTCTCAAATAAGTAACTAGCGTTGGTCGAGCGGCCTTACGGCACCTCTTCCTCACCCTCCGTTGTCGGGTGCGCAATTCTTCGGGGATTGGGGTGGGTGGGTAAATAGTTAGCAATAGAGCAGCCTTACTAACCTCACCCCACTTATATTTGCTTGCTCAATCATGCATGATGGCGCGCAATGCTTCTTCCCCTGCCTGAACGAACAAATAGGGCGGGTTCTGCAGCCGATCATTTTAGGTCAAATCAATCTCACGTCGCCATATCTATCATGCATGGCCTGACCCTACAATTCATTCCCCCCTCTACACATGCTATTGCCTGCAGCACCCGAACGAACCATTTTGGGGTTTATATATTGCTCAAGGCTGTGCTCGATTATTGATTTAGAAAGTGAGCGGACCTCTCTCTAAGCTCTGCGCCCCCCCCTATGAAATGAAGAAATAAGATGAGCTCGGTCCGATGAATGAGATCTTCTTAACCCTTCGGAGTCCCCAACCAACCAATAAGTAGTTGTTGGGATGCCCGCTTGGTTGGTACGGGCGCTAACAAAGGATTGGGATCTGGACCCAGCGAATTGTACATTCTATGCTACTATTATATATAATAAGGGGGTTTCGGAACAGCGAGTGAACTAGGTTTTGGCATCCCATCCTCGAGCTTCCATTTCTTCCGTTAAGGGAGATTCGGGAAAGGATGGAATAGGAAGACGTGTTTCCAAAACGAGCAAGATACGGGTTGGAAAGAGGAAGTTAGCAAAGTTGAACAAGATTGGAATGAGCATAGGAACATGTATCGATGTACCAGATTGGCTAATGCTCCCAGGTTGATGCGATGTATTCCACCGGTTGACGGGGGACTTAATTATTGGTATATTTATCGGTCCAACACGGATTGAAATAGGAGCCGGTTCGACAGGAAGCTTTTGGGAACGCGATGCACCCGGGTAAATAAGAGACGAGATGAATACAGGGGTTAAACGAGCATCCCACACCCGAAAGGTGCCCCACATAGGTTTCCCCCGAAACCCTCCAGTTACTGAGGTCAACAATGTGGAGAAAGCACCTATTTCTGTACCGGTTCCGGGAGAGCGGGGAAAAAGGGGATGTTTTGTTAATGAGAGCAAGAAACTGCTGATAGCCACTGCAATATGAACAGGTATACTCATCCGAGCTGCAGGAACATGTACATGGGTGATTCGATGATTTTCACCTTGTTGAGAATCTGATGGTGCCACCCGAATACTCAAATGAATAGCCATCGCTGTTAAGAACCACCGGAATCCAATGGGGATTTGCGCGTAGCTTCTGGTCTTTGACATAAAGAAAGAAGGTTGTAATAACGGGACGAACATGTTAGAATTTCATCCTAGCTAGTGGAACGAAAGATACATGCATGTATATGGAATACATAATCTATCTAAGGTTATACCGCAAGGTTATACTCGACTGACTATAGGGGGGGGGGAGGTATAACCGATAGGATTCCGCATGGGATACGTACATATAATGATTCGATCCTAGCGCTTTGTTCCTCGCTCCGCTCGTGGCACTCCTTGCTTGCGGAGCGGCATACCGAAAAAAGAGAGAGAAGGTTATCCCCTTTCTTTCCCGTAGCTCAGGTCAGGTTATCTTCCTGAGCAGAGCTAAGGTAAGTGACCTTACCTTCATGCTCAGGTAAGGTTCTCCCTTACCTTCGGCTCTTGAGGGGAAGAAAGAAAAGGCCAGGATCTTACCGCCCACACCGGCACAGGACACTTCTATTTATTCCCCTCAAAGACTTTAGGTTAAGGCCCAGGACCGTCTGCCCTCTAGAGCCTTATCTTCGAAGTCTTTCTTTACTTACTTTCATCTTATTAAAGTAAGGTATAACCTTGGCCTGGAAACCAACCTTATTAATGAAATAAGGAAAATGAAAAGAGTTATGTGCTTATCTCCTTGGCTTTATACTTATCTCCCTGGCTCTCGTTACCGACATCAAGGAAGGATACGAGCTCGCGGCCAAGTGAAGGCGTATCCAATTGAATTGAGGAATTGATTGCTTGCCCGCACTGATAAGATAAGAAAAGGCAAGGGTGAGGGTGAGGGACGAACCGCTCTAAAGACCCCCACTAACCAATAAGTCATTAAGAGGGCTTCCCTCTCTATTTCGCGGGTTAACTCACCAGACAGCTAGAGCACACCTACCTATATGTGTGGATAGCGGCCCCGTTTGTTCGGGTGGAAGCCCTGCGAGTCCAGGGTTGCCTGGATTATCTCCAGGATGGAGCGTAAGAAGGCGGGATCCACATCCATAGCGTCATGTATCCCCCGCAGATAGGGAATATCGTTTTCTCTCGGAGAAAACAAGGGTAACTGTAGGAGTCGATCCACCAGCCGGAAAAAGTGGACCCCCTCGCGTACTCCGAATCCTTTTGTCAAGATTAGCTTTAATCTTGACCGCAGTAAGAGATCCAGCTCCCAGCGGTCGACGCATGTTCGGCGAAAAGCCCCCCCCCGAAAGGAGGTCGGCCCAAGGATCTCTCAAACCTATTGCTAGGAAGCGATCCTCAGACCTAATAGTTTTCATCCGAAGCTCCCCCGCTATCTCCCTCAAGGTTGAGGGGGGTAGCGAGAATCTGCGCAGGAACGCCGCCTCTTCGGCGTTTATTTCCGCGCCCCCCCGCCTGGCCTTCGGGTATTTCCGCGCCCCCCGCTTCGGCCTCAGGGGCAAACCCCTCCCTTGGGGCCGTAACCCCCGATTCCCCAGTAGCTGAGCCGCCCCCGAGGATATCCCCCCAATCGATGGGGGAGTAAACGGGGGAGCGCCAGAGTGCTTCGAGCGAAGAACCCTCTTCAGAGGACTGGCAAAGGGCGGCCTCGAAGCCGCCGTTACCAAGGCATAAGAAGATCAAAGAGGCACAAAAGACCCGGACTAGTATCCCAATAAAGAGACTAGCCCACCAATCAGTCGGCTGGCTCCAAGCGCCGCCAGTATTTAGGTTTCGGCATGACACAGCTTGCACTGTCCTTTCGCACTTAGGCGCACAGCGTGCCGTCTCATTCGGTAATGATTCGACAATTTCCGGCGTAATTGAACGCAAGCTGATCCTAAGTAATTGC
>Ga0213497_1000045_pt1 | contig 12369 bp, 4 predicted proteins | sample Lodgepole_Yose_3_FD_150979 | JGI IMG/M metagenome (GOLD analysis project Ga0213497, IMG submission 150979) | Leaf-associated microbial communities from Pinus contorta in Yosemite National Park, California, United States - Lodgepole_Yose_3 | ecosystem: Host-associated > Plants > Phyllosphere >...
CACTTAAATTTGTCAGTTTATAATTTTTTCCAATATAAAAGTTATGGTTTTTGCTTTTCTTTTATAAGAGTTACCAATTTGCAAAGAATTTACTATTTTATAATTATTTTTAAAATAGAAGTTATCATTTTTTTATTTCAATTTGTCACTATATAGAAATTACTAACTAGTTATCCATTTAACACTAAAATTTCTCCATTTATGATTTTTTCAAATATAGAAATTAGGTTTTTTGTTTTTTTATAAAAGAGGTACCAATTTGCAACCAATTCATTATTTCATAATTTTTGTTAAGATAGAAGTTATAATTTTTAGAAATTACTAACTCACCTCTCATTTAAAACAATTGAGTCACATGATGACTCATGAATATGCATAGGAGTTATTTATATTATTTAAAGCCAATGGCAATATTGATTCATTTTTAATTAAATTAATTATTTAATAAAATTTTACATTTTAGTATCATCAATTTGTTTTTGATTATACCATATCATGTCTAGAAACAATTTTTATAAAGCCAATGACAATATTGATTCATTTTTAATTAAATTAATTATTTAATAAAATTTTACATTTTAATATCAGCAATTTTTTAATAAAATATAATATAAGAATTATTGTTTTTTATTTTATTTTTTATAAAGGTTATTGTTTATTTTTTTCCAATGATCTGATTAATCCTCATATAAAAAAGTAACTGATTCCCTTTTATTGAAGAAAGAACATTTTTATATTGAAAGCCGTCAAATTGTTATAGAAAACCGCAGGCATTTTTATAATTCTCAGGGTAATCCCCGAGGACTTTTATAGTTTTTATATGGAAGTCGTTGAACTCTATAAGTCAACTTGGAATACTTTACCAAGATTTTCGATTCATACAGATCCAAATACACAATAAGATAATATATGGGTGCTGGACACTGTATATATAAATGTAGCCACTAAATTTCCGTACGTAGGTGGCACCAAGAGACTCGACAACATCAGTCAACTCGCCAAGCTTGGCTTCTACAAAATTAGGTTTCCATATGAAATGGCTGCGGATTTACGGAACAATCATGTCATTCCGAATTTGCACATGCGGAATGTCGAAAGCAATGTGCTGAGCCACTGAGTTGCGTGGGAGGCGGTAACACCTTCAGTGGCCACGATCGGAACCGCGAGGAGTGGATGAAGGCCGCCAATGTAATAGCACCCAACGAGAGGGTAGTTGCAATTTACCACTCCGGCAATGTTCTCCTTTATGATATAATTATGTGTTCACTGAATATTTGCTCACCAACAAACTACACCACTTGCGTTGTTCATTGCTAGTTTGTGTAATAATCGCATGTACAATTTGCTGAGTAAAAGGCGTTGTTTAATCTTCAGAGGTTTTGGAGTTTTTGGTTTGATTTTGTAAGTGATTTTTTTGGATTTTTATTTTTGTTATTTATATATATCTATATATTTCCGATAAGAAAAAGCACTGGTTTTATTATATAGACACTAAAATCAATATATTGAATTTTATTTAGATGTGTTATATGAAATGTATATTGTTCCCCAATATATTAATAGCTCCAGAGAAATGTCAAAATAATTGATATCTAAAGACCGTACATTCCATGTCTCCATAATAAAAGCCGTAGCCGAAACAAAAAACATTCCATGTCTCCATAATAAAAGCAGTAGCCAAAACAAAAAACAGGGGAGTACATATATCAAAATCTCCCAAGATATAGTCCAAATGTATGAGGAAACCATGTGCCCATTGTGCAGAAACAAAAACAGTGGAGACAAAGGTCAGGGAAATGGCACAAAACCTGCATCTATCGAGCATCCATCCACCTCAGAGTGATACGAAACCCCCTCCAGTGAGTTGAGGAGACCTTGCTTAGATAAAGAATCCGCAGCAATGTTGTGTTCTCTATGTGAGCGTTGAATAGAGATGCCCAGTAGTGTGTCCTGAAAGTTCTTGAGGTGCCTAAGCCAGTCCTAAAGGTGTGGATGTGAAATGTGAGAGGATCCCAAGATATGATTGATGATGGCTTGGAAGTCTCCGTATATATTGAAATACATGAACCAACTCCCACATTTGAATAAGGGCTACAAAGTAGCTATAGCTACTTTCGTTTAGTTTAAATATAGTTAAATTAGAGTAAAAACAATAAAAACAAATAAATATATATTAATAAAATTCACAATTACAATAGAAAGATAATTCATGATTGCATTATCTTTGGCTAGGCAAAGATAATAAGAACTCCATTTGTAGATGGTTTTCTTTATAAATTTTATTATCATATTTTTTCATTTTAATCTATTATTTATATAGATTTGAATGGAAAAGTTATTTTTTCGACAAAAGGTACTTCTAGAAACACTCTCATGGGAAAAAACTGATGTGTGGTGTTCTATTAAAATATAGTTAAATTAACTTAGTTTAAAAATAGTTCAATAAAAATATATGTTAAGTGAGTGGTGGAAAATTCGGTCTACCTAGCCAAATGTGAGACAAATATCACCTAGTTCTTCACTAAGGGAGCTTGAAGTACTCCAACAATTACATGGTTTTGACTTGATCTTTCCAACTTGAAGTGAATTTTATATATGGTTTTATTATATTAAATAATTCAATATATATTGTTTAGATAGTGGTTAAATAAAGTTTAAATGTTAAATAATTAAATGCGTTGGATTTAAAAACTATTCTATAATGATATTCCACATTACACATTGATGAAGGCTAGGTTATGATGTATGCACTATTTTATAATTCAAACCAATGGAATAAGGCTCTCCTTTCAAACTCTAGTTGATCGTTATGGTATATTTAATTTTGTTTTTTTATCTATTCTATAAAAATGACTATTCTTTGATTGGATAAGTTATTTCACCTATTGGTTAGAATGACATTATTAAAGATAATGGTTACCAATTAACTCTTTATGTGGTGATTTTGGTATGGTGATCAATGGTCTATAATATTGATTGTTTCCTAAGGATACGTTTTAGGATGGGCATTGATCATGTTAGCTATATTAATTAAATTCATAGATAGCCATTGATGGTTGGGTATAATGTGGGTGAAACATCTCCCATCAAGGCGATTGAAAATGTTAGCACCTAGATAACAATGAACTTTTTATTGGACATCGATTTGTATCTAGGCCTCAAATTGATAAAAAAAAATGGTTTCATCATGGGATATTATCATGTGAAGTTTGTATGGCTTTGGAAGTATTATTTTCATGTTAACCTAGCACTTGTGGAGCATCATTAGTTTAGAAAAATAAACCTATTTTTGAGTCAATATGCCAAGGTTGTCAATGTGCATTATTTCATGATTACCATGACAACTATGATGTCATCTCAGTATAATCGCTAGTGGTGTTTTTTGACTACATGAGTAGACTAGGGAGCATCCCTGACTAGCCGAGAAAGTGAGGAGAGGGATTTAGTGAAATGTTTAGAACCTAATTGTATTGTATATATTTAATCTTGAAGTTGTAAGAGTTGTTGATTTTCATGTTAAAATCATAATAGAAGGATATATCACTGAATTTGCAGCTAAATTTAGCCATTATTTTTCACAAGTAGAGGAGGACTTAAGAAGGGAGCTTTTGGAAGGATGGTAAAAAAATTTGTAACCTATGGGAAGATGATTTTGGTGAAACAAGACTATATTATTTTTAATGCACCAATCACGGTAGCATAAGAACTTGTGCTTGGTAGTAGTCTACCTTGAATCCAAAAGAATGAATAGTTAAATTCAAATGGTATTATGGAGGAGGCATAAGATTAAGGAAGAGATGAGCAATGAATCCAAAAGAATGAATAGTTAAATTCAAATGGTACTATGGAGGAGGCATAAGATCAAGAGAGAGAAGAGCAATATAAGAAGTGAGGTGTAATATTTTGAAAAGTGGTGGAAGGACAAGGTATGGGAGATTATTTAGAAAGATGAAGGGAAGGGCTAAAGCATGAATGGACAAGTTGAATATATGGAAAAGGGGATAGAAATCTAACCAATGGTTGAGAGAGAATTTTTCTTGGATGTTGAAAAAAGGTTGTGGAGGAAGTGTTAGAGGAACCACAATAACAGCATGAATGTGATATAGATCATTTATATTATATATATTTCATCAATAACATACCTCTAAAACATTTCTTGATTAGTCAATAAAAAAACATGAACATGGTTAAATATATATTTTAATTTTCTTTATTTTTTTACTGTTATTTGGTAAAAGGAAACAAAAATAAAACAGATATGATAACATAATAGATGAAAAAGTAAATAACCCAAATCTATGTACACTGATATTTAATCCAAATATACGTACACTGAAAATGCCCGGAACTTTCATTGCGACAATGAAGTAGTTACAAGAGAACTGCAAAAAAAGGCTTCCACTATCACGTAGGAATACTGAACATGAATGCCAGCACCACTATCACGTAGGAATACTAAACACGAATGCCAGCAAGCACACAGTTGTAAAATAGGCACGCAATTGTAAAATAGTTGTAAAAGAGGCAAGGTGAATTTTACGTGTTTATGGGCTAAGTGATTTTTTTAGATTTATTAATTTTAATGTTAAATTATAATTAATAAAAGGGGTTTTATTCAAGTTTGAAACTCCATTTACTTGTTTAGGTAAGTTTCTGAATAGTTATTGTGCCAAGAGCCTTATTTTCCAACTCAGTGAGAAGGTGATGTGTAAGTATGTCGGTCTATAAAAATAAAATATTATTTAAATTGGAGGTCCATGCGTAATATGGAAGAAGGTTTGTTGACGTTTTTTAATTGAAGGCCTAGATTGATTCTCAAGGGAATATGTTCAACATATGCTTCCTTTTAATGTTTATCAATGGTTGTAGTGTATTATAGAGTTTGTTAGGTTGCATTTCAATTTCCTAAAGATTTGAGATTATTCGAATTCTAATAAGTTCCTCATTGTTATTTATAACATTCATTTATATATAATCAAATTTTATTTATCAAAATGGTCCATTACTTTTAATAAATTTAAAAAATTATAGTCTTTATAGTGGCTCCCCACCCACCAATTTCCTAGGGATTTGAGATTATTTCAATTCTAATAAGTTCCTACATGTTGAGATTATTCCAATTCCAATAAGTTCCTCATTGTTATTTATAACATTCATTTATATAGCAAATTTTATTCAGCAAAATGGTCCATTACTTTTAATAAATTTAAGTGTCACGTGGCTCCCCACCCACCAATTTCCTAGGGATTTGAGATTATTCCAATTATAATAAGTTCTTCCATGTTGGGATTATTCCAATTCTAATAAGTTCCTAAATATTATTTATAACATTATTTTATATATAAGTGAATTTTATTTATCAAAATCCTCCATTACTTTTAATAAATTTTAAAAATCACCAATTTCCTAGGGATATGATATTGTTCCAATTATAATAAGTTCCTCTATGTTTAGATTATTCCAATTGTAATAAGTTCCTCATCAATATTTATAACATTTATCTATATACAAGCAAATTTTATTTAGGAAAATGGTCCATTACTTTTAATAAATCGAAAAAAAAAATTGATTGACACGTGGCTCCATCAATAATGTTTCACATGATATATTTTTTTAAAATTTAATATATTTAAATGAAATTATAGTAAATGAATTTATGAATTTACAAATGCTTAGTTTGTTTCATTATATTTTGTATGAATTTATTTTTGAAAAAATTATTATATATTGTTCATTTGCTTTTAAGATTTTGCTCTATATTTTATTTTATTTTCATTAAAAACATCTAAAAATAATAAATTATAGGGTTTATAAATGGAAGATTTCATATTCCCATGGTATAATACTATCATTTGCACCACATATTGCAAAGGAAATGTCATTAAAGAAATGGCATAAGAAAGGAGAAACCAGACACTTGAAGAAAGAATATATAAATAAAGGCCTCGACATGACTCTTTGTCTAGCCACATAGGGGAGGGGAGACCTTCCAACAGGCACCTGAGGGAATTTGGGTAGTTTAGTTCTGACCTTATGGGAATGTAAACCAGAGTGACTGATAAAAGGAGAATGTCATAGTATAGAAAAAAGAAGTCAAAATTTTATGCCATTTTGTTTCTTTACTGGTGTTTTTTCATTTATCATATGTTATGTTTTAGGGAGAGTTCAATAATAATATGTTCAAAGTGAAGGATTTATGAAAAATCACTTCATTAAGATTTTGGAACCTTTATAAGTAAATTATTTAAATCAAGCATTTCATAACAAGGTACATCTGTCATTAGTTTATGTTAGGACTTTAAATTAATTTCACTTGATGTGTCATGATTTACAAGAGAATCTTCCGAACTAGATCAATTAGAGGAAATTGATGAAAAAGACAATGATGACAAGGAAGATGACAACCAGGGTGAAGAAGAATATTTAAAGAAAGAAAGTAAAATCAACTTGCATCTAAGCAAGACAACATTGTACAAAGAAATAGACCGGTTGGAGAGCATCTTCTTGAGTGCAAGAAACAATAAATAAAAAGAAGTAATACTTTAAACCTATTTGATGGAGTCCTCAGCATGATAGTTTTAAATCAAAATTCAATTGTGATTTATATATAAATTATTTGTAAATATAATGCTATTCATAAAAAATAAAAAAATAAAATGTTTGTTTTTCCAGTTAAACTATTTGTAAAGTTAATTTCATTTATAAAACGATTAAAACAAAACTTAAGAAAAAAAAAGTGACTTTGTGTAATAAATATATATTTTTTATAAAAAGAAATAATAATTTAAACCTATGTTCATTGTGTCTTCATTCATGTTTTTACAATTAATCCAAGTTGATTAAAAGTACATTTTCATAAAGAAAAATACTGAACATTTTATGATTTTAAACTTTTCCGATTTTCTATCATAGAAATCTAACCAAGCAATCTTTGTTTAAATAAAAATTTTAGATTAATAAAAATATGTTTAGTATAGAATGGATTTAACATCAATATCTTAGCTATGATAAGATTGTACAATGTTTATCTCTACCATTCTATCAAATCCAAAATAATTTTGTTGAATTTTGATTACCTTTCACTTTATTTTGAGATTTTGAGTTATAAGATTAGGTATTATCATGAAGAACAAAAACTTGCATACGACTTATATAGTAACATCCTATGCAAGTTGTGATCACATCTTGACATCTTACTAAAAATAATGGACTAGAGGATCTTGTTCGGCTAGACCTTATGATGTGCAAGGATCAATCAGTGTTGAGTTGAGACTAGGCTCTAGGAGCTCTCTATAGATTAAAAATAATATATGGATGAAGATCTCTTATTTGCAAGTTTGATGAGAATTAAAATCACAAAATATGATATCAACAAAAGTAGAAAATCTGTAGAGCAAGTTTGAGGGAGAAACAGAATAATGTGAAACAAGAATCTAACTTTCATTGATTTTTAAGCTATAATTGTGTTAGATAATTAGGTAGTATAAATTTAACTGATGTTCCTTTACACTCTCGTATATCTTTGTTGTATTTGCAAATTCCCAATGTACAATAACTTATTATTTTTTCTCAGACTTCAAAACTCGGTGGTTGTCGGAAAGACTTCCTAAATTCCCACCACAAAGGATAAAATCAACTTCCTAAATTATGAGGCTCCCCAACTAGTATGGAAACGATTAGAAATAGAAGCATATTTAGGTTGCACTGCTAGGAATATATCATCTGAGTAAAATTATACTAAATCATGCAACATTCTAACAAACAATTTAATTAGTAGTGTGTGAAGGGTGGTTGTGTAGGTTGGCTGTAAATGGTTGACAAAAAAATATTTCTTTCCTCAATAGCTATGGCCAAGCATCACTCATTTACGCATAGTTTTTTTTTAAATAATGGATATATAATTTCATTGAATGTGGCAATGCCAATGAAAATATCAACCATACAACAAAGAATGAATTGGTTGTTGTGTCTGGCATGGAAATCCCACTGCTAGCAGCTTCTCTCGTTCAGTTTCAGAGGATATTAAAGAATACATATTAACTCCCTGCTTTCCTTTCTAAATCTTGTTAAAGGATTAGATTTCAAAACCCTCAGAAATACCAACAGGAAGTAAGAATTTGTGTCGATAAGGAAAGATAATTTCTTATTACTTTTTCCTTTACCCCTTTCCAGTCTATTTGACAGAAGCATGGTTAGCTGAGCTCTATATCACAAATAATTGGTCATCAACATCGTGTCCTACATGTACATCTCCATTGAGATGGAGAACACCCATCGGCAAGACGGTCATGCTAACAATTATACCCAAACCAATTCACCTTTGTGCTGCAATTTATAGTACAATACCAGAGTAGCTGAAATCAAATATATAGTTGGGCTATGCTTATGCATGGTATTGTTGCCTCGGTAATCTTCAAATTTTTTTTATTACTTTCACATATACAACCAGGGAAGGGATTGACATAGAAGTTTTCCTCCAGTCTTGGGAAATCACCAAATTCTCATGGATAAGGAGCTCCAACTTGGTTAAAATGTGTGGCCTTCACTTTGGATGCAAAACTATTCCAAGAAATTTGTCCTTGATCTATTTTGTCTATCAATTTAATCAGATTTTCCCTAATGACAAAAGAAATCACAATAATTATATGTGCCCTTCATTTTTATATTGTTGTATAGCATGGAAAATTCATTCTACCAATGATTTTTTTAATCAAAGAAAAAAACCAATCATTTTCTTTAAGCCAGTATGTAAAATGGGTAAAACTCTTACCTATCAAGATTTATAGTTTTCCTAAAACCTTCAAACTGTCTATGCCCTTGAAAAACCTTTGCAATGTTTCCATTGTAAGTACAAAAAAACACACCACTTTCTAGTGCTAAAAATATTTAGGCTTATATCAAAAGCAGGCTCTGCTGGGTTGTCTTTAGCAAAAAATGGTGTAGAGGAGTCCTTGGAAACTTGAACTCATCAACAATTTAGAAGAGTTACTGGTGATGAGAAATACTTAAAAGGTGATAGACAAAAGGAAGAAATAAGTCGGCGGGAGGCTTCATAATATGCAACAAAATTAGAAGTTAAAGTTGTCCCAAAGGTCTACATTATGGCAAAAGAAGGAGATGTAGGTTCTGAGATTGACGAATTTCAAAAATTGGACATACTATACAATTCAAATCTGATTGTTAGGAAAGGCTGGGATTATAGAAATACAAAGTACTCATCAAAGAAAGCTACTCCAAATTTCAAATGTTTTAGAAATGTAACATTCATATTTTTTTATCTATTTTTGTTATTTGGTTTGTTGACATATATTTCAAGCAGCTATTTCATGTTTGGTTTTTACTGTTTGTTATGTTTCATGAATTATCAAACCTGGCCCAAGGGATTTGTATACCTACCGCAGGTAGGTCAGTGGAACATGATGAATAAGGTAATGATTATATTCTCTTAAAGATATCTTCCCTATACAACATACATGATATATGTTCTTCAATAGGAAAATAGGATATGTATAAACTTTGTACTATTGAAATATTTTATTATTTGAAATTTATTAAATAACATTTGCATAGCATGAGATGAAACATAAAATGGTCAATGGAGGCACTGTTAACCATTGGGCTTTTATCAACATCTCATGGGGCGTTCAAGAAAGTGTTTCTCTTGGATTTTGTCATGAGTTGGCTGAAATGTGAAAAATCTCTGGCATGGTAGGAACATGTGGGCCTTGTTGAACTTTCATATTCCTTTTAAAGGTTTTAACACGATTTTGAATACTTTTCTCATGTACTTGAAGATTAGTTAATCAATTAATGCATTTCTAACCCTTAAACTACAAATCATAGATAGTAGCAAGACAAGTTTGAGTGGTAATTGTGTGCGATTGTTGCCAATTTGTAAGGAAAGACAATTTTTTTCATATACAACTGAAATAAAAGGATTTAAGCCTATATCTGAAGTAGGCTCTGTTGCGTTGCCTTTGGAAAAAAATGGTTTAGAGGAGTCCTCGATAACTTGAACTCATCAACAGTTTAGAAGAGTTACTAGCGACTAGAAATACTTAACAAGTGATAGACAAAAGGAAGAAATAAGTCAACGGGAGACTTCAGAATATACAACAACATTAGAAGTTAAAGTTGGCACAAAGGACTACGTTATGGCAAAAGAAGGGGATGTTGGTTCTGAGACTGGTGAATTTTAGAAATTTGACGTACTATACAATTCAAATCTGATTTTCAAGAAAGATTGGGATTATAGAAATACAAATTACTCATCAAAGAAAGGTACTCCAAATTTCAATTTTTTTAGAAAGGTAACATTTATATTGTTTTATTTGTTTCTATTGTTTGGTCCGTTGAAATCTATTTCAAGCAACTATTTCATATTTGGATTTTACTGTTTGTTATGTTTCATGAACTATCAAACCTGACCCAAGGGAGTTGTATGCCTACTGCAGGTACGTCAGTGGAACATGATGAATAAGGTAATGACTATCTTCTCTTAAAGATAATTTCCCTATATGACATGCAGGGTATATGTTCTTGAATAGGCAGGGTATATGTTCTTGAATAGGAAACTAACCTATGTATAAACTTTGTACTATTGAAATATTTTATTGTTTGTAATTTGTTAGCTAGCATTTGTATAGCATGAGATGAAACAAAAATTGGTCAATGGAGGACTATTAACCATTGGGATTGTATCACCTTCTCATGGGGCATTCAATAAAGTGTTGCTCTTGGATTTTGTCACGAGTTGGCTCAAATATGCCAACTCTCTAGCATGGTAGGAAAATGTGGGCCTTGTTGACATTTCATATTCCTTTTAAAGGTTGTAACACGATTTTCAGTTTATCCTATGTTGTACAGAAAACCTGGAAAAAATGCTCCTAATATATGTTATTGGTTTATGTCTTCTCCTAGTTGCAGGTATTCAATCTTGAACTTGTTATTCCAATCTACATGGAATGACCTTACCAAGTTGAAAGAGCTCTAAAAATTGTATACACAGATGAAATGAACAAAATGAGAGGAAAGGAATTGGAGCTCCTTATAGTCATTCTACCCGACAATGATGGATATGTGTATGGTTAGTATTTTAATCTTTCTATAGGATTCAATAACTTTGATCATGTAGAAGTGGATTTTACATGGAGTTTGATGATGTAAAATTTATGGAATATCTGAGTATGTTATTCCAGTAATATGTTTATATATAATGGAGAAACTTAATTGGTAATTTTTTGAATTTACCAATTCTAATATGTATGGTCCTTATGGTAATCTATTAAGAAGTACTTTTAGTTGAAAAAGAAATTTGAGGTGCATGTGTTTATGCTATAATAATTATGGCTTGTCAGGATTCGTTTTCGATATTCCCTTAGTGCCATATGTCTTGAAGGAAATGAAGCTGTTGCTTGTAAATTTATGTGACTGATTGGATTAATATAATGCTTCTCCAATGATAATAAACGCATAAAGAGTATTATTTCCCTTGATGGTAACAACTTGATCCTAAATAAAATCAAAGTATCTATTACTTATGAATAATATAATCCATGCTTAAATAAAATTAAAACATAAAACATGATCATACCATCAAATGAGTATGATCATTTGATGGAAAAGGATTGAAGTATAAGACTTTACAATCTATTATACGATTTTTTAGGAAATGATAGAGAATAAAAAATCAGTATAAGAATGAGTATAGCAATAACGTGTTCCAAATAAAAACTCTGAGATGTTTTATTTTGAATATTTTAAACCGAGACCTCATATTACATGTAAGATTGAGGGCAAGTCATAAAAGGTATAAGGACAGGGTTAAATGTGTGTTTGTTTATAAATTGAGTTCATTGAATTTGACACCTGAACTATTTATTGCTACAGATTTGTCAGTAGAACGAGTACTTTTAGTTAGTGGTTCTAATCATTTTTACAATACTTGCACTTTATTCACACAAGATTGATATGTAGATTGATAATGTGGAGTTCCTGAGAAGAGACAAGGTAACAAAGAATCATCTTATCTTACCATGATTGCCTGAATGTTTGAATGAGTGCAGGAGATAAGAATAGTCATTGTTTATATATCTATCAGATTTCTAAAATTTGTAATCAAATGAAAATAATAATTACAATAAACCACAATACAATGCATAATATTTACCCAATTAAAATCTAGAGATCAAAAATACATGCACCAATAAAAATGTGTCTTGCATCAAGATAATGTTGTACAAATAATTTTTTCTATTTGGTTTTACTGGAATTTGGTAATATGGTGTAAAACACTTGCATATTTTGTATTCCTAACTTATAGGTTTGTTACTCCATCTCATAGGATGGAGAGATAATAAGCCAACAAGC
>Ga0213497_1000046_pt1 | contig 12035 bp, 5 predicted proteins | sample Lodgepole_Yose_3_FD_150979 | JGI IMG/M metagenome (GOLD analysis project Ga0213497, IMG submission 150979) | Leaf-associated microbial communities from Pinus contorta in Yosemite National Park, California, United States - Lodgepole_Yose_3 | ecosystem: Host-associated > Plants > Phyllosphere >...
TTGTTTCTATAGAATAACCTAATAGAATAACCTATTCGAGTATTTATGAATACGGCTCTGTCTCTTCGAGCCAGAGAATGGGTCCTTGCCCCGGAGGGAAAGCTGCTTCGCACCTTACCTTAGCGTAATGACATATATAATATATGCATTTTCTGGTGTAATTACTGCTATCGAGTCATGATTGGAAGGCCCCCATCGTTTCGCGCAGAGGTTCGCGAGATCGATCTAATTGCTTGCGAAATGACATATATAATGAGATTGATTTCGGTCACTAGAGAGAGAGACGAAATCAAAGCACACTCGACTGTCAAGGATGCGCAAGCAGGCTCGACTGATAACCCCCCAAACCAATAAGTAAACCCTAACCTTTAGGTGCTCGACCATAAGGACCTTTAGGTGCTCGACTGTTAAGGAGAGGGAGAGGATGCGCAAGCAGGCTCGACTGTTAACCCCCCAAACCAATAAGTAAACCCTAACCTTTAGGTGCTCGACCATAGGACCTTTAGGTGCTCGACCTTAAGGATGCGTAAGCAGGCTCGACTGATAACCCCCCAAACCAATAAGTAAACCCTAACCTTTAGGTGCTCGACTGTTAAGGACCTTTAGGTGCTCGACCCCAGGTTTACTTATTGGGTGGGCCAATAAGTAAACCCAAGAGGGAGAGGGAGAGGAGAGAAAGATGTGAAAACCTCCGCCTCCTAAAATTGCAAGAAGAGGAGGGAAAGATGTGAAACCCTCCGCCATCTTAAGGATAAGCCAAAGTTGAGTGGTGTATCAATCGGATTCTCTCTCTCTCTGGTCATGGGGCCCGGCGAGTTGGTTGGACCCAGCAGCCAGGTAGGCGTGCGTAGCGTGGCGTGGCGGCTCTGATGAGGAGGTGGTGTGGTGGGCTTGGCTAAAGGCTAAAGGTGAGAGGCTTCTGGCGAATGGCTAAAAAAGGCTGAATATTTCATTTCCTGGAATGACTCTAGGTTCAAAAAAAGATCTATACTGGAATGAAATCGCTCGACCCCCGGGAGAGGAATGACCCAGTGTCAAAGGTATCAAAATATTTCTAGGTGGTGTCCCTAATAGCTGGAATGCTCATATGGCTGGACTAAAATAAGAAAGGTGTAAATGGTTCCTCCGTGGTATCAGATAAGGGCAGTATCTCTAAGCTCTCCCACTTGAAGGGCGGGTGTCCTCCCCTTCCCTGGTCTCCATGGTGGGAATGCTTCCTGGCTCTGGGCTGCCACATCTCTCTGACTGAAACAGGCAATGACTCTAGGTGGATCAATTCAATAAACAGTAAATGACCTAACCTTAAGGCAGCAATTCAACTAGAATGACCGGGAGCTGTAAATAATACTATGACCTCGAGCTGTCTATGCAGGATGGACAATGACCAGCTGTAAAAGATCAAAAGGCAAATACTATCCTTCTGTGTCTGATGGGCTAGGCCCTCCTGTCTCTCTATCCTGGCTCTGATCAGCTTGGATGGGCACAGCTCTTCCTGTCTCTGACAACATCTAAGGTAAGTGTGTAACCTTAGTAATTCCTAAGTGTTATAGGTCTGTAAATCCCAGGCGTTCAATAAGGGTTTGTCCAATAGAAAATCCCGTGGCTAGCTGGCCTCCCTGAATGAACCTCGCTGAGCATATCAGAATGTCATTCAGTGTTTGTGGTCTGAAGCTCAGGCACCAGGTGAATCGTATATAAAGGGCATTGGAAACACCCAGGTTCAGTAGGTTCGGTCTCGTAATCGCTTCCCCATGATGCAAATTGTATTCAAAGATACATCTAGGTTTCCCTGTCCCCACCCACAACTAGCAAGTAAGCTAACTCTAGCAACACGTACGTCTCTCGATGCATTCATTCATATGGGACATGGGTGAAATATCTACTTTGGAGTATTGATGTGGTCCATCCATCGATCCATCCATCCTTAAAACATATGCAGTATCTGTAAAAGGGAAGGTCCTGTCAAATCTAAAGGGTCGTGTAGCTCCTGGCTCTAACCACCGGCAAGTAGGACTGGGTCTAAGCCAGGTAGGAAAGTATCTGGGCGTAGGGGCTATCAATGAAAATCGTGTCAATGAAAAAAAAGTATCTGGAATGAAATCGCTCGACCCCCGGGAGAGGGCAGCCTGGTCTCTCTGACTGAAAGAGGCAATTCCTCTCCTTATCAGTCGAGCCCCTACCGGTCCTAGGTGAAAAACTAGCAGGAATGAAATGCTCTAGGTTGCTGGACTAACCGTAGGTAAATAACAGTACTCTATCTAACTAAATGCAGGTACCATAGCGAGGTTCTTGGACGTACTCTAACTGAAATGACTCTAGCTAAATTCATGCATTTCCAAGAGTTCTAGCACTGACCCCGTATCTTCTAAGCAATGAGTCTCGAGCCCATCCCGGTAGCTAAGGTGATTATCCAAGCGGATTAGCCGCCAAGTCGAGTAGCCCGGTTGACTAGCGAGCAGCTATCAAAGTGTATGATAAAAGCAGCCGAGTATCCAAGCCAAGCTATGCCCGACTTACTTACAATGGTAACCTATTGGCAATGACCTCATAGAATTCCCTTATGGCAGCTGTTATGAGACTGGCTATGCCCTTAAGGCTACTCCTGGCTATGATCGACTAGTACTAACTAGAGCTTCTCTAGCAATGAGCTTCAGGCTATGACTGTAAAAGCACAGACTAGAGGTTCATGCACTGACTGTCTACAGCACTGCTCAGAGCTTCTAGCAATGACTATAACTTCTTTCTAGCAATGACAAGAGTTCTAGCACTGACTGACAAGAGCTTCTGGCTATGACTGGAAATTCCCTTGATTGACTATGTGTCCTGGCAATGAGACCTGGCATTGACACTTGGCATGTAGTACTGGTGTGGAATGACACCTGGCATCGAGTAGCAGCATCAACACCTGGATCGAGTACCGGCATCGACGCCTACCTGGATCGACTAGCGGCAAAGAGTCCTGTCATCGGCAGCACAGGTGTTTGTCAATGAGGTGTATTACCCTTCCTTCACAGGTGCATCGTAAGTAATGCATTGTGATGTCATCCAATCGAGGTAGGAACGATTGTTCCGTAGCGTTCAGTGAAATGCGGTCCTAATCAGTGGGTTCAGGCAGCTAGGCCTCCCGACAAGGCCTCCTTCGTGTCTATCGGCACCTTCTGGGAATGAGGGTTGATCGGCATCCTGTCAGTGACCATTTGGGAATGATTGGCAATCGGCTCTGAACCCTCTGCCCATTATAATAGTAGGGGCCTCACCCCTAGATAAGATGGGGCCCGTACCTTCCCGTGTTGGGTGATGTGGCATGTGGTGAGGGTGACTCGGATATGATGGGCAATGGGGGTATGATCAACTCTCGGCTGACTGGCGATGACCGTGTGAGAATGTATCTTGGGTATCGGCAACTGGGTATCGGCAAGTACCATCATTCAACGACTAGCGACTATCAGCAGCAGTGACCACCATCAGGCAAAGAGAACCGGCTATCAGCAATGACTACCGGCAATGATCGACAATGACCTGCTGGCTATGATCAACTGTCTATCGGCTATGACGCCTGGGTATCAGCGACACCTGGCAATCCTAGAGAAACGTCGTGAAGGGGCATGTTTCAGTAAGAATCAAATCCACTTTAGTTCCCCGATGAGGGCTCGCGCCTCAGCCCCCCTAAGAATGCAATATTATGAATCAAAAAGAGCGAATGAGAATATTTTGAAAGATCTGGTGCAACGAGACTTTGTGCCTGCTCCAAACCTGCCTGGTAGGCCAATAATCAATCTCAAAATCACTTGTATCAAAACGGCGTGTACCTGCTCTCCCCTCCCTGACTGTCACTACCTGAGTAGCGTGAATGAAACCATCCATGTGTATGTCGATGATCATCAGGTGCATCGTACGCGTCATTCATTCCTTCAATCCATTCGAAGTAGGAACGAGCGTTCCGTATCGGTAAGTGAGGTGAAGTTCGAGGTAGAGGTCTAGGGTCGAGGTCGAGAGGTTAGAGGGCAGAGTTCGAGGCAGAGTTCGAGGTATGAGTTCCTATGGGAATGACCTTCTGTCTGTCTATGATCGTCTATGTGAGGTGCTCAATGTGACTTCCTGTCAATGAGTGTCTCCAGCCCGAGTATCCTAGCTGATTCGAGTAGCTGAGTCAATCGGCCGAGTAGCCCATCCCATTTGATTAGCCGAGCCCGGGAGCTAATCCAACCAAGTAGCCCCTGCCCCGTGCCCAATTGAGTAGGCCCTGTCAATATTCCCCTCCCGATGATCGTTTCCGAAAACCTCCGCCTCCTGAAAATGCTATAATAGTAGGGGAATATTGAAAAACCTCCGCCAAGAGAAAATGGCCAAATTAGTAGGGTGCCCCCGGCAGGGTGAGGTACGAACGCTAGCCTAGCACATACTTGAACCTCAGCCGCCATCATGCTACAGCATGACTCGACCACCGCCATCAACTTGAAGAACTATCGTCCGGAAAGGGAAATAACAGTACCAAGCACTAATAAAAACGAGATGAATTCGCTTACTCATTCGTTCATTCATATCCTTCAAATGGTTCAGAAGTTGGTTATGCTCTTGTAAGTTTAAGCAGCACAAGCAGTTACAGTAGCACCAGTAGATCATCCTGCAGAGCTACCAGCCTTAGTAGCCATCTAACTAAGCCAGAAAGACAGAAAGCTAGCCAAGAAGGCCTCATCACCAGCCATTATAACTATCTATCATTCTCTAGGTATGGGTAAGCCCATCCCTAGGTTCCCAGTCGGGTAGTTCCGTCCCGGCCGCCCTCCTCCCGGTCGGAGATTAGAGCATTCGTAGCTTCCGGGCAAAGGTGGAGTTCCCGAGGTTAACACATCATATCGTCTCTCTGTGCCGGGTGTAGAATCATTCCATCTATTCGTAAATCCTCATCCCAATCTCCAGAAGGACCGGGTTGAACAGAAGAACCATTTCAAAGTTCGCTGTCTCAGGAGTTGGAGCATCGGCAAGAGTAGAAGAATCTGATCTAGCAGAAACAGGAATACTGCCTGCCTACCCAAACAAAGCAAACTACCTACCTATATACTACCTACCTTTTTCTCTTTATACCTAATACCTACCTACCGGAGGAGCTTACCTAACCACAGATGCACAACCAAGAACCAGGCTTATTCAGGTAGGTTTCGATGCCAGTATTCCAGTTCTGGTGGTGGTTAGTCACTAGATGTAAGGAATCTTTTCCGCTAGTCGATTCAGGGAGGCACCTTATTTTCTGTTTGGGAACTATGTATTACTTCTCTGTCTGTGAACCGATAGCAGCCCATCCCCACCCATCATTGCCGAGAGCCAATAGTAGTCGATCCGGGTGTCGATGCTGGGAGGCGCAATCCAGGTGTCAATGCAATCGATCCAAGAGGTGATCCTGCTACTCTATGCTGCCAATCGATGACAGGTGCCGATCACTCGATGCAGTCGATCCCAGAGTAGATGATGAAGTCAATTCCGGTACTCAATGCTGGTACTCGATCCAGGTACTCATAAAGAGTCGATCCCGCTACTCGATTCACTCGATGCCAAGATTCTTTGCCAGGAGTTACAGTATCGCCAGTTGTCAGTCTGAGCTAGTCGGTGCAGCAATAATTTCTACTCAGTGCAGCATGGCATGATGAAGCTCTGGTCAGTGCATGAATGGAAGCTCTAGTCATCGAATCTAGACTCATGGGAACCTATACTCTGTGCATGAACCTCTATTATGGAAACTCTACCCATTGAACCTATACTTCGTGCATGAACTATACAAGCTGCCAGTCAGTGCTACAAGGTCAGTGTTCTACAACCTTCAGTTACCAGTTTTGTTAGTGCCCAGGAGGTCGTTAGTGCCCACCAGTTTCCATCCCCCGTGCCCGATAGGTGTTCGTGCCAGGTTCTACGTGACCCATAGTACGTACCCAATAGTTGTATGTGACCAGCTCTCCGTGACCAGGAGTACGTGCCTTAAGGGCAGTGCCGAGAAACAGTTCATTGACAGACGGGGGCAGTGCCATAGCAATTGCCAGTCATAGCGGGGCTGGGATCAGGGGCTTGGCTGGGATCATCTTTAGCTTTGATTGGCTTGGATACTCAACTGGGCTACTCAACTTGGATGGCTGCTGCGCTATTTAACTGCAGGGCTAATAAAATAGGGGAAAATCCACTGGTGGGGGATGGCTGCTTGGCTATTCATCTGTGGCTGCTCCGCTATTCAACTGCACTAATCGACTGCGCTAATCTCAACGGCTTGGCTCAACGGTTCGGAACAATGTAAGATTTAAGATGCGTTACTTACAATGCACCTGTTTAGACAAATGGTTTCATTCACGCTTGTCAGGGAATGCCAGGAATCGATGGGGAGTACCACCGGTTAGTGATCGATTGATTAGACAGAAGGGTGGTCCAACGGCCCATATTACTTAGGGGCGAATGAATGCTTGAGCGTTGGCAGCCTTACCGATTGATATCGAACAGGAAGGAGTTCCTACAGCTACTCACAAGGAGGGGCCTACTCACAGAGGCTACAGGTCACAGGGACTAATCCACAGGGAGAGGGAGGGGGCACACAGATACACATAGAGCTAATCGAAGGGGAATATTCGAAGGGGACTAATCCAATGGGAGGGGTCTACTCAATGGGACCTAATCCACAGAGGTTACTCACAGGGGCCTAATCAATGGCAAGGGGCCACCCCACAGACACCCTACAAGCCAGACATAAGAAGCACCCACCAGGCGGATATTTACATGGATTCGATGTGGGTAGATATGGATGATTTCGAGTTCGATGTCGATGTTGATTGGCGTTGGAAATGGCAATGGCGTTGGCGATGAACGATGGAAATGGCGTTGGCAAGGGCAGAGAAGGAAACAACCTAGTGCCCACCTGTTCTCGATTCCCCATGCCTGGAAGGAGGGGGTGATTCTATGTGCGTTAACAGTTTCTGATCACACATGCCCAGGAATTAGGTGTTCGTGCGTGAACAGTTGCAGTACTTAAACAGGAAAGGGATGTTCTACGTGCCTTGTTATTGATACCCCATTCCAGCAGGTGGTTAGAAAGTGAGGTGATTCTAATAAGATGGCGGAGGGTTTCACAGCTTTCCCTCCTATTCTTGCCATTTTAGGAGGCGGAGGTTTTAGCGCTCCCGATGGCTGCTCCCGTTGGTCATTCTTTAGATATGTTATTATTGACCAATAAGATGGCGGAGGGTTTCACATCTTTCCCTCCTATTCTTGCCATTTTAGGAGGCGGAGCACGCTCGACCAGCCTTTAGTTACTTATTTGAGAGCCCAATAAGTCAATTGAACTTGAATCCAATTCATTGGCTGCCGTAATGACATATATAATGAGAGTGATTTCCTAGCTAGAGAGAAGAAAGACTAGTTCGTGTCTCCTTGCACTAGGAAGCGCAAGCCCCTCCGGGACCTTGGTTCATTTCGACCAGTGATTCCAGTCATGAATGAGATAGATTATATATGTCATTATGGTATCGAATCCAATCATGCATATATTATATATGTCATTATGCTATTTTGAGAGATCGAATCAAGTCAAGTTTCGGCAAAGCGCCTGAACTCTAAGAACTTTGAGAGAAGCGCTCCCTCGGCGAGACAACACTCCGTTAGAGCTAATTCCCTCCGAGCTTGAGAGCTAGGGGGTCAGCCCTATCTCAAACAGATATAGAGACAGACATGTGCTTCGGCTACGCTACGAAGCTTTCTCTTTCACTACCACATGCTCATATATAACTACCACCATAACAATGACTGAATTGGATCCAAGTTCAATTGACTTATTTTGTGCCCCTCTCAAATAAGTAACTAGCTTTTGGTCGAGCCTGCTGTCGCATCCTAGTTGAGTAAAAAGAAAATACACTTCTGTGCCCGAACGAGATCTCGGCCCCCCCCTAAAAAGGATTTTTTTATGAAAGAAATCTAAAATAGATAATATAATAATATATATATATATACTTTTAGTACCCCGATTAGGTATTTTATATTGTACCCTATAAAGATGAGAATTGATTAGACAAAACTAGCAAATGATAAGTTTTGAAAGAATCAGTACCAAGTGAACTTATTGCCTGCTCCGCACCGGGTAGTTCATCCATCGCTCACTCATTCTCATTTGGTGGTAAGGGGTATTTTATGACCTATCTTGTTGGGTGAATTAGTGAATTGGTGCACCTTACCCGCCTGGGTGAATCATATATAACACAAGCTGTCGTACGGCTTGCTCTTGTTGTGAGATATAGCTAACCCTGCCCCATTGAGTGGTCCCCATTGATTATTTCCCTCCTTGTGTCTTAGGCCCCTTCGATTAGGTCCCTTGGATTCTATTTATGTGTCGCTGTAGTAACTCCGGTTCCGTATCGTGCAGTGTTAGCAACTGTGGGTTGGTTCCTTCTCTGCCATTGTCAACGTCAATCAACATTGACTAGCGGCATCGACTATGATTGAGTACTTACTTGGCACATACTATACTTCATGCCCTGAGTCTAGGTTCGATGAGTACAGGCGCCTGGGCGCGTTATAGGCTATCTAGACTTACCGTAGCTTCTAGGCACTGACAGTATCCAGCTCAGCCCGTTATCTAAACTGATTTGCCAAGCCGATTAGCTCATTTGAATAGTGCAGTTTCATAGCGCAGCAGCCATCCCAGCCGAGTATCCCAGCCCAGCTATGACTGTAAATTGGGAACGTGGCTCTTACAACCGGAAATGATCGACTCCTTCTGACGAAAATTGACTGGCAATGACTAGAGCTTTATGCACTTGACTGTCTAGCCGGACTGCCTAGAGACATTATGCTTTGTACCCCCAAGATGAGAATTGATTGGACGAAACCAGCGACTGATAAGTTTTGAAAGAGTCTGGTCCAAAGGGCAACCTCCCTCCCCCTCCAAGAAGACTCAATCTGGCCCTTCTGGTAAGACCTTTCCTTTCCATTGCGTCTGACCTTCCCTAAAAAGGTGAATCATCATATGTAACGGTTCGTCATTGCATCCAGCAGTTGAAGAACGTGTGTTCTGTATTGTTAAGTGCTATTTCAAGGTAGATGGTCGGGTTCAAGAGAGAGGTCGAGGGTCAACAAGTTATAGGGTCTATTTCGAGGGCCACGTTTCTAGTTCGAGGTAAAGGGTCTAGGTCTCCTGGTTAGGTCTCCTATCTAGTCTTCATAGGAAAGAGAGAGAGAGAAACAACCAGCAAGCCAGGAAGGCTTTCAATTCTTTGCGCCTTGCCTTGCTGGCTTGCTGGGTGGGATTGGGCTCTCTCTCTTTACCCGATGAGGATTACGACCAGCTTCACCTACCTTCCTTTTTATCGACCCTACCTTCCTTTTTCCTGAAATGAGCATACATCATTGCCTGGAAGCCTAGATAAGATATTTCTCAGAAATGAGAACCTTGCCCCCCGGAGGGACAAGCGGCTTCGCACCTTGCCTCTCCTATTTCTTCTCTGGCGGCTTCGCACCTTCAATTGAAATAAATAAAGCAAATGATGGAAGTATCACAGCAATGTGAAACCATTTACAGCGAATGCAGATCTAAGTAGGCATGCACCTTTACAACTTGTCTTGCAGCAAGTTCAACTGGCAGTTCTCTGCAGGCCTTTGCCGCTTTTTCATTGCATAGTGCATCCCATACACCATCAGAAGCAATTCTTAGCCTACCTCCAGCATTCGAGAGCTACAATATCAGTGGTCTATGGTAGGACACTGTACATAATGAAACATCATTACGCATTAGAAAAAGAAAGTATCTCATACAAGATGTAGAGCCCAAAGGAAGGGCCCAGATATACACACACATCATACAAGGAAAATACAAAAGGGAATAGGCCATTTACATCAAAAGCTGGATGAAGCTTAACCTTAATCTGTTTCACATATGGTATCGGTACAATGAATTCACCAACATCCATGTCCCCAATTGTGAGTAATAAAAAATCCAATTGAGTACCCGCGATAAAGGATCTTTCCTCGTACCCCCCACCCCTAATGAAAGGTTTCTGTAAATGAAAACATAAAATGCGAAGGTTGTTTGAAATAATCTGCTCCAAGCCAATATTGTGCCTGCCCCCAATGGTGGTGCTTAAGCTGGTAGCCATGGGAGTATCCACTGGGATCAGGCCCCTTCTTAAGGATAAGGTCACTTTCTTATATATGAGATTATCCAAGGCCATATCTCCATCTCCTATGTAAGTCCTTGCACTCGGAAGCGCAAGACCTCCGGACCTTCTTTCTTTTTATTATATCGGGTATGACGTGGGCACCTCTCTTGGGTATAGAATCAATCAATCTAATCAATAGGAAAAACGTGGAGCTCGCGGACAATGTATTGGGTCTATTGATAATGACTGCCACCCTCTGGCAATGACCTCCTTCTTTCAAAGTAATAAAAAAAAAGAAACATTGACATCGAACTTTACATACATCTAGTAACCTCATGCATGGGGTTAACCTAATTGTAATTCATTGTGTAACATCATGCATTGAACCTAATGCATCGAAGATCTCACATCAAGCAGAGCAAGTAAAAGGGGAGAAGGTGAAAGGGTAATGGGATGCGTATATAACGGAATGCGTACTGGGCAGGGTAACTAAAAGTGTGTATCTTCCCTTGCACTAGGAAGCGCAAGCCCTCCGGACCTTGCCAACGCCATAGCCATCATAAATTGTTTCTCACCATCGCTATTGCCAACGCCAATCAAAAGAAACGTTGACCTCAGCATGCATTGGTACCACCTCCATCGGTAAGCAAACCTAATTGGAAACACCTTATTGTGTAACATCAAGCATTTCTCCTCATCGTGGAACCCTAAGCATGAACCTCGTGCATTGTCCCTCATCTTGTAATCGAAAGGTGGATCATAGCTCAAGCGGATAATACCTCGCTTATTGTGCCCTTATTGTGTAATCTCTCCAGCTACTTATATGAGGTTCAGTATGCTGGTCTAATGTGTGTTATCCTGGTACTTGTCCAGGATATGGGGTTTTTAAGGGCCCCCGTGAGAGTTGTCAGTTGTGGGCTGACTGACTTCGGTATCCGGGCCTCACCCCAAAAACTAAGGCTGCTGTTGTCCGTCCGGTAAGTGAAAGGGGATTAGTGAAAGGGGGCTGGGTAATGCGGAGGGGATGCGGATTGAATGGAATCGTTAATAAGTGAATGCGTACTGGGCCATCCTGGATGAGTGTACTGGGCAGGCGTACGGAATGCAGTAATGGGATAATGTGAACGGGGAATGCGAACTCGGACTTCAAAAATCTGGGTAACTTCAAGATACTTCCTTCTCTTTTGGGTCAGTTTCGATCCGTCCGCCCGTAGGTATGGCCTCACCTCAAACTATGTTTCCATCAATTGAATCAATCTCTATCTCTCTGGCCCAGCTCAGGAGCCCAGTCGGAGGGGCCAAGCTGAGTAGCCAAGTATCCAAATCAAATTGATCGGAGTTTATTAGCAAATTTGTAGCGAAACTACCGAATGGAAATCAAAGATCATTTTATAATTGAACTGCGCTAGCGTCATATCCATATATCCTTATATCCCTTTTCGGCAGTTTCCTACAAAATGGCTTGAAACTGTCGAATGCATAATGACATATGCCCATAGCAGCATTGTTCGTTAAAGCGTAATGACGTAATTACGTATATAATAGCAGCATTGTCTGCTAAAGCATAATGACTAATTGAAATGCGTAATGACATATGCCCATTCCTCTCCCTATGGTCGAGCGGCCTAACGGCACCTCTCCCTCTCCTTATATTGAGAGCGATGGCGGCCTTTTAGTCGAGAGTTCGCTTACTCACCCTGCCTTCCTTGATGCTTATTGGGTGGTGGGCGTTGGTCGAGCGTGCTCCGCATCCTCTCCTCTCCTCTCGATGGCGGCCCTCTCCTCTCGATGGCGGCCCTCTCCTCTCCCTCTTGGGTTTACTTATTGGCCCACCCAATAAGTAAACCTGGGGTCGAGCACCTAAAGGTTAGGGTTTACTTATTGGTTTGGGGGGTTAACAGTCGAGCATGCTTG
>Ga0213497_1000048_pt1 | contig 11894 bp, 5 predicted proteins | sample Lodgepole_Yose_3_FD_150979 | JGI IMG/M metagenome (GOLD analysis project Ga0213497, IMG submission 150979) | Leaf-associated microbial communities from Pinus contorta in Yosemite National Park, California, United States - Lodgepole_Yose_3 | ecosystem: Host-associated > Plants > Phyllosphere >...
CACGCCTCCCCGTCCTCCTCCTCCTCCTACCCAATTCCTCCGTTCACCCCCTTCCGGCCTCCTCCTCCACAGCCAACCCTACTCCTCGTCACCCTATCCCACCTTCCTCTTCCTCCACACCATTTGTCTCGACATCCTTCGCATCATCCGCACCCCCCTCTCCTTCCTCACATGCCTCATCCCCCCTCACACGCCTCTGCCTCCTCCTCTCCCACCATGTCATCCCTCTTCGCCAATTCCTGGGCATCCTCCCATTCCGCCCCTTCATCCTCCTCTTCCCCCTCCTCTACTGTCACCTCCCCCTCCTCCCCTTCCCCTTATTCCACTGCCTCTTCCACCTCATCCTCTGTCTCTTACCGCTACCCCTCCTCCCTGCAACACCCTCCTCACACTTCCTTCTCCTCCCCTGCCTCTTCTGCCTCCTCCTCTATCTCTTTCCCCTCCACCTCCTCCCCACAACCTCCACCTCCCCGCAACCTCTCCTCACCCATGCCTCTACCTCCTCCCCAACCTCCTTTCCTTCCACCTCAACCTTTGTCTATTTCCTCCTCTACCACCTCATCCCCTCATCCTCCTCCTCACCCTACTAGAAAAACATAAAAAGGAAAAATAATTACATATAATTGCATTCTCTTTATTTATAATACTTAGATTACTTCATATTTCTTTACCATGATAATTCACATATCAATGCATAAATATTAATCCAACAAACAATAACGTAATATAAATAAATAATTATATAAAACAACAATTTAAGTAATAAAATTTATATAAGTAATATCAATATTTGTTGAGCTAGCGTTAAGAGAACTCAATGTTTATTAGTAATGTCGAGAGCTATCTTACGTCAATATATTAATTATATAAAATCGTTTTAAAAATGAAATAAGCCAAAATATGTTAATGGTATAAAAACTTTGCAAAATAAAATAAACCAAAAGCACAATCATAAACATAAATTTTTGAAACCCACATTCAAACACAAAGAAACTTTGGAAAACCTCCACTGGTCATAGACGTAAATTCTGGAGACCCCAAATATAATTAACGTACAAGCAGAAGGAAAAAGCTTGGGCATATCCTATATTACTAATACTATTATAATATCGCAGGAAAGCCACCATTGGTCATAGACGTAAATTCTGGAGACCCCAAATATAATTAACGTACACACAGATGGAAAAAACTTCAAAAAAAAGTAAGTACGATTGAACACCACCCGAAATATTCTATATTACTAATATTGTTATAATCTCGCATATCCTATGGTTTCATGTGGTCTCAAATGTAATTGCAAATAGCTTCCTCGTTAGGGTGGCCGAAAGAGAAAATTACAAAAGCAACAGTACTACCTCGTATGCCTGTTGGTCATTGTCTTCAATACCTTTGCTGTTAAGGTGCATTAAGACAATGTACTTGTAGCACTCTGTTACGCACCTGTTGCGCTCTGTTTCAACTAGTTGATCAACTTTTGTCATTATTTGTGTTAATATCTCTGAACAAAATTCAATTGCCTAGCGATGGGTGAGGACTAACTCTGATTGTGTGTGATGAGAGACAAATATCGATAAGAAATTGCTCAGAATTTGAAATGCGGGAACAAAGGTATAATGGCGCCTAAAAGTATAAATAAATGCGCAAAAAAATAATTATAAACAACACTTCAAAACTAGTGCTCAGTATTTCAAATGTGCAAATAGAATTATCCATAAATGTTATCCATAGTTGCGGAAAGAATTATTCATAAATGTTATCCATCACAACAACAAGGCATTGTGGGGGAGAAGATGCCCTTCCAGGGAGAGAACCGTTGTTACAGGTGTTTCATCTTCCCGTGGATAAGAGATTACAGGTCCTCCTCACATGTTGAATCGTGTACAACAAGTGAACTTGAGTATTACAGACAGATTTAGTCGTAGTTAACTTGAGTATTATACACAAATTTAGTCGTAGTTTGGTGAGTTTATTTGTACAAAAAGATTTATATTCTGTTATACGGCAAAGGCAAAAAGATTTGTCTAGTTAAGTTGATGGAAATAAAAACAATTTTTAATTCCAGAAACAAACATAAGCTTGTTAAATTTGATGGATTAATTAAACTAACATGAAATTAAGAAAAAATTTAATTAGATAAAGATACTTAAAACACTTTAAAAACTAATTAAACAAGGAAATACTGGTCAATTTGATGGGAAATATGATAAACTAATCAAGTTTACGAGAAATATGGCAAATTATTTCTATTATTAAAAATGTTTGTGAAAACCATTATTCATAAACTATTAAATTTAGACTACATGGTATTGTCCCGAAACTTTCAATGTGAATGGAATGTATTACATACTTGTAGCAGAAATTTGTCTTGTAAAAGATGTTGAAGGGTTTTCATGATATTGAAGTCTTGTCTCTCTTCTTTTCTCCATTGAGCTCATCTAAGAAATCAACATTAGTAGCCTCCTGCAACATAGGATAATATGAACACGTTACCAAGAAATGAACAAGTAATTAAACCTTCAACATTTGCAATTAAATTAGGAGAAAAAAAAGATATATATATGAAATTCAATGCCATGGTAGAACCTAAAATCATACCATATAAATAAAATTAAAATTTTCGATGGTCACTGATCTTCATGAGCTTAAAAATTGTAAAGCTTCTTCTCAAATCATACCGTATAAATAAAATTAGAATTCGATCGTAATTGAACTCGATGAAATCAAAAATGTAAAACTTCTCCTCTATCGAGAAACAGACATAACATGACTGACTCACACAACAAAAGACCAAGAGAGACTCAAACCACAACCTTACTCAGAGTCAGAATCAAACCAAGCACACAGACTTGTCAATAAAAACATAGATAAGAATTTACGCGATTTGTATATTTGTATAGCGATTTCCACGCCTATATTCCCAGAAAATATAACGAACTTGACCATCGTGCTTTTGTTCAAACACGTGCCCATAACAGAGTGTAATATGTTGCTTTTGTCGGAGAATATAGAATTTAACCTATAACAAACGCATAGGGCATTGTCGGAATTCGAAAAGTTCGTTTGACCATTCGATGAACTCCAAGCGCGCACTGCTCGCATTACCTGTCACACAATGACAAATACCCACTTAGGCATCTGCGTTTAAATTCGTTTCCATGGTTAAATAACTCCCAAGTTTCTACCATGATTCTGACATGGTTTTTACTCGAGAAATAATGTTGCTAGAACGTGTGATATAAATGCTTTGAGTCGCTCTTACAATACTCTTGGAAGGCACCTCATGTGCATGTCCAATTCTGGCATGTGATTGATCTCTTTTAACTAACAAGCTTTTACAATGAGTTTTTAATTAACAATGACTTCTTAACTAACAAGCTTTTTCAATGAGACAACCGCCATGTTTGTTTAGAAAATTGGCGATATTTGAAATTAAAAAATGTCGTTATTATTTTTTTAATAGTAAGACTGCCTTCATAAGGTTTTGAAAGGAGGTTAAATCCATCAGTTTTTTCTAATAGTGAGACTCCTTTCATAAGGTGAGAAGATAATGTTTCAAATGGCCATGGGTTTTATTATTTGATGTTCACATAATGTTTGGTTGAGAATTATCTCTAAAATTGTCGTATGAGACACTTACCATATTCCATTTTGAAAATTGTGTTTTTACTCTCCACCATTGCATCACATTTTTGAAAATTTAGAAAAAAAAGAAATAACCGCCATCAACTCTAATGATTAAATTTAAGAAATATTAATTACATTTTTGAAAGTTCAAAAAAGAAAAAAGATAACAACTATATTTAGAAAAAATAATTTACATTCTTGAATATTTCCATTAGCTCTAAACTTAATCTAACTTTTGAATTTAAGAAATATTAATTAAACTTTTGAAAGGCAAAAAGTCAACAACTAAAATTAGAAAGCAAAATCCCAATTGCATTCTGCAATGCTCCAGAAATTACATAGTTAAACTTAAAAAGACAAAAATGATTTTGGCAAACAAACAAAAGCTGATAGAAAAATATTGGTGAAATTTAAAAAAAAAAGTAAATTGCTTATAATTGTAAAATTTAAAAAAAATAGTAAATTGCCTCGTGAAAGTACATAGTTTAAAAAAACATGAATTGCTTTAAAGAGCACAAAAACGCACAAAGTTAAGAAGTGATTTCAAAAGGTGAATCTCTATGTAAACAACCATGGATGTCCTTTATCTACACAACATGTCAATGACCTCTCGAATAATGAAAATGAATGAGCAACTAGTAGTTATAATTAGTGTTTTTTTGCTATACAATAAACTTGTCAAAATAAAACTTAAAGAAAGGTTTTCTAAAACAAAAATTCTTTATTATAATTTATAGGGATTAATAATATTATTCCCTAATAAATACAAAAAAGCCATATGGATTAATAATTGTTTTAATTAATAATACTAGGAATAATTAATTTCTATTTCTTTCTAAATATTTTTACACTAGAAAAATTTGAATGATACATTATGTAAATAAATTATTTACCTATCCCTTTGAAAAGCCTTAGTTAGTAAATCTTTTAGGTCTTGCTTAGCTATAATCCAGTAGTTGTGGTATTACAATAATGAGGAATATCATATAGAAGCATTCACTAAGTTTTCCAATAATATTTTGATTTTAAATACATACATTAATATATGTATCTTTTAATGCACTAATTATAATAAATTTTTTATTATATATTCCCATTCATTGCACAATATATTAACTCCCACTAATTGTTTCTCTTCTTTAACATAACCTTTGACCACTATGACCACTATAATATTTAATATAATGTCTCCTTAACCAAAAGTCTTTATGAAGATGTCCCATAACTCATATAACTCCTAATTTATTGTGATCACTAGTACTTTTAGAGAATTACAAACCCTTCCACAATGCGACCTCTAATCACTATTACCATTAACAAAAAATGACATTGTTGACTTTATAATCCTTAACATACTAAGGATAAAATTTGGTAAACTATAGTGGACTATGATATTTAACACAATGAATCCTAAAAACTATGCACCCTAGTACAGTGTAATATAAAGAGATTATAATTCTTAAAAAGTCACAACACACATAAAATTTTATATTTAGCACATTAAATATAAATTATATATACTTAAAGTGGCTTAGCATAGCGAAGGTAAAGGTGAATCAAGTGTAGCTCCTTCAAATTTAATTTCATAAGGAAATATGATATGATAATCGACTATATTTTGCTATATTTTGTAGATCACTTTAGGCCTTATTATTGTTGTGTGAAGCCGATTTAAGCTATTATGCTTATGCTTTCACAATAATAAATGTATGTATCTCAGATTGATTTCGATTTTATCCCTTGGTGGACTAAAATTAACAATGTATAGATATGTTTTTTCTAAATTTAATTATATGTATTACAATTTTGATTGGATTCTATGAAAATACCAAAATTTATGTCTTTCATAAGGTACCCATCGTGATTATCATTAGCATTGTCATGTTTCCAAGTAGAAATCTGAATTCTGCTTGGAAGTATGATGGTTATGTTCCAATTGCAGCTTTAGTTTATCTAAAAAGACCTAACATATTCAGTAAAGTAGTTGTGTTGAGGTTTTTTCTTATATTATTTGTTTAGCATTGAATTTCTAAATCTATGTATCAATTTTGAATTGCGGAAATTATTTTTATCTTACTTAAAAGGATAATTAGAGTAGTGGAAGATATCAACTCACAACAATAGCCCAAAAGAGAAATTACCTCATTTAAAAAGGAATAAACCAGGAAAGATATAATAGAAGTAGTGCTATCCTTATGATGATGAGGAGGTAATGGAGACATATATTGATATCCCTACAACAATAGAAATGGTAAGTGTTCTTCTATAGAGCCCCTCTCTAAATTTGGAGTAAACATATTGTGCTACATATTTCATTAGAATATATTAAATGATAGAAGTGATTGTAGGAAGTAGAATCATTACCTGATGCAACAACATCCAACGAATTTCTCCTACAAGGTTGCAACCCACTAGCCATAGATGTTATAGGTTCTTTAGATTTCCTAGCTCAAAAGTCATGCCTCTAGTGATAAAATTGTAGGTTAAGTTAAATTGTAAAAGATTCAAAAGATTTCCTAAAAAGGATGGAATTGTGGCATTGAGAAAATTAGAGAAAATAGTTAAGACTTCCAACTTTCGTAGTTGGTTGAAGGTGGAAGGGACAAAACCGTTGAAGTTATTTCTAGAGAGATCTAGATGTTTATGTAACGAAATATTAAGAAAAAGAGAAAATACTTAAAAACAAAATCTATATAAGAGCTATACATCAAGAGCTATCCATCAAGAGTTATACAAGATAAAGGAACCACTGGCATATGTAGTGTTGATTGAGTATGTCCCCAGCCCATATGGTGTTACATATTCTCCCTCGCAAGTATGGGCTCCGAGGAGATCATCAAATAAATTGGCCCTCTTGACCCATTTGTGGAGTTCCTGTCAATTAGCACATCTCAACATGCAACGATTGCATTAGTTATAATCATAATATCATAGAAAAATAATCTACATGCCAACTCTTGCATGTCATCATGATAACATAGCATCATCATTAATCACCACATTCTCATGTCATAAAATCTGGTTGTAATTACCACATGCTTCACATCATAATATCCTTAAAAGTTACAACATCAACATATGAACATCAAAGATATATGATGGCATCATATAATAAATGGGCCACATGTCAATATACATCATATCATAACACCATGATCTTTATGCATATGATATCCATCATGAGCATTCAACATCATTATCATAACAAATAAACAAATAACCACCACATATACATGACTAACCTCTTCATCAAAACTATATCCATTTAGGACATACAATCACATCATGAAACCTAATTAACATTGTAATAATGTCAATACTAAACCAATATAGAACAACATTACGCTTTAAGAATTCTTATCATGAACTAATTTCATTTACTTATATACAATGATTACTAACTATGAATTAAGATTATACAACATCCCTCTAGGATATATGTTATTTCACTAGTACTATTAAGGTCATGGTTTCATCAAGATTCCAACTACTTAATAATCATTCTGTTTCATTCAGTTAGGAAGTTTACTATTTACATGGTAGGTACATTTATTTAAGTACATTTTTAAATTTCAATGCCTTGTCATGTCAAACCTTAATCTCTAGTCATGCATTCTTCCTTCCCTAAAGAAATTTAATGAAATTCATCCTTAATATATTGTTGGATGTATAATCATTCCATCAAACATCAATATCAAAACTAAAGTTTCGTGATCACTATACATGATTTTCTTATCCCTTCTAGTTTCATTCTTCTCATTTGGACATAAACATTAGGTCATCATTGCTTAACTCCTCTTGTCATGCTCACTTGCACAAGGGATGGTGGATCCTTGTTGATTGATCCTTTGGCTTAGTCATATCGTTGTTCACTTATCCCATCAGTATTCTATCTCAAAGAAACTTGATCCCCTTAGATGCACCCTTATTCAAGTGTGATTAATAATTCACCCTCTTAATGTCTGGCTTGTAAAATATTGTATTTAATTTAAAATTTGAAACACTTGGAGCCACTACTACCATTATGATCCATCATATTGGTTTTACAGGCTTGGTGTGCGAGATTTGCAAAGGTTGTCCATTCGTAAATTTAGGAGGGTTTGCTCCATCAATCAAATTCCTAACATCAAAGTATCTCATGAATGGAAATACATGGAGTAAATTCTCCTCGAAGTAAGATATTTTTCAAAATATCCTAACATTAAAGTATCTCGTGAATGGAAAGACATGGCGTCAATTCTCCTCAAAGCAAGATATTTACCAAAATAACTATACATGACCAATATATTTTATACTATTATTAATATTAATGTATTTAGTTACAAATACAAATACTAAAACTACAATAAAGTTTAAATAAATTTTATAAAACTATTATTTTTATTATTAATAAAATAAAGTTTAATATGCTTATGGCCACATGTAACAATGGTCTTATGTTCTTCCAAATGGTTCTTATTGAAGTTTGTTATGAGAATTTAGCTAATGTACACTACAACTCTTTTTGCAAATTTGTAATGCAATAGAATTGCAATGTAGTACAATTGTTAAAGAATAGCTAAGATAGCAGAGGAATGAGTTTCAAATCTAGGTTCTGCGTTTTTGATTGAGGTGAAGTTTCCTATGAGAATTTAGCCAACATACGCTACAAATATTCTTCAAAATTTGTAATGTAATAGAATTTCAATGCAATCCACTTGATTTTATAGAATCTATATAATGTTTGAAAAATACAACATTCACTTATATTTACATATTTAATAAAAAAAGATGAATGGATGTTAATTGTGAATGTTGTGTGATAATTAAATTAAAACGTAATATAACTTTAATTATTCACAAGTTCAAGCCATATAATATAATAACAAATGTTCATCATTTTGGGCAAACTATAAGCACTTTTGAAATATTGATGAATAATTAAAAATTTGATTTCATTTACACGGTTTATTCTTTTGTGGTAGTTTAAATTAATTATTTTAATTTGTTTAAACTTTAACTTTTATTAATTTTTATATTTAATTTAATTAAATATAAAGGAGAAAAAAAATTGTAAAAAAAAGGATTCAAAATATATATTAACTTAATGTTATTCTAAGTATTGAACATTTTATCTGATACGTGGTATGATGTAGTCTTTCACTGACATCTTCAGCAGCACCCTTGCTTTACCTTCTCACTTCTCTTAATCAGGGATTGATGTTGATCTAGTTGCTGGCTTCTGCTCATCCCCATTTGTAATCGTCCAACCACTCTGCACTTCTAGCAAAGTCTGCATCTTGAAATTCAAATTCACATAATTGGAGCCATCGAGCTTGAAATTCATTCAGGTATGCTTCAATCATTTCATTTTTCATCTTGCTGATTTAAAAAAATTTGAAAGGTAAAAAAATGTATATGTTAAATTTACCCCATATCTATGTCAAAGATAGTGTTTTTGATAAATAGTCTCCAATACTGTTTAATCCTATAGCACACACACAAACCACCATGGCTTCCTTCACATCCTCTACCATAGCCTCCACCACGACCTCCTCTCAGCAGACCTTGGCCTCCACGCATCCTACTCTCAGTAGCCACTCCCAAGACACAATCATTTTTTTTGTTTGTAAAGTCGATGTGATTTAACACCACGAATTTGCAAAAGTCGGTGCGATTGTACAGTACAGATTTGCGATGGTCGACATAGTAAAGATATGTGGAAGTCTCACAGTGGGATCTATGAAATTTTCCCTCAAAGGCACACGACGATTTCTCCTCAGGCGTGCCTTTGAAATCCTTCACTCAGCATACAGGTTCCTCGACCATGCAGCTCTGATACCATGTTAAGAAGTGATGTTTGAATTAATAAAACAACACCCACTAGTCGGCTCTACGAAAGAGAGTCTAAACCAGGAGAGTATGGCTCTGCAGAACGCTATACATTTTCCATGTACATCACACATTATATAGTAATCATAGATTTAATGAAGTTAGAACCATACTCGAAGAAATAGGAACTAATTCCTATCTTGAGGTACCGTGAACCAATTCACTATTCTAAGATATTCTCCATTATCTCAAATAACATGTATGCATCTGTGTTTTTGGATGGGGATGAAGCCATTATATTGGGCTTTAGCAAGGCCTCACAGCTTGTTCTTCATACATTTTGTGTAGTGGCGTTTATTTAGCTAAGCTATATAATATTCTTCGAGAGTTCAAAATTAAATCAAGAGTAATGTATTTCGCAAAGAGATAGAATATTATTTGAGAGTTGAGAGTTAAATCAACATGAAAGTTAAATTCCTTGATATGTTTCTATGATCTAGGCCTCCTATGTTACAATAGATGGTTGCTTCTCAAGCAAAAATTGGTCCTTCAAGGAATCTACAATTTCAAAAACAAGGAATTCATAAACAGTAATTTGGATTCATTCCACCATATTTTTATCTGGAAATATTGATGTTCTATTGTTCAAATCTAAGATTTACTGATGTTCTATTGTTCAAATCTAAGATTGTTGTGTTATCCAGTCAAAGGTAGGCAAATTGTTTTTACAAATTCAACATGTATTTCTTTTTACAATATTATTTTCAGTATAGTTTTGTTTAACCCTATCTAATTTTATTATATTGAGACTATCGAGTTGTTTAACTCTAATCTTTGTCCTATCTAGATTTCTAATTTTAGGTGGCATTTTGTTATCCCCGAAAAAGCTTTCTTGATTTCAGCTCATTTTATCTATGTTCATTATATTTCAAGGAGGTTTATCTATGTTATTATATTTAAGCATGCCTTGTTCATGATGAAACCCATTTAGTTTGAGGTAAATTGTATTATTACTCATCCCTTGTTCTTCTCCAATCTCTGAATCCATCAAAACGCTAGTTCTTTCATTTCTATAATTTCTTTCATTATTGTTAATTTTTTCAGCATTTTTTGGGAAGAATTTCATTTTGGTCTCATCTCACCCTCCATTATCACAACAAGAATGAAATAAAACGTTTTTGTTGCTCATTGAAGAAATCTTAGGGATGACAAATTGTCATTTCAAATTGTAGTCAAGTCTCAAACCAGGCCAAATGAGATCGCACTATGGCCCAAATTGCAAATACCCTCCCTAAACTTTGCTAAATCATTTTTACAAATGGAGTACATATTTATAGGATTAAATAGTTTCTCCATTATTAATATCATTAAGTTTTGTTTTGTTTAACTTCATCTATTCTATTATATCGAGATTTTCTACTCGTTTCGTTTTATAAAGAAAACAACCATGTTTCATTTTTTTAATATTTTTTTCGTTGAAAATGAAGCCACATTTGAAACCATTTCAATTGGAAGTTCTAAACAAACCTATTTAAAAAAATATAATGTAACTGACTACTATATATGGTTAAAAAAAATGCAGTTACATTTCATCATTTTTTTGGTTTAGAATGAAGTCAATTTTGGTACCATTTAAATTGAAAGTCAAACACGTTTCAAAAAATATAATATAGGCCGCTAATAAATGGTTAAAAAAGAATGTAGCTATGTAAATTGAAAGTCAAACACATTTCCAAAAATATAATACTATATGGTTAAAAATGAATGTACCATTTAAATTGAAAGCCAAACACATTTCAAATAATATAATGTAAGACACTACTGTATGGTTCAAAAGGAATACAACCAAGTTTTCATTATTTTTTGGTTTTCAATCATTTTTTGGTTTAGAATGAAGCCGCACCATTTAAATCAAACCTCAAGCAAATTAGAATGTAATGGGGTAGCCAAGTTTTAATATTTATCTTCATTTTGAAATTCATTTTTCTCTAATCTTGATAAAGGTTTTTATTTTTTTCTAATTCTTGTAAGTGGTGATAAGTAATAGGTAAGTTAAATTTTTAATAATAATTTGGTAAAAACGAATTTTAAGCAAAGTTTAAACACCTTATTTAGATATACAAAAAAGTTAGATGTTACAATTTCATTCGTTCATGTAGTGGGGACGATGAGCATATGTTAGCATCTTTCAATTTAAACCATAATATCAAAATGATTAATTAAAAAAATAATTTACATGACCAATACCAAAGAGACCGGTATTGGTATAAAAATTAAAATTTTCAAATTTTAATACAAACAATTAAAAAAATTGATATAGAATAACATAAATTAAATAATAATAATGATTAGTATGATAGTTTAAAAATAACAATATTTGTATAGTAAATTATGAATTTTTGTATATTTGAAAAATATATTTTATATATTTTTTTTATAATTGACAAATTGAAACTAAA
>Ga0213497_1000050_pt1 | contig 11340 bp, 3 predicted proteins | sample Lodgepole_Yose_3_FD_150979 | JGI IMG/M metagenome (GOLD analysis project Ga0213497, IMG submission 150979) | Leaf-associated microbial communities from Pinus contorta in Yosemite National Park, California, United States - Lodgepole_Yose_3 | ecosystem: Host-associated > Plants > Phyllosphere >...
ATTATCTAAGGAAGGGATGCCCCCTATCACCTTTTCTTTTTCTATTGGTGGAGGACTGCCTGAGCAATAGCAATAAGGAGAGGAAGATTGCCTCTTTAAAAAATATGAAAATCCTTCTACCAAATACATTATTTCATTTCATATTCATTGATGATATCCTTTTTATTTCGCTCTACTCCCTCTCAATATTATCATTATTTCAAAAGGATCTTCTTATTTTATGGAGCTACTACAAGTGTTGTTATTAATGTCTAGACCATGCCTTATTTATAATAGTTTGAATCCAGATATTTTGATGAAGGCCATGGCTCCCTTTCCTTTTGAATTCAAATGTTGGGTAGGTGTTATATTTTTTGCTTGATTATACCACGCATTGTAAAATGTGTAATGTGTAGTAAGGGGGTGTTAGCTCCCCCTTATCTGATTGTTTGGGGGTAGCACCCTTAGAAAATATTTTTTCCAAAATCTTTTGCATCTATTTTTTTATAATTTTTGATAGACAACTTTTGCTAAAAGTGGTTTTGTGTGCATGGTGGTTTTTCCCATGGTTTTGTAGTTTCTATTAAGCAACTATGATTGGCAGCTCATGGATGCCACGATATATATATTGTATTTTAATATTGTGTAGAAGAGTATATATATTAAAAAATATTATTCATTTTCCCAGTTTTAGGTTTCCGGGATAAAATAGATATGTTTATGTGTGCATTTTAAATTGCATATTTTCTGTTTTATTAAGAATCTATTAGTAGAAATTAATTGTACAAGTTTAAAGCATACATTTAGTATCAAAACAATTTTGAATTCAGGGAGACACCTTTGTCGCTAAAGGTTTTGCTTAGAGATGTGATAAACCTTATTATAGTGGGAGATCTATGGAAGCGATTCCTATGGTGAAGGAAATGCTCAGCAATTCAAAGAGAGAGATCAAGAAATTCAATGGAAGAAATTTGAGCTATGGAAGTTCAAGATGGAATATTTGTTGGTGGACATACAACAATGGATCACTATGGATCTAAGTATTGCACCAACAGGCATGTCAACAAAATATTGGACTAGGTTGGATACAAAGGAAAAAGAGAACAATATGTTTGTGTCTCTCAGATTCAGTATTACTAATGTTTCAAGGGAAGATACAACAAAATATTTGTGGGATAAGATGTGGGCTTTGTATTTGAGATTTAGTGACGAAGTATCTGAATGCCTTCAATATTGTGGTAAGTTAACTATTATCTATTGATATTAAGATTTTAGATGAATATAAGTGCAACGTTTTGTTATGTTCTCTACCAAACTCATTGGATAGTCTAGTTTTTTCCATAGTTGCTCATGCAAGTACATTAAAGTTTTATAAAATAATCTCATCCTTGTTGTCAGAAAATATGAGACAAAGAAACATGGAAAAATGAGATGGAGATGCCTTGTTCGTAAGAGGATGCTACTAAAAATAGAAACAGAAATAAGTCTCAAGTGGGAGATTTAAATCTAGAGGAAGATATAAATATCTAATTAAGTACAAAAATATATGTTAGAGATGTCGAAGAAAAGAGCATTGCAAGAAACATTTTAAATTCAAAATTACTGACAAATGGAATGTATTTGAATATGCTCCCTTGTAGAAGCAAAAGAATCCCCAGATAAAGAAGGGGATGAATACTTGGCTTCTTCAAGTACACATGTAGATCACGAGGCATCCTTCGTCAACTTAGGCACATCCTTTCATATGAATCCTCACATGCAGTGGATTTGAAAATGTGAAAGATTTCATGATGGCGATGTTTTCTTAGGAAGCGACTTAACAACTAGAATAAGTGGAAAAGCTATTTTCACATTGGTTTGCAAATTTATACTCTAGCCTAAAGAAACCAAGATAAATCATATGGATTATTACCATCAATATTATGTAAGGACCACATTGCATAACAAGGATCACTTGTATGAAAACCCTATGTAATCTTTCAACAACATATTTCAATTCTTTCCTCTTGTTAATCCAAGAAAAAACAACTTTTATTAGATTTACTATCTATCTAATTGTTGGCATCCAATAAAGGAAAAAACCTTCTTTAAAGAGATCATCGGACAAAACCCTTACCATTTTTACTTCTTTTGAATATCGTATTATCAAAATATGCATCTAGTATGCAATTTATGGGATTAGTAGAACTAATTTTCCATGAGGCACGCGTCCCCAATAGTGGGGTCCATTCACCCCATGTTTCTCATGATTTGAGGGCAAGCGGAATTTCTATAACTATTTTCCCCATGTCCCCCCTTTGGAAAAACTTAGGGACATGCATTGGAGACATTTCCCAAATGTGGGTGACACATTTCCCTAAAAGTGGGGTGCTTTGGTGTCCTTAAGGGGGATGCTTGGATGCCCTACCCAGGAGATTCTTCAAATTATAAATAGGTTCGGTAATAGATAGAATGAATGATGCCAGAACAGAGAATACTTCTAAAGATGAGATTCTCTACATTCTCTGATTTATGAAAACTTGTTAAAGCACAAGGCTAGACTGTTTGATAATAGAGTTCTATTTGGGATTCTATGAATTCTTCAGAGGCAACCTCTTAAAGATGGTCAATGAATCCAAACAATTATGGATATTTATAGGGGATTTTATTTCCACCATTATTACTCTTATTCAAAAGAAGAAAATCATGTGGACCTTTGAGGATTTTCTCCCCGTTTCATATTGTAATGTTATCTGCAAAATAATAACAAAAACTGTTGTTGATAACTATTTTTGAAGGAACAATTTAGATTTCTCCAACATAGACATATTCATGATGTAGTGACTTTGGTGTAGGAAATAACTCATTATATTAAAATAGTTAAGCAATAGGAGACAATCCTAAAGGGTTATTTGTCGATGACCTATGATCATGTAAGTTGAACTTTTCTATGCGTTCTCTTTGTTTAGAAAAAATTAGATTTAAGTATGGTAAATTGGATATTGGGATGTAGTAGCTCCATATATTTCATTATTTTAATTTATGGGGTTTTATCAAACTTTTTTCATGCATCTTGTGATCTAAGGAAGGGATGTCCTCTATCACCTTTTCTTTTTCTGTTGGTGGTGGACTATCTCAGCAACCTTATTTTTTAGGAGAGTCCGATTGCCTCTTTAAAAAATATCAAAATCTCTCTATCAAAGACTTTGTTGCATCATATTTTTGTTGATGATATCCTTTTCTTTGGCTCTAGTTCCTCTCAAGATCCTCATTGTCTTTCTATTAGTCTTTGAAAGCCATGTGTTATTTATAATAGTTTGGATCCTAATATTTTGATCAAATTCATGATTCTCTTTGTTTTTCAATTCAGATGTTGGATATGTGGTATATTCTTTGCAAGGCTATACTCTCACATCGTAAATAATATAATGCATAGTAAAGGGCGTGGTAGCTTCCACTATTTGCAGTTTCGAGGGAAACACCCCCAGAAAATATATTTTTGGAAATATTTTGCATATGTTTTTCCTAGATTACAGTAGACGATCTTTTCCAAAACGGGTTTTGTGTTCATATTGTTTTTGCCATGGTTCAGATTGTAATCTAATGATGGGTAAATATATTTATGATTCATGGATCTCATAGGATATATATTATACGTAGTATGGTACAAAATTTTATTAGATATTTTATGATAACTAGTATTGCTAATAATATGATCCTCCCTAAAATTATACTTTTTGTAAATGTATCATCTTAGCCATTTCATTGTGGAATTTTATTGATTTTAAAATGGTATGTATATTTGGTTAATTTAACATGACAACGAAATTGCTCAATTTTTTATTATTAACTCTCAAATTTCTCATCTTCACGTATTTTCATCATCATATTGCTCTAAATATCAATTAAATATACCACCCCTTAAAACAAATTTATTTAATTACTATTAAAACTTGTTTAAATATACTAACAATTTTCCCAAGAAAAATATTCAAAACAAAACCTCTATGACCAAGGGAATGTCGCACCTTTCATCTTGCTTATAGAATAGGAAGAGGAGAGAAAGTACAACGAAAATGGACACATGCAAAATCCTATATGGTTGGACTTTGTCAAATCACAACCCTAGTGTGATCACCTAGTGCACCATTGTTGCATGGTAAGAGTGCCAAGTAAGTGTGTCTCCATCAAAAGATGAACTGGAGCATGCAAGCATGGATCCCTTCCTTAAGCCATGTGTCTTCTACCTAAGATGGGAACTTCTCATGCATAAGTATTCTAATTGACTCGAGATCTGCACCTTCTTAGTAAAAATAGATCATGCATGCTAAAAATAACCAAAGAAAATATTTAATAAAATATAAATTATATTCAAAATTGAAATTGCTAAATTTGAAACAACATCTAAACTGGAATTAACTGAAAGTGTGACATATGTGCCCTTACCATGCATGCACCCTCTTCCCAGAAATATTCTATTTCACTCTCTTATGGCATGCATAAATCTATTTGAAGGGCTAAATAATGTGTAAGATCTGCTTTGTTTTCCTCCTAATTGTGCTTTATTCAAAATATATGTCATGGGTTTCCGTCCAAGATATTGTTCAACGGTCAATGTTATTTTTGTATTATTATTCAAATTTTGATGAAATGTAATTTTAAAAAGCAATAGTTATAAATGGCCTGAACACATTATCCTGGTCATTTCGAAATATTCTTTTAAGCGATCTTGTTATTGCATCTGCGTATTTCTGTGCGATCTTGTGCGATCTTGTTTCCGTTTGTTGCCAACAGTTTCTGTGCGATCTTGTTTCAGTTTGTCGCCAACAGTTTCTTGCGATCATTCTGAAATCTTGTATTGAACGAAGGTGTTATTCCGTGTGTTTGTTGTCAGGATTTCTTACAACTTTAAATTCAGGAAATCCGTAAACTGAAATGGGCAGCGGAATGTACATTTGCAGGCTAGTAGCCTGCCTTTTTACAATAGTTCTATTGGTGGGTCAGGTCAGCGGCACACTGTACTGCGGAAAATTCCACAAAACACACGAATTGCTATGTGCTAATAACTACGGCAATTCCAAAATTAGTGAGAAAAGTAGAAAGCATAAATTTGAACCAGTGGAAACCCAGTCAGTTGTTAACCATTCGGCCTCTAAACTCGATGTACTGAGGGAAGACGTTAAAGATAATACAAACTTATCTTATTATTCCAATGGAAATCATATGCCTTCACAGGAAAAGCCTCTGGAATACAAATTGTGGCGTGGAAAATGGTTGACTACGAGAAATTTAACGTACTCTTTTTGCAATTTTCCAGAATCTCCTACTCTCGGCAGAGATGACATTAGTTCTGCAGTGGCTTCGGCCTTCAGGAAGTGGGCTGATGTTGTTCAGTTGGATTTCAGAGAGACCCATGACCATAATAACGAAGCAAATATAAATATTAAATTCATGGGGCCAGACCACACAAAACCATGGTCCTTCGACGGCCGTATGGGCAAACTAGCTTTCGCGTTTCCACCGGAGGATGGACGATTTTACCTGGACATCCAAGAACATTGGACCGTTGACATGGCTGCGACAGATGATGAGTACGCCGTGGATCTTGAGAGCGTGGCGCTTCATGAGATTGGGCATTTGATTGGGTTGCACCATTCCAAACTCCGTTGCTCCGTCATGTATAGCCCTATGAGCTCCAGACAAATAAAGCATCACCTGACTTGCGATGATATCGAAGGAGCCATGGTTCTTTATGGCCCTCGCATTTCCGAACAGCATCAAAATCCATACGTTGGGCCTGATGGAAAATTCAAGACGCATGCAGGATGCCTCGACCTCTGCCATAAAAATGATGCTGATTATGATCCTGATTATGATGAATCTAGTTCCATGTTGTATTTTAGTTTAGCGATATCTTTCATTATTCTCATATTTTGGTTCATCAAATGTTTTGAGGTTCGAAGATGTTTTAATTTACTACTCTCATTGTGTGAGTAATCAAATGTTATAGGGCTCCAGGACATACAAAAGAACTGCAAGGAACCCTTGAAGATCTAAAAAGAAATGCAGCGAGCCCACGCAAGATAGCCGTCTGTCCTTAAAGTTTACATGCTGAACAGTGATTATTTATTTTAATGCTTTACACAGAGAAGCATACATTTATTAGTGTACAGTTTTAAGTGATGGGAGTGTAAGAAAAGACACATTGTTCTATTTGTTTGAATTAAAATTGTTGTATATATTGGAGATACGCTTAAATGTTATTTTATTTTTCCATCATTCTGCTTTGATTTTGTACATGGTAGTCTCAATACCCTTGTGTCATAAATAGTTTTATTTTTATTTATACATATCCTTGCTTTTTTATATAATTTAATTTTTGTATGCTATTAATTTATACGTTGTATGGTATTTTGACGTTGAAGAAAATGGGATTATGAATGATGACACCTGCAATTTCTGTATGTATTGCATATAACGATTTCATCTCGCCTTTCTATGACAGTAACATAATTCACACTCCGCCATTTTGCAAAGGCTTTTCATCTCGCTTTGGAAAGGCTTTTCATCTCGCCTTTCTATGACAGTAACCTAAAACAGCTTATGACAGTAACATAAAACAGCTCTCAAAACTCTAGTAATGTCCACTGTAAACACCGCAAAAGGTTAATACCGAATGATTTAGACTTTAGAGATAATGTAACAAATGTTCTCCGAGAAAACTAATCAGTCTCTCTGTTGAGAAATTACTGAAACGGAAAGAAACTCCCGGAACGAAGGCAGACAACCAAGATACTGAAGATGAAATACGGATTATACATTACAAGCAAGCCACTGAAGATGAAATACGGATTATACATTACAATCAAGACACTGAAGATGAAATACGGATTATACAATTACACGATGTCATAACCAAGGAGAAGGGAAACGGCCATTTTAAAAGTTTAGAGGGAAAAGGCGTATTTCAAAGAAGGAAAGTATGTTAGAAAGGTGGAGGATCACGTATACAATTTAGGGACAGAAAGTATGTGTGTAAATATATTCCATTTTTTGCCACTAAATAAATCGCATATGAACCTTGTAAGATAAACTTTTAAACTTTCAATTTCATCTCATTTTGATAGTTGTGAGAGCGTATTAATAACACGTGTATTTAATATGTCGTTGGTGCTTTGAATAAGACGAGGTGCTGTCTTGGTTGGCTTCCACCTTGACTTGCAACCGGCCTATGGCTGTCGCCTCCGTCCTCCGACCAATCAGAGTCAACCCATGAGGTTCTTCAAGTTATAAATATGTCCCCAAGATTGATAACAGATTTAATGAATGATGTCGAGGATATTTATAAAGATGAGGTTCTTGACACTCTCAATGATGAAAAATGGTAAAAGACCCAGGTTGGACAATTTGACAATACAGTTTTATTTGGGATTCTCAATTCTTCAATAGTAACCTCTTAAAGATGGTCAACTAATCCAAATGGTTATGGAGAGTTCTAGGGATTTTGATTCCACCTTTATTATTATTATTATTTCAAAGAAGAAAATCTATGGATTTTTTAGGGTTTTTGATCCATTTCGCATTGTAATTTTATCTGCAAACTAATAATAAAATCATTGCTCAAGATTATTTTGAAGGAACAATTTGGATTTCTTCAACATAGATAGATACATGATGTAATGGGTTTGGTGTAAGAAATAAACCATTCCATTAAAAATACTAAGCAAAAGGAGACAATCCTAAATGCTGACTTTTCGAAGGCCTTTGATCATGTAAGTTGGACTTTTATATGTGTTCTCCTCATTTAGATTAGATTAGATTTAAGTATGGTAAATTTGGCTTCAACATAGATAGATTCATGATGCACTGGCTTTGGTGTAAGAAATAAATCATTCCATTAACATTACTAAGAAAAGGTAGACAATCCTAAAAGTTGATTTTTTGAAGACCTATGATCATGTAAGTTGGAAGTTTCTCTGTGTTCTCCTCATTTAGATTAGATTAGATGTAAGTATGGTAAATTAGATAATGGGATGTATCAGCTACATATTTTTCATTGTTTTAATATATGAGACTTTATCGAGCTTTTTTCATCCATCTCATTATCTAAGGAAGGGATGCCCCCTATCACCTTTTCTTTTTCTATTGGTGGAGGACTGCCTGAGCAATAGCAATAAGGAGAGGAAGATTGCCTCTTTAAAAAATATGAAAATCCTTCTACCAAATACCTTATTTCATTTCATATTCATTGATGATATCCTTTTTATTTCGCTCTAGTCCCTCTCAATATTATCCTTATTTCAAAAGGATCTTCTTATTTTATGGAGCTACTACAAGTGTTTTTATTAATGTTTAGACCATGCCTTATTTATAATAGTTTGAATCCTGATATTTTGATGAAGGCCATGGCTCCCTTTCCTTATAATTCAAAGGTTGGGTATGTGTTATATTTTTTGCTTGATTATACCACGCATTGTAAAATGTGTAATGTGTAGTAAGGGGGTGGTAGCTCCCCCTTATCTGATTGTTTGGGGGTAGCACCCTTAGAAAATATTTTTTCCAAAATATTTTGCATCTATTTTTTTATAATTTTTGATAGACAACTTTTGCTAAAAGTGGTTTTGTGTGCATGGTGGTTTTTCCCATGGTTTTGTAGTTTCTATTAAGCAACTATGATTGGAAGTTCATGGATGCCACGATATATATATATATTGTATTGTAATATTGTGTAGAAGAGTATATATATTAAAAAATGTTATTCATTTTCCTAGTTTTAGGTTTCCGGGATAAAGTAGATATGTTTATGTGTGTGTTTTAAATTGCATATTTTCTGTTTTATTAAGAATATATTAGTAGTAATTAATTGTAGAAGTTTAAAGCATACATTTACTATCAAAACAATTTTGAATTCAGAGAGACACCTTTTTCGCTAAGGGTTTTGCTTAGACATGTGATAAACCTTATTACAGTGGGAGATCTATGGAAGCGATTCTTATGGTGAAAAGGAAATGCTCATCAATTCAAAGAGAGAGATCAAGAAATTCAATGGAAGAAATTTGAGCTATGGAAGTTCAAAATGGAATATTTGTTGGTGGATATACAACAATGGATCACTATGGATCTAAGTATTGCACCAACAGGCATGTCAACAAAATATTGGACTAGGTTAGATAGAAAGGAAAAGAGAACAATATGTTTGTGTCTCTCAGATTCAGTATTTCTAATGTTTCAAGGGAAGATACAACAAAATATTTGTGGGATAAGATGCGGGCTTTGTATTTGAGATTTAGTGACGAAGTATCTGAATGCCTTCAATATTGTGGTAAGTTAACTATTATCTATTGATATTAAGATTTTAGATGAATATAAGTGCAACGTTTTGTTATTTTCTCTACCAAACTCATTGGATAGTCTAGTTTTTTCCATAGGTGCTCATTCAACTACATTAAAGTTGTATAAAATCATCTCAGCCTTGTTGTCAGGAAAGATGAGACAAAGAAACATGGAAAGATGAGATGGAGATGCCTTGTTCGTAAGAGGATGCTACTAAAAATAGAAATAGAAATAAGCCTCAAGTGGGAGATTTAAATCTAGAGGAAGATATAAATATCTAATAAAGTACAAAAATATATGTTAGGGATGTGGAAGAAAACAGCATTGCAAGAAACATTTTAAATTCAAAATTCCTGACAAATGGAATGTATTTGAATATGCTCCCTTGTAGAAGCAAAAGAATCCCCAGATAAAGAAGGGGATGAATACATGGCTTCTTCAAGTACACATGTAGATCATGAGGCATGCTTCGTCGACTTAGGCACATCCTTTCATATGAATCCTCACATGCAATGGATTTGAAAATGTGAAAGATTTCATGATGGCGATGTTTTCTTAGGAAGTGACTTGACAACTAGAATAAGTGGAAAACCTATTTTCACATTGGTTTGCAAATTTATACTCTAACCTTAAGAAACCAAGATAAATCACATGGATTATTACCATCAACATTATGTAAGGACCACATTGCATAACAAGGATCACTTGTATGAAAATCCTATGTAATCTTTCAACAACATATTTCAATTCTTTCCTCTTGTTAATCCAAGAAAAAACAACTTTTATTAGATTTACTATCTATCTAATCGTTGGCATCCAATAAAGGAAAAAACCTTCTTTAAAGAGATCATTGGACAAAACACTTACCATTTTTCCTTCTTTTCAATATCATATTATCAAAATATGCATCTAGTATGAAATTTATGGGATTAGTAGAACTAATTTTCCATGAGGCACGCGTCCCCAAGAGTGGGGTCCATTCACCCCATGTTTCTCATGATTTGAGGGCAAGCAGAATTTCTATAAATATTTTCCCCATGTCCCCCCTTTGGAAAAACTTAGGGAAATGCATTGGAGACATTTCCCAGATGTGGGTGACACATTTCCCTAAAAGTGGGGTGTTGGTGTCCTTAAGGGGGATGCTTGGATGCCCTACCCGAGCGAAAATCCCGCACCAAGATTAAATCAGTGCGAGGAAAAATGTCTGGCGCGATTTTTCCCCAAAATTTCGCGCCAATGAGGTATTTTGGCGCAGTGGCACGCTTAATTACCAAACAGACGCGCCAACCTCCCTTCCTGGCACGACTGTCAGCGCAAAACACGCGCCAACCCCTTTCTACTCAGAAAATTAAAAAATCCGAGTCCGAGCCAGGTGTTCTGCAGTCCACCTACTCAATTGAGCACAAAGCTCTTGTGTACACGTGGCCACAGAGGCACCTCAAGCCACACAGGCAAGCTAGCCACAAAAGCACTTAAGCCACAAAGGTGATAAAAGATCAGGCTCACCCAATCTGAGCTCTGATACCAAGATAAAATGTGAACATAATTGAAAAGAAGGAGATGTAGCTCACAGGTGTGGCCTGCACCTCGAGACTACACTCAAAACAGAGAGATCACTCTCGTACACTCTATTATTATCAATGAAAGATTACATCCTTTAAGTACAACTTTAGAAATCAGGAAGTTGCAACCAAACTCCTGAACTCTAGGAAGAAATCCTAAACTAAGGAGATACGTTACAACTTATGTAACCAATTCTCCATTAATACAAAATAATATTAATTATTTTCAACTGTGGCTTTGGTGTAAGAAATAAATAATTCCATTAAAATTACTAAGAAAAAGTAGACAATCCTAAAAGTTGATTTTTTGAAGACCTATGATCATGTAAGTTGGAAGTTTCTATGTGTTCTCCTCATTTATATTAGATTAGATGTAAGTATGGTAAATTAGATAATGCGATGTATCAGCTACATATTTTTCATTGTTTTAATATATGAGACTTTATCGAGCTTTTCTCATCCATCTCATTATCTAAGGAAGGGATGC
>Ga0213497_1000051_pt1 | contig 11167 bp, 2 predicted proteins | sample Lodgepole_Yose_3_FD_150979 | JGI IMG/M metagenome (GOLD analysis project Ga0213497, IMG submission 150979) | Leaf-associated microbial communities from Pinus contorta in Yosemite National Park, California, United States - Lodgepole_Yose_3 | ecosystem: Host-associated > Plants > Phyllosphere >...
CCTATGATACCATGTGTTGGTCGCTTTAATTGTTTCCCCAATTCAAGCGCCACATAAATTATCAACCCGAGGAAGTCTTTTTATTTCAAAGGTAGTTTCGCACTGTATATGCTCAATTTCAAAAGCAAAAGCAGTGTTGTAGTAAAGAAAGAACGCACAGTCATTAATTTCACCAATCTACTGATTCACACTCCATTTAATCAAAGCTGCAGCTAATTAAGTTATAATAGGGATAATCCCTCTGTTGCAGTTATAATTCGAATAAAGGGAAATCAAAAGGAAAGAACTCAATAAACCACAGCAGGAACAGGACCCTATTCCTTAGTGAGGAACTTCAGCACCTGATGCCTGACATCTAATCACACTATAATCCAAGAGATCAAGACCCTATTCCTGTAAGCAGGAACCTTCAGCACCTGTTCTCTGGTTCTACTCACACTGCAGATAAAATGAAGCAGTTAAGGGGGACAGAACCCTATTCCTGTATGCAGGAACCTTCAGCATCTGTCTCCCAACATCACTCATTCGCGCAATCAAATCAGAACAGATATCTCAATTCCTACGAGTGCAATCATTCAATACATGCAGTTGCTAAGGGAACAGAGTAGTATTCAAGCTATGTAACCAGTGTCTAACAACAGGATCAAAATGAAGTGCAACCATATAAACGATTAAACAGATTACAAGAACTAATGGGCGAATCTTGTGAGGAAGGCGGGCCCTTTCCTTCTCACAAGATTCCCCGGGAGAAAGAATTAAATTAGAACAATCAAAAAGAAAATTTATTCATCTGTCAAAGTCACTGATATATTATAAATGGAGACTAGCTCCAGTCTTTACACAGTATGCTCTTCTCCTGTTACAATGACTGACTGACCGACCCCTTCTAATGACGATGTCTCCTCTTTTTAAAGAGGAGACATCATTTACAATTTACATCAGAGCAAATCTTCAATCTGTTCTTTTTCCCAAAACAGGATCATTCAGTTCCTCATACACAGAATACTGTTACAACAGAGATAACAAGAATGCTATCTTCAGGATAATCCAGGTAATCATTTCTTCGAACTGCTTCCATCATTCCTCGAAAGGCTCTTCCAGAATCGCAAATTACGGTCAACGGAATTTGCGTGTTTGACGGCTGTTTCAGCAACTGAGTCAGCTGTTTCAGCAACGGCCGCATATGCTTATCTGCAACCTTTGGATTTGTATTAGCAATGATGCACTTCAACTAATAAAATATAAGAGTATTATGGAATTAAATGCAAAACAGATTAATCATATAATAAAGAAGAGGTTTTTGTATACCTTGGGAAAAAGCGAATGAAAATGATACTGGGATTCATGGTTATAAGGGTAAAGTGGTATCAAAATATGTAGCAAAAATGATACATAGTGGGGTCCTAACATCCCCCCCAGCTAAAAATGTTGCATGTCCTCAGGCAACCCCTAGTCTGAATCAGAGTCTGAGTACTGGGACTGAGCATGCAGATTACTCAAGCAATAGCTGGAGAAGGTGTCATCTGTAGGAGCTCTGAATCCTTTGTTATTCTGCAAGTGTTGCCATGCCAAGGTTTCATCTCTGTTGGTCAACTGGAAATTACACTGATACTGTTCTGAAGGCAACCATAGACTTGGAAAATGGAACCGATATCCAATCCAGTTTACTCCACAATGTTGAATACAACGAATATAATTGGAAACCCTGGATAATGCAGCTTGAAGATTGTGAGGGTTAAAAGGGTGATAGTCTTGTCTTTCTTTGCATGACTGTTGCCAAAACATAACATTGGCGTTCATTGCAGCATTGCCTTTTACCCTAATGTGCTGTTGACACTTTGACAGTATTGAAGCCTGTAATTGCTGCATGTACCTGTGCATTCCTGGCTTCTGTAAAAACTCATAATATTGGGCGATAAACAGGGTTGGCTTCAAGGGCTCTGGTCTGATCCACAGGAGTTTATTGTCCTCATTATGGCTGCTTGCAGTGAACGCAGATTGCCAAGTGAGTTGGTTAGACAAAAATGATACAAATGCCCTTATTTGTATATCCCCTGTTATTGGGATGATATTGACTTCTCTATTCTCCGGCATAGCCTCATTATGGAGGTAGAGTTCACACAACAAATGCTGATCACTCTCAGGGGCCTCGTTAAAAGTTTCAACAAAGTTTCCTGCAGTCATTAGCTCATATGGTCTGCCGTTCTTTATTGCCTTCAACTGAAAATAAATGAATCGTTCAGCAAGAAAGAGAGAATAATTTACAGAAGGTTTACGTGTAGCCATCAATTTCTGGGCTAATGAAAACATCAGGGTTATCTTTTCCTTAGATTCCCTGGCTTCCTTTTTGTAATTCCTAAGCTGCTGCCTCATCTGTTCCCATCTGTCCCAGTTGGCATATGCATGATTCTGCCATTGTAACTTGTGTTGGCCTAACACTTTGTCCTGTTCTTCGGCATATTGCCTTTTCCATTTATTCATCTGTTCCAACTGGTTCCATGGCATAGTCTGTGTCTTGGCATCAACAGTAATGGGTTGGGGCATTGTTTGACTGGCCTTATCAACTGATTGTGGTGGTGTTTCTGTTTGTATGGCTACACTGACTGATTGAGGTGGTGATTCTGTTTGAGTGGCCGGATCAGCCTGTGAAGGGTACACTATCTGTGATTCAGTATGTTTTTCTTGCTTTATAGAGGGCCCTACTGGTTCTTGTGGAGCAGTAGGGCATTCTTCTTTTATTTCAACAGATTTAGATACCTCGGATAATTGAACTTCAATTACTTTGTAGCCTGCACCCTGGTAAATATTGCCGCACTCCTGGCACATGTATTCCTTGCATGGCTCCTTATTTTGCATTGAGGCTGCATGTGCTAGGGTATAGAGGTTCAGTTCCCTCTCAAAAGCCTCTCGAGCCATGGTTAATTCCTTCTTATATGCTTCTAATTCAGATTTGAGGAATTCATTTTCCTCGAGCAGAGATGTCATAGTCTGTATACCCTGTACACCAGCTGACTCCGCTGGGGTGGTTTGTTGATGCACCGGCGTAGTTGGTTCTTGTGTTTCAACTACTACTGATTTTCCCCTATCATCATGCTTGGTGTAATTCTGTACCTCAGTGGCTGGTTCTTGTGTTTCAGCCACTGGGGAAGTGACTGGTTCTTGTGGGACAGTCACTTTTTCAGCCATAAACGATGTCATATTATCCCGGGGTACTAGTTCTTGTGTGGTAGTCCCTCCGGGTGAGACGGGTTGGGGAATTTGGGATGGAGGTAGGGGTTTTAATAGAATAGTGGCGGGGTCAGGGGAAACGGGGGTGGATTCTGTTTCAACAGTTGTTCTCTTTTTCCTTTTTGGAAGGAAGGCGGTGAAGTCGCGGTTTCTCCTTTTCTTTGAAGGGCCAGGTTTTTTTCTAGGGGAAGGACTTTCGGGTCGAGTAAGAGCTTGGGATCTAGCCCTTGTATGCGGTCTAGAGACCGAGCCGGTTAGGGTCCTCTTTCTTTTGCGAATGGGTGGGGACGGTGGTGTTAGAGGGTCGTCGCTAGGGACGGAAATAGTGGGGCCGGCTGACTCTGCTAAGCGGGGAGATTCTGCTGTTGGGTCAACTGGGGGATATGGGGTATTGTCCTGCTGTCCTTCATGGGGGGTTTCCGAAGTATGGTGAGAGCTTTCGGGTTGTAAGGGCGTTTGACTTTGCTGGGGAGTTTCGGACAGATGGGGGGTTTGGGATGGCTGGGGATCAGGAAGTGGGGCATGCAGAGGAGGGTTTTGCTGGGCAAGGCCCCTCTGTATTAACAGCTGGCATAATCGGTGGTGGGTGAGGGATAATAAAGGGAATTTAGAACGTTTACAATAATAAGACATGTTTTTAATACACCCAAGCAGATAATAGGGGATATTTACCAGTTGTGCATTTCTCAAATGATTCATTAAAACGAAATCATGGTTGTACACTACCTGGTAGCGCCCTTCACATGTCAAATAATGCTTAATGAACTCTGCCACTGATGGCCAAGGTTGGGGAAGTGAATGCAGACTAACCCCGCGCCCTCTACGTTCCACTTGCTCCTCAGGGCGAAGAAATTCCTGCTGGGCGTTCATAATAACCTTCTTTCTGCTGAACCAGCGAGTTCCTGTAGCCGGCAACCCTGATACCTGAACTATGTCTTCTTCTGTTACTGAGATACGAGCTCCTTGGACCATTGAAAAATCGTCTTGAAGGTTTTGTGCAAACTCTAAGACTTGTCCCTGATCAAATTCACCCAATCTTTCGAAATAAACTGTCCATCCCGCTTGCTGAAATATTTGATACACTTCGGGGAACAATTGAAGTAGACTTACAGAGCCGGGCTCATGTCTGACGGCTGCCCCTCCCATGGCTATCGCTTTGAGTTACGCACAGAGGCCCTAGACACAGTACATACAGACCCCAACTCTCGCTAGTTGCTGCAACAGAGTCTGCAGGGTAGCGATAATGGAGGTGGATATGACAAGGGAGGATATTTGATTAATTGCGGAGTTATCGTTATTTTTGGAATTCCCCCCCCTAAGTACGGTGTAATAATGATCGGGCGTGTGAAGATCTGTTAGTCTTTATGAATAAAAATCCTCTCTTTAATATACTTTTAACTGAATTACATTAAAACCTTATACCTTACATTTTTACCTTTTTAATGATTCGAAGTGTCAATTGCTTCCAAGTAACTTTATTGTGCGTGGAGGAATCCGTTAAGTTCTCTGGGGTTTAGAACGGGGGTGTCATCTGCTGAATGATTTTTCACGGAATAGATCTGAAGTGTAGTCGTGCAGAACCAAAAAGCTTATATAACGGCGGAGAGAAGTAATGCTTTACTGAAAACTGGTTGCTGAACTGTCGTTTTAGCAACGAAAAGAAAGAAATCTGAGTGATACGTTGCTGAAACAGGTGTTTCAGCAACGGGAAATCAGAGATATGATAAAAATGACTTAGGTCCGAAACGGAAGGGGGAATTTATTTGATAGGGGGTAATTCCAGTAGTAGGGAGTGGGAAACACTATCTGAAGAAAAATATTTCAGGAATGGTAGAAATGGGAATAATGGGATAATGGGCATAATGAAGGGATATTGATGAAAACAGCTTCTGTGTTTGAGACTTCAGGTCTTCTTATGATAAGTCTGTCCTCCTTAATGAGCCTTTTCCAGAATCTGCAAAATCCAATTGCAATATACCAATCCTTGACAGGGATTATTAGTGCTATATCTAATCTATTATTAAAAATATAGTGCAGAGAGTTTAACTGTTGTAAGGGGCAGAAGATTCCCCCAGAAAAAGATAATGAATATCAGTCATGCAGGCAGTTTTAAAATCTTCTTTAGAAACAGGGCGTTGATATAAACGTAGCCTATGGCCATTAACTAGCAGAGGTGTTTTAGCATCATCAATTGTTAAAAGTCTTACCGTTCCATTTGGGAAAACAGCATCTACTTCATATGGTCCAAGCCATCGTGTACGAAGCTTACCCTGAAAATTTTCAAACCGAGAGTCATATAGTAGGGCCCAATTACCTTTTTGAAATTGCTTGTGTTTGATGATTTTGTCATGCCATTTCATCCTTTGTTGCTGTATCATGTTTGTTTGATGGATGGCATCTAATCTTTTTTCATCCAACTCCAAGAGCTGCTGCAACCTAGCTGTCTGCACATCAGTCAAATCAAGATTAACAGCTAGAGCTGTTCTTAGAGTTTTAATTTCGAATTCCACAGGAAAAATAGCATTTTTACCATAGACCAATTCATAGGGAGAAAATCCTGTAGTATTTCTCCAAGTAGTTCTGTAAGCCCATAATGCCTCAGGGAGCCTTTGGGACCAATCCTTCCGGTTATCCTTCACTGTCTTAGTTAGAATGGCTTCTAAAACTTTGTTCGTGCTTTCCACCTGCCCATTGGCCTGGGGGTGGTATGGTGTAGTCATTCTATGTTGAATATGATATTTGTGAAGGGTGGACTTAAAACCATGAGAATTAAATGGAGGTCCTCCATCAGTAACTAGCTCTCTAGGAGTTCCAAATCTAGTGAAAATTTCTTCAAACAAGAAAGCTAGGACAGCCTCTTCATTGGCTCTGATGAGTGCTTTGGCCTCCACCCATTTAGTCATATAGTCTGTACAGACTAATATATAAGTTCTTTGATTGGATGGAGGGTTAATGGGCCCTATGAAATCCAAAGCCCATCTTTCAAATGGTTCACAAACTACTTGGGGGTTTAATGGCATTTGATCTCTATGATTGGGTTGACCCATTCTTTGGCAGCTGTCACAGGCCCTTACATATTTCTTTGCATCTTTAAATAATGAGGGCCAATAGTAACCCATCCTCAGAATTTTGTGTGCTGTTCTCTTATCAGCGAAATGCCCTCCACAAGGGCCATCATGGCAAGCTTTCAATATGTCATGTACTTCATCTTCTCTGATGCATCTTCGAATCTCCTGATCAAGCCCAGTATAGAAAAGACACCCGCTTATCCAGCTATACCTGGCACTTTGTTGAACAATTCTTCTCTTTTCTCTATATGACAGGTGTGATGGTAATTTTCCTGCAACCAAATAGTTAGCGATATCTGCATACCATGGGGAGTGAGCAGATACTGCAAACAGATATTCATCAGGAAAAGAATCATCTACTGGAATATTATTGTCAGTTTTTAACCGTGAAAGAAAATCAGCCACCACATTTTCTTTACCAGGCCGATCTACAATTGTGATGTCAAATTCTTGCAATAGTAATAGCCATCTGGTAACTCTAGCATTTGTGACAGACTTGTTCATTAAATATTTAATAGCTGAATGATCAGTGTGCACAAAAGTAGAATATCCAGTAATATAGTGTCGGAATTTATTAATGGCATAGACTACTGCAAGAAATTCTTTCTCGGTAACTGTATAGTTAAGCTCGGCAGGGGTCATGTTCTTACTGATAAAATATATAGCATAAGGAAGATGATTTTCCTCTTGTCCCAAAACCGCTCCAATTGCAATGTCAGAAGCATCAGAAGATATGTGAAAGGGGAGATTCCAATCAGGCCCCCTTAAAATAGGAGCAGTAGACAACTTATGCTTAAGTTCTTCAAAAGCTTTCTGACAAGAATTAGTCCATTTAAACTCAGCATTTTTCATGAGCAAGACAAATAATGGAGAAGCTATTTTAGAGAAATCCTTAATAAATCTTCTATAGTATCCAGCATGCCCTAGAAAGCTTCTCACATCAGTTTGAGTTTTAGGAACATAAAGATTCAGAATGACTTCTATTTTAGATGGATCTACCTGAATACCTTGAGATGAAATGAAATGTCCAAGTACTATTCCTTCGCTCATCATCATATGGCACTTTTCAGTACTTAGGGAGAGGTGAGCTTGTATACATCTCTTAAGTACTCTCTCAAGATTTTGCAGTGCCTCTTCAAAAGACACACCATAAGGGGTAAAATCATCCATAAATATTTCCATAGAATCATTCAGCATATCAGAAAAAATTCCTATAACAGCTCTTTGAAAAGTTGCTGGCGCATTACATAACCCGAATGGAAGAACTCTATAGGCAAAAGTTCCCCAGGGGCTGGTGAATGTGGTCTTATCCTGGTCTTGGGGTGCAATTCTTATCTGATTATACCCACTGAATCCATCCAGAAAAGAAAAGAATTTCTTCCCTGCTAGACTGTCCAACACCTGATCAATGAAGGGTAAAGGAAAGTGATCCTTTTGGGTTGCTTTGTTTAAAGCTCTGTAGTCAACACATACTCTCCATTTCCCGTTTTTCTTAGGGACAATTACTAAAGGGGAAACCCATTCACTGTCAGATATAGGGTATATAAATCCTGCATTAAGCAACTTTTGAAGTTCTTCCTTAACAATTTCTCGTAAATTGGGGTTCATTCGTCTTTGGGGTTGACACACAGGTCGGCATCCTTCTTTAATGTAAATTCGATGAGTGCATAATTCAGAAGAAATACCTTTCATATCCGTGTAATCCCATGCAAATGCCTCCTTATATTTATGCAATAACTTCATTAATTGCTGCTTTTGAACATCTGTTAGGTCAGGATTTATGTTTAATGTCTTGCCGGGCTCAATTTCAACTGTTATGCTTTTAGATGAAATTGTGGTTAAAGTCTGGGATGAATTTTCAGATTCAATGTTTTCTTGCGCATCAGTTTCAAAAATTGCAGTTAATTGATTGTGTGTTTCAGCAATGACAGAAGAAGGTTCACAAATGAAATTATTGATTATCTCATCCTCTGTATTGTCTTTAAGAGTCAAAGCTTGTCCTATGGTTAGAATAGGCTGAACAGCATTATCATCATAATCCATCCATATAGAATCTTCATTATTAACTACCGGAGTGGCCTGAGGATAAAGAGTGAGCTGTTTTGTTTCATAACCGTTTGAAATTGTCATTGAACCGGATCTGCAACTAATAAAAGCATCAGCTGTGGCCAGCCAAGGCCTTCCTAGAATTAAGGGATGTCCCCCCAGCTTTGTTTTAGTCTGCAATATCACAAAATCAGCTGGGTATTTCCAGGATTCAACTGAAATAAGTAGATCTTCAACAATTCCCTCAGGTTTAATTGTGGAACGGTCAGCTAACTCTAAAATGGTGGGTGTATCTCTGATTATGTTATTCAGCTGTAACAATTGTGAAGTTTCAAGAGTCATTATATTAATTGCAGCACCTAAATCTACCAGAACTTGGGGGATCATTGTTTTACCAATCCGAACTGTAACAGTAGGATGGCCGGGATCACCATATTTGACAGGGGGAGCTTTTCCGGACATTAATGCAGAGAGGTCTTCCATCACATGTATTGTAAGGGGGTCTTTAGTTTTCCTACCAGGTTTCTTAACACAAATATCCCTTAATGTTCTGGCATAGATTGGTACATCTCTTAATGCTTGTAAAAGTGGAATTTTAATATGCAAATTTTGCAACTCCCCTAGAAAATTAAAAGCAGGTGTTTCAGCTGTTTTGGTTAAAACCAAACGCTCGGGGAATGGGGGTTCTGATATTTCAACGTTCTTGTTAGAAGGTGATTGTGCTTCTTTATGTTTCTCAGTTTCGTTTTTATCAGGGGGAGTTATATCATGAATAATAGGCCCTACTCTTTTCCCAGATCTCAAATGGACGTCATTACATTGAGTAGTAGGGAATATAGACTGATCCTGGATATCAATAACTTGCACAACTTTATTATTGGGGTTAGGATTTGGTTGCACAGGTAGCTGGGGTCTCATCTGGTTATTTGGCTGGGCATTTGATGGCAGAGGGAGTGTTTGTTGTAGTTGAGGCATCTGATTTGGATACGGGAGTTGTTGACTTCTCCAATTTGGATTCCAGGGGTTAAAAGAAGATGGCTGTTGAGGAGGCCAAGGAGTCCACATTGAAGGATCAACAAAGGGAGGGTTTTGCATTTGCTGCATGGGTGGGAAATTGAAAAATGGATATTGCATTTGGTTGAAGGGAGGGTAGCTTGTTTGGTTGGAGGGGGGGTAATTTGTTTGACCAAAAGCAGAATAATTGTTCCAACGATTAAATGGCATACTAGAGTTCATACCTTGTCCTTTTGGTTGCCATTGTCTTCTTTGTGTTAGCAGGTAAACTGCTTCAGCTTCTTCTTCCGTTGGCTGCAATGCTGCTTTTATTCCTGGCAGAGATGGGCATTGCTCTGTCTCATGATCTTTCTCACAGAGGGTACAGATTGGTACTTTATTCATTGGGCATTCCCTCAGTGGATGTTTGTCTCTGCACTTCGGGCAAAAGATAGCCAGGGTTGCTTCTGCTTCGGCCTGCTTCTTCTTAACCTGCAATGTGTCAATTTGTGAAGCAAAAGAACTTAACATCTCAGTTTTAAACTCTTCAAGTAAATTACCTATTTCAGCTCTTGTTGCTCCTCCATTGGCTGATTTCTGCACTCTTGAATAGGTGGAATCTCTTGTTCTGTTTCTTGCAGCTCCCCTAGAGCACCTCTTAGCAAGTTCACAAATCTCATCGTAGGATTCCTTGGATATATCTCCCTTGGCAAGCATGTTTAACATATTTAAACAATCATCCCTTAAACCTCTGAGTAATATTGTTTTGCTAATTTCCTTACTTATATCTGGATGATCAGATCTCTGTATATTGTACTGCAGCCTTTCTATATAGTCCTCCAGACTCTCATCCGACTTTTGTGCCATATTGAACAGTTCATCCTTCTTTTCTTTCGTTCGGCAGTAGTCTTGATATTTAAGCAGAAATTTTCGTTTCATCTGTTCCCATGTTGTGATCACCTGACTTCCAAGGCTCATGAACCATCTTAAAGCATTCCCTTTTAAGGTGGCTGGAAACAGTTTCAACTTTTGAGCGTTAGTAACATAATCATAACTTCTGCATAATATATCAAATTCGAAAAGAAACTCATCCGGATCTTCGGTGGATAAACCATGAAAGTTAGGTAAAGCAGACAATGGAATATTTTTCATTGTTCCTGCAGGGAGATCACTAATAGGAAATCCCAAGGTAGAGAGGGAATTTTCATCCCTTCTTTCCCCTTCGAGCTCTACACGTCTTCCACCAAAGAGACCTTCATTGTCTCCTTCCATTGTTGGCTCTCCTACTGCACTTGCTTGATCGTCGGAGTCTTCTACTGGCTCTTTGATGTTTTCTATTGGTCGTCCAACGCTTTCTACTATTTCCTCAATGTATTCTGCTGATTTATCAGCACTTTCCTCTGACTCTCCAGCACTTACTGCTGGTTCTTCGATATTTTCAGGACTCACAACTTCCTCTGTCTTATAATCTGACTGGGGTGATTGCTGAAGTTTTGACTTTCGAGAACTTAATCTTTGCGATGATTCAGCCTTTGATACAATTTCGTCAATAAAAGTTTTTCGTCCTCCCCAGCCTTTGCCACCTGCGGGGTTAGTTTTCTTCTGGTTTCCTCGTCCTTTCATACAATCTGCACATTTGAAAAGAAAAGATTAATGCTCTTGAAATCTATAATTACCTTCCCCGGCAACGGCGCCAAAATGTTGGTCGCTTTAATTGTTTCCCAATTCAAGCGCCACATAAATTATCAACCCGAGGAAGTCTTTTTATTTCAAAGGTAGTTTCGCACTGTATATGCTCAATTTCAAAAGCAAAAGTAGTGTTGTAGTAAAGA
>Ga0213497_1000055_pt1 | contig 10618 bp, 10 predicted proteins | sample Lodgepole_Yose_3_FD_150979 | JGI IMG/M metagenome (GOLD analysis project Ga0213497, IMG submission 150979) | Leaf-associated microbial communities from Pinus contorta in Yosemite National Park, California, United States - Lodgepole_Yose_3 | ecosystem: Host-associated > Plants > Phyllosphere >...
CTGGACAGTCGAGTGTGCTTACGCACCCTCACCATATGAATAGTGAGTGTGCTAACGCACCCTCTCCTGGACAGTCGAGTGTGCTTACGCACCCTCACCATCGGAATAGTGAGTGGCTCCGCCCCTAAATAATATAGGGCCCTGATAGGAGGAAAGGAAAAGAGCTTGAGGCTTCATCTGTTGTTTAAGAAAACTTCTCTATGGAAGAATTGACCAAGCTAAAATCTATGGCTAATGACCTAACCAAATTGAAACAGGGACAGTTTGACCATTCCCCCTTAGGACCTACGCTTAGAGCCCAAAAAGAATCCTATCTGTAAGAAACCCCCATTCAACAGACCTCCTAGTGGCCTTCAAAGAGAAAATAGGACATATGAACAAGATTCCCCATCAAATTAGAAAAGCCAAGCCACTATGATTTTGCCCTCTCCTCCCTATTATGAATATGACTATGAACCAGGTGTTTAAGGCCCAGCTAATTAGCCCATGGATATCAATATGGTGTTCCATCTCAAGGAGAATCTTATAGTCGATTATTTCCCTACCTCCATTGTTGTAGTTGATGAGTCTCCAGGGGAAGAAGAAGGGGAAGTATTAGATGGCATTTTTCTTAATGATGATCAGCCCTTTCACCTAACTCTTGTCCAGCTCGGTGTCTGATAACATCATGGCTAAGGTAAGAAGACAGTCTGATCTACAGCCAAGGCCTACTGCCAAAAAGTTGAAAAGAGATGATGCTTTGAAAGGGAATGGAAATGTAGGGAGAGATGCAGAAAGAGCACTGGAGCCTTCAAAGACAGAAGTCTCCTTGCACTAGGAAGCGCAAGCCCCTCCGGGTCCTTGCCCCTCCTTATTTATTCTCTGGCGGCTTCGCACCTTCAAGGCAGCTAATTTCCAGAAACCTCAGATCAAATCCCCAAGAGACACAAGAGTCCAATCAAGCTCGAGCTATTGTAAAGAAAGAGAATCCCTTCCATGTTGTCCCCTTCATTTTGGGAGTTGAGAAAGGCTAGATGGATAGGATTGCGCAATAAAGAAGCATGAAGATCAGTGCAAAGGACACACAAGAAGAATAAAGGGACACGGTGCAGGTTGGATACAAACGGCTAATAGTAGTGGAATATCATTAATGAGTTGACCTGGATGCTAGATCAACACAGCCATCTTGATCTTATTTTGTCACTGTATTTGACACGGCCAACTTTCTCTAGCGATGGATGTATAAAAGCTCTGTGAAGCTAAGGGGAAAGAGTTGGTTATTAGTTGTTGGTTGTTTATACTTATTAGTTGTTTTGGGTTCTTTTTGATCCTTGCTGATAAAAGAATGGGTTGATACTTGCTACACAATTCCATTGTATGATATATTTATGAATGAATGAAGAAATCTTGGGCCCTACTTTCAATTTATGTGCATGTATTGTCTATGGCTAGTGGTTAGCAGGTCTGTAGCGTATTTACTTTGGTTATGAATATGAGTTTGCCCGTTGGTATCTTCTATTCATTTATGTTTCCGCAAGTATAATGTATGGATTAATAGATCAGCTATGGATATAAGATCACAATCATCTTGTTGTGTCTCCTTATACCTTTCAAAGTCTCATCTACACTTTGGGTGAGACCTTCTTCCCTTCAGGAAGATTGAAAATGCCAGCTCATCTATATGACTGTGGAAACTTTTTTTGGTAACCTACGAGAACCCTCACCATATGAATAGTGAGTGACCCCTAAGAAGTAAGGGCCCTGGTCTCGATCAAATGCCAAAAAATGGTGATGTTACTGGGACCTATTCTTTAGAAGGAGACACTTGTATGATGAGTCATAGGATTTATAAGTATGAGATTGGGAACTGGTGGGAAAAGTGGTGTGAAGATTGTTGGATTACATGAGGCTGAGTTGCATGAATGGGATCCTCAGGTGTGTCAAGAGTTTCTCCTATATTATGGACCTTCAAAGGATTAGTATGAATTCTTTTGGTGTCAATTCCCTGTGAGTTTGTATCAGTGGCTGAAGAGACTTGCAGAATACCCTGAGTATAGGGCCCAACAAGAGAGGACTATTCAATGGACTTGGACTGTTTCGAACCTTGCTACATTGCAACAGGTAGATCATCAAATCACGTGAGCTATAGATTTTGAGGTAGAGAATATTGTGGATGCATTCATTACACAGTTTGTTGTGGATTTTCACCAGTCCTTTTCTAGAGCAAAGGCAATCTTGAAGAAGGGAGCTCGAGGTAGATTGGTATGAGAAATCCCCCCTTAGATTCAGATTTTTCCGGTAGAGGAGGGCCCTTACTTCTTAGGGGTCACTCACTATTCATATGGTGAGGGATTGCTGCCATTTACTCCATGAAACTTGGTAGATGAATTTTGCTACACCATGGGGAGTGGGTTCGTATGGTGCTAGTAGGTTGTGGAATGTAGAGAGACTACAAGATGGGGGTTACTCGGAGACTAGTGTGAGGGAGGAAATAGTTCTTAGGAGGGTGGCCATTTCAGAATGGTGGTGGACCATATAGAATATCTTGGTAAGTCAGTTAGATAAGATAGTTTCACCCACTCAGGAAAGAACGTTTTCTTTATATGGAGGAAAGCACTTGAGCGAGGTTATGAAAAAACACTAGCAGTATAGGGTAGGCAAAAGCGTAGACATAAGTAGTGTGGTTTGAGCACCAGTAGATCTTGAGCCAGAACCCACATATCCGTAACTAGTTCCAGCACCCGATCAAAACTACAGCGGAGGAAACAAGGACAGGGGTACGGGGTAGAAAGAAGCAGAAAGCAGAGGTGGGGGCACCTTATCTTGAATCCATACGGGGCTAAATGAAAATGGGTTTTGATAATGGGAACCGCGCTAGCTATGCAATTTACCATATAAAGGGAGGCGGGGGCGTATACAGTATAGGTTGCAGCGGAATTCGTTTTTCCAGTTTATATACCAGCATAAAAGGAAGAAGCCAAGGTAAGAGCAAGACCAGGTGCATATATAGGTGCAGATTCAATTCCTCCAGTTATAGCGGAAGCACCCGCAAAAGCAAAGTGAATAGCGTAGAAGGTAGCAGAGGCGTCCCATGGCTAAGCAGTGTCCTTATAGGTGCCAGTGATCTGGTTTATCGAGACATCCAATACCAGCAGATCAGGAGTTTACCGAGTATAATAAGCAGCACCAAGAGCAAAGTATATAGTCGCAGGAGATAAGCTCAAAGCACCCCTTCCAGTTCCAGGTCGAGATTTAGAACCAGGAGCGACCAGTGCATATACCTAGGCATAGCCTATGTAACAGGCAACTAAAGCCACGGAGCTAAGGGCAGGATAAGGGGAAGGAGAAGGGAAGGTAAATCATCCAGCGAACAGGAGAGGGGATCAGATCGAACAGAGGAGGAGGAACTAACAGAGGATCGGATCAAAAAAGAAGGTGCGAAGCCGCCAGAGAATAAATAAGGAGGGGCAAGGCATATCGCATAGGAAGCAACTACACGGATAGGCACTCTTGCATATGTCTTATATAAACTCTAGAAACATTTGGCTGTGGCCTTTCAAGTGGGAACTGCAACTACCTATACCTTGACTAGGTTGGACTATTCAATCCAAGATGTACGATCCAAGATGTACGATATTGGTCTGTCTCCGTTGGTTTGCCTTCATGAGATGAGGATCGGTATACAATTGGCTAGCTGTGGACGCTCGACCTCCCTCTATCCAAAAGTAGGCTCGCTCGCTGTTAGACAATTGAATTAGGGTTTGTTTCCCAGTGCCATCTAGGAATAGGGGTTCGACCTAACCTAATGCGCCAGGAAAGGCTATCTGAATTGAAAGGAAAGGCGCCATGCACCCGCTTCTCTTTATGCACTCTATTTTCACGACTTGTGGCCTTCCCTGTTATTACGTATATAATAGAGAGACTCAACCTTGCTTGACCCTTAGCTCCTCTACAAGAATTCGTCCAAGCACTTACTTTGATGCGTGCCGTGCTGTTAAGAAAAGATCAAAGCGGGTTATGGTGGAAAGCTGTTCAGTGACGCAAGTGAGCCGAACGGGAGGAAATGCCCTACTTATTCCTGCGTCAGCAAGCAAAATGTACTTTGACTTAATCACCTTTCTACTTAGTTTAGTCTATTCGTTTTCATTATTTCCTGATCTCCTATGGCTACAAGAAAATAGGAAGAACCAATATGAAAGGGTCAATTCCTTCTCTTTGAATATGAATCAAATCAAGGGTACGATTCCTACAATTCTAACTGTGGGGTGTCATTATTCTTGTTGTTGGGGTAATTCATCGACTTGATATGCGAGATAACCTGGTGTTGCTGAGTTATTATTTCTATACGAGATGAACTGAGTGACTTTATATACTCGATTAATTAGTGAGTTGTTGTTAGAGAAACATGTGGAGCTCTTCCTGAGTGCATGGTATAATAAGATGACTTGCTTTATTGTCCTGTACATTGGTTTCTATCTGAGTCAATTCTAACTGTACATTGGTTCTGATCCTTATCACTAATTTGAGGAAGGTACTCGCTCGACCAAGGTTGTTCCATCTTCTTCCGTATCAACATATATGAAGCATATTCCCATATTGATACCTGTGCTCTTGCCTTATCTGACATAGCTGACATCTCTAAGCTACTCCTCCCTCTGACAGATCTTTACCTGACATATCTAAACTACTCCTCCCTCTGCTGTGTTTTCCCACCTAGATTGAGGTCAGTAGGTTATAAAGGTCAGTCAGATAGAAAAAGTAATAAGTGGTGAGCGAGCCTTCGGCGACTGAGAAGCAAGCTTAGTGAAACGCAACTACTGGTCCGAGACTACTTTCTCTACTGGGTGGAGACTGCGGACATTTGTGCAACAACTTTCAAAATGCTACACCCTCAATTTGAACCATTTTGCACCGGATTCGCCGGCATGCAGGGAGAAAAGAGACATAATGCCTAATGAAGGCTATCAAATCGGACATCAATTTTGGGGGTGGATTAGAGCGGAAGTTGCATAAAAGGAGGAGGGGAAGTTGCTGCTCTACCTTTGTTGGTATTTCCAGGGGTAATTGAGGGGCACCGTGTCACTTCTAGGATCGAGCTGGTGTCTCCTTGCCCTCAGAAGCGCAAGCCCTCCGGACCTTGTTGGGTTGGGTTTACGAAGAACATAGTGATAGAAATAATCGGGCTAAGTGAGGGGTAGAGTGACCCGACATAATGACTGGTTAACAAGAGGGTCTGGTTCTTTTCATGGTTGTTTTCCACTTCATCCCAATCTCAAGCAGTTGGTAAATATCCCTCCTAATGCCGTGTGTAAAGACCAAATCGAGTTGAGGGCAATTCCTTCCCCTGCAGCTAATGCTGTTTTTCAAGAATGAAGAAAGTCATGTTTGTTGTTCCGCCGCTAAGTAAGTAATAGGTGGCAAAGTGAGTAATGGGTTCTCCGTCCGTCTGGTTGATCCTACTTTGTCTACTCTACTGGATGAAGATACATAAGAGTTCTACTGGAGCAAGAGGACGATAGTTAGCAAACAATTCCTACATACATCTTCAGTCCTACATACATATTCCGAAAGAAGAGTGTTTCTGATCAAAATATCGTGTTTAAGAGCGTGGAGGTTCGAATCCTCTTAAAGGCATAATATTTCTCATGCTTATTGAATGAGCAATGAAATAGCGCCAACAATATTCTTTTCTCTTTTCTAAATAGAATGGGAGAGATTCCCTTCATATCTGTTGATACGAGGTATTCCCTACGATTACCCACGAGTGAAAGCTTGGAATAGGACAGTGGATCACAGGCAGGATCTTGGCGATCTTCTCTATCTAATGGGAAGTCCATTCCGAAATGGTCCGTCCTCGTATTATTAGGTCTATTTTATTAAGGACACAGCGTGATAAGAATATGATAAGATCTTGCAAGATACATAGATTGACCATATGATATGATCCTATCAAAATATTGATAGATCCGGGAGTTGAGACCGAAATGGGATGTGATTAAGAGGTCAGCCAAGGATGGAAGGGAGCCGATCGAGCAGAGGCTACCTGAATTGGTACATTCTGTAAGATATAAGTGGGAGGTCAATATATGAGTGAATCCCTGCTATCCTTTTGTCAAGCAAGCGATCATATGCAATACGAGCCATATAACTAGATAAGCGAGCCTAGCATAAGCGCACTTATCCCACCCACTTCCGATCGATCTTAGCCTTGATTGCTAGCGCTCTATAGCAATCAATATTGTAGCGCTTCCTCCCGCGAATAGGAGCAATCATAAAGTGATCCGACTCTATAGCGCATTTGTTAGGGTTATCCCTTTACTGACGTACGCCCCGTACCTGCCCGCTTATATTTCAGGCTCTGGCTCACCGCTTCTCATGTATGTAGGGGGGGCGCTACTTTGGAACTAAAGCACCTTCACTTGGGGAGCCGGTCGGGGCACTGACCTGCGACAGTTCCTATCCTGTCCAGCCTCCTAAGCATACAGATTGACCCTTTATCGATTGATTCGGGATATGGGAGAGATCACTTATGTGGTAGGGGTGAACCAGCCCATATAGAACTAAATCCTGCCTGTAAATAAACCCGGAAATTGAGCATGCATGAGGGGGAACCGGATCATAAAAGGGATCCATTTGCTTGCCCATGCCGCACCATAAAATAGTGAAATAAGGTCGACCAGTGAGAAATTGAAATGGATCGTGTACCCTTTTCTCTCGATTTGTGGCGGCAACGAATGAGAACTCGGCATATTCGACCCACGTCCTGGCTATTATTTGTTTGTATAGATAGATCCTCTACAAAGCAAAGAAAGATCTATCAAGCTATTAATCAATCACTTGCACCAACAAATGGACTGTCCCACCCACCGTCACGAGAGCAAACCACATCGATTTGGTTGGATTAAAGCGACACCCACATACATCCTGTCGTAATCGAAGCGGGACTTGAGTCTCTCACCAAACCATACTGATGTTAGCGTTTTCTTATCTTCTTTATTGCGGCTCATGAAGAATAGTGAGTGAAGAGGACAAAAACAAGAGTAAGGCTCCTTTCCTTCCTACCTATGATGTGATGAATGCGAATGGGAATCAGATCATTCACTTGTTTTCCATGGTAGGTACCTCGGAATCGGATGGTCGTAGACAGGATTGGAAAGCGTGCGTATACTCAAGAAAAAAAAACACCTGATCATCCGGAAGCATAAGATCAGAGCAGAGCCCGGTCATATTCAGGGCGTTAAGACTGCTAACTAAGGACGGACCGACCTACTTTCTGTGGAGGCGAAGGCGTGAGAAAGAGGAGGGTCGAGCGAAGCGAGATGAAAGCTGGTTGTTTTGGCTGGCTGGTTGGTTAACAACAAATGGAATGGCTGGGTGGGGGGGGCGTTCTTCCTATCTAGAAGGAAGGTATCGCTCTTTCTCCTATTGTATATATACCACTACACTAACCGTCCGTATATATCCCTATCAGTAGGCAAGTGAGGGATGGGGTGGTGGGTACCCCGACCGAACGATAAGCAAGCGGAACGGAAGTAGGGTGGCCGGCAAATAAAAGAATGGATAGCGGGGCGAGCTGGCCGTATAGAATATCTCTCATTAGCTGGTTCCGATCTCGATATCTCGACTAACCGTATCTCCTGCCTGATTGATGAAGCCCTTTCTCGCCCGACTTCATTCACGGGCGGGAGTCGAAACGAGCCCGCCCCTTCTTCCCGTCGTTCTGAGTTGTTAACGGGACGGTACCGGGAAGGGAATGAAGGAAGGCTGAACGGTTACTGCCCTACTGTCTGTCTGTCTGTAAAGGGTGTGAAGGATGCGGGATGACGCTCGTTATGAGTTACCTTCTCGTTACGAGCCCTCCTTATTGTTATTAGGTAAGGACCAAAGATTGGAATCTTTTGAATATAGATCTTCCATATCTATCTCCCTTGCTTATCTTATCGGAGCAATTCCTTTTCTATCAGTCAGTTAGTAGGAACAAATATAGGAAGGTGGGGGCGACCGACATTCCTTCTTACTCATTCATAGAGATAGGTCTATTTTGGTTAGCCGGGGTGGGGAACGAGGAGAGGGCCCTTTCCATTTTCAGTTGGGTGGGAGAGCTTGCTTGCCATGAAGGAAGGCAAGGCTGGCTGCTCTATCTGGGATGAATGATCTGGAGCAGGAATATCCCATCCCAGGCAGGTCCAAGCAAGCAAATAGGCTGCATTGCGGAACATTTTTGTAGCATATCGTGGCTGGTTCTGTGCTCAATCAATGATCGTGGCATCACCAGCGCGGGGGGGGGGGGGGGGGGCGGCTGTTACCCCACGCCCCGCATTTCCAAAGCATCTCTCTCTTTTCCATCCATTATCTACGTAGAATAGAGAATCCGTGGACGTATAGATATATAATAGAGCGAGCGTGGCGTGGATTCCTTTGACCGGGCTTATTTGTCCTTTCCAAACCTTTCTTGACCATCCTCCCTGCCTTCCAAAGCCAACCGCTTCACCGAACACCCCTTTCTATATTCATTCTACCTACCTACACGAATCAGCCATACAAACCATGCATGCACAGATAAGCACAGAGAAATGTACATGCCCCACCTACCTCAATCAAATGGCTGGCCGCACTCCACCTTCCTAAACTCACAAGCTTGGACTGTAATGATGTTGGATTGTCTGATCCGCCCGCCGCCTCCGCACATTCTTATTTAGCTACTGGTTCTCAAGCACAGCACATTCTTTTCTGGCAAGATTTCGTTCGTATGGGGTGATTCCGTTGGGTTCTTATCAAAAAAGTGGGTTCAAAAGGCTCCCCGTAGGCAGGCTTATTATTGGAAACGATTGGGTTCTTTTTGCTCGGCCATTGAATCTTGTGAACCAATTGAGACCGAAATTGGAAAAAGAGATGCGAACGGAGAGGAATAACCAATCGATGAAGGAACATGAAACCATTCCGTTTCGATAGAGGTACGGAGAACGATTGGGGGTGATAAAGTAGGTAAAGTGGTTGGATTTTGCGAGCTGTTCCAACCACTGCTGGATGTGATTCCAAGAGCCGAACGAGAATGAATACCACACATAAGAGTCAAGATCGGGCTCCCTGGTGGAATGTTTAACCAATTCATTTCGGATCGATCAAATTGGTACGGAAGTTGTAACATGGGAAAACTACGGAAAACACCACTTATTCTAATAACCCGGTGACCTACCAATTGCAGAAGTAGGATTTCTGGCAAGCAATAAGCACTCGAAGAATACGATTCGGGTGTACCATCTTCTTTATCACTCCGAGAGAAAGGTTCGGGAAGAAGAGGAAACAGCAGAGGAATCCGAATCGGACCTAAATGGGAATGACATGAAAAGTCTTTTTCAAAACCCATGATTAAGGGCGTTACTACAATATAAGAGAGAAATGGATAAAAACTGATTAGTGTAGATAAATTTGGTAGAATCTGTTTATGGAATAGTCCAATAAATAGTCGTCTCATTCCCTTATTCGTTCCTTCTGAACTTACTTTCTTTCGTACTTAACTGAAATGTCCGTACTTAATAAAAGACGAAAGGGTTGAATGTTTTCGAAACCGTATCAATACTTTTACTTAATAAGAGAAAGATTTGGCTAAAATATAGATAAAAAAAGGGTGAGCAAGCGAACTCTCGACCAACGCCTTTTAGTTACTTATTTGAGAGCCCAATAAGTCAAATTGAAACGTAGTCGCTCGACCAAGGGCCCCCCCACCCAATAAGTCAAATTGAAACGTAGTCGCTTGTCCGCATCGGGCAAGGTTGAATGCTTTCGAAACTATATCAATACTTAATAATGGAAAGATTTGGCAAAAATATGCGTCTTTCCTCACTGGGGATTGGGGTGGGTGGGTAAATAGTCTTCGGATGAGCCATCCTTCCTCTCCTTAGATTTACTATAGTCGCCTGCTTCCTTGATGCTTATTGGGTGGCCCCTCTCAAATAAGTAACTAAAGGTTGGTCGAGCCATGCTTACGCATCCTCTCCTTGACAGTCGAGTGTGCCCGCATCCTCTCCCTTATGGTCGAGCCCCTCCGGTCCTCGCTTTCCTAACGTCAAGCGAGCGTTCAAACCCTCACCCATCGGAATGAGTGAGTGACCCCTAAAGAATATAGGGCCCTCTCCTTAATTGAGAGCGTGCTTACGCACCCTTGCCCCATTCCTTAAAGGTCAAGCAAGCAAGAAATTTCAATTTGACTTATTGGGCTCTCAAATAAGTAACTAAAAGGCGTTGGTCGAGCGTGCTCCGCATCCTCTCCTCTCCTCTCCTCTCGATGGCGGCCCTCTCCTCTCGATGGCGGCCCTCTCCTCTCCTTATCAGTCGAGCCCCCTCTCCTTATTAGTCGAGCGTGCTTACGCACCCTAAAGGGTCCTTAACAGTCGAGCACCTAAAGGTCCTCTCCTCTTGGGTTGACTTATTGGCCCACCCAATAAGTCAACCTGGGGTCGAGCACCTAAAGGTCCTTATCAGTCGAGCCCCCTAAAGGGCCCTATATTCTTTAGGGGCGGAGCCACTCACTATTCATATGGTGAGGACCGGTAGGGGCTCGACTGTCAAGGAGAGGGGCGGAGCCACTCACTATTCATATGGTGAGGACCGGTAGGGGCTCGACTGTCAAGGAGAGGGG
>Ga0213497_1000059_pt1 | contig 10141 bp, 7 predicted proteins | sample Lodgepole_Yose_3_FD_150979 | JGI IMG/M metagenome (GOLD analysis project Ga0213497, IMG submission 150979) | Leaf-associated microbial communities from Pinus contorta in Yosemite National Park, California, United States - Lodgepole_Yose_3 | ecosystem: Host-associated > Plants > Phyllosphere >...
TATTCTTCTCCAGTTCCTCTCCTCTCCTTATCAGTCGAGCCCCCTAAAGGGTCCTGTTAGTCGAGCCCTCTCCTTATTAGTCGAGCGTTCGTTCCTCACCCTGCCGGCCCTCACCATCGGAATAGTGAGTGACCCCTAAATAATATAGGGCCCTTGATGCTTATTGGGTGGTGGGCTTTTGGTCGAGCCTGCTGTCGCACCCTTCAAAGCCATCCATTTATTGAACAACTAGCAAAGCGCTCTGTCCCGCTGTTTATGTGTCTCACCTAGCCTCTCCTGCCTCGTAGCTCTCTTATCTGCGCCTAAGCTTACATGAATTTTTGTCTTTTATGATCCTGACCTCGAAACCAGGACGATTAGACTAATAAAAACAATCTGACTTGGGCTCAGCAGCATGAGCATAGACCCATGGGTCAGACACCTTTAGTGATTTTGATTTCCCGGGCTTAGATACCTTCTCGATTGAACGGGCTAGTAGACCCCTATAAACGTCTGGTTATTTTGACTTTCATGACTTTCCCTCCCGTCTTTATAACAAGTTTATAACACCCTTGAATCGCTCGACTGACTGCTCGGCAGACTCGCTACTTGTCTCAAAACGAAGAACTACTGCTGCAAGTCTTGGTCCGGTTGGTACTTATCTTGGCTTAGCTGGCACACAGACTACTTAAAGGAAGGAATATCGGGCTTAAAACAAGCATTCAAGTCCAATTAGCTCAGAATAAACAAGCTCAGCAACAATGGTTCCTGGTACAGATTGAGAAGATGGTTCAGGTTCCGTTCCTAATCCTGATCCTCTCATTAGTAAAGATCCTGGTCTTGGTTCAGGCATTGATGACTTGGGCTTGGAAAGAACATCAGTACTTGTTGGCTCAGCACAAGCTGTACAATAAGCTTCAACACTCTGACACACTTACTCAGTCGAGTACTGCGCATCTTAACCCGTGGCATCTCAAAAAAGTAATCTTCCTTCCCTCCCCCCTCCCGGCATAGTACTCCTTGTTCTCTTCCCTTGCCTTCTTCGCCTTCGGCTTAGGAACCCTTGCTTACTTATTTATATCTTAAACTGAAAGATAGGCAGGAACATAAGTCAGAACATAGATAGGCTCATGCGCCTTCGGCCTCGACCCGTTCAGGAGGTTAAGACAGCATCGGCTTCCCCTGTCGTTGAATTGGCTCTGTCTTCGGTCTCTCCCCCATAATAAAGAAACATTGAGGCTCACTCATGCACACATATGATCATGATAATTTATTGGTTATGCCCTCGGTTGCATTAGCTCATGTCCCTGGTACTCTCTTATTGAAGGATCGACAGGTTGTTTTTGAGGAGTCTAATAAAAGGATTTACCAACCGTCTATTATGAGTCCCGGGACAAGCAAATAAGCCTTCTAATTAATCCCTTTCCGAGTACTCCCTATCCGAGGAAGGAAGTATGAATCCCGAGCAACCGAGCATGAAGCCTTTGATTGAATCTGAATCTCGGGCAAACGATTGAGAGTCTGATTCCCTCCCAACCGACTGCCCTATCTATTAACCGGAAACCCAGCACGATTGATTCCCAATTTAGTTGAGGCACGCCAGTTCGAACGAGGAGCTAAGCAGCCAGTTGCCTTCCAACCAGCCAGCCGGAACCAGCCAGCCAAGAGACAAAACAGTTAGGCCAGCCCGGAGGCTCCATCCTTCACCCCCAGGTTAACAACTTGAAGTAGGGGATCGATCAGGCAACAGAGTTGAACTCCCATGAAAGCATGCTCGCCAGTTCGGGTCTTCCCTTCCCTTCGAAAACTTTGGATGATCAGTTAGGCCTTCCTCCCTGCTCCCTGCTGAAGGATGGAGATTGACCGGTGCGCTATGAAGACAAGAACTCCCTGGGGCCCCCACCATCCATTCACCCATTAGTCGAGATCATTATGCTTCCTCGAGCTTCAACTATAGGTAGGAAGGCGAACCTGAGGGAAGGGACTCCGCACCACCGGTTTAACTATCCCTCGGTCCAGCTAATGAAGGACCGGTTGAACAATCCAATGTTAGCAGGAGAGCTAGCAGAGCTGTTACCGGACCAGCGAGGAGAGCAAAAAACTAGGGCACCGACTCCTTCATCCTTAACTCCCGGGGGTGAGGATGGAGAAGCTTATGGAGGGATGAACCAGCTGCCTACCATCCATTTTGATGATTGAACCTTCCTTCATTCCATCCTGTAATCTTGATTTTCTGTTGGCTGGGAAATAGAGTTTAGTTCTTTCTTTCCAACCGGGGGTTCAGGGGCTTAACCAGCGAGATCTCCCCCAGCGAGGAGAGCAAACCATCTCTTACCAGGGGGTGTGGGTAGGCGAGGAAAGCAAACTTGATATCTTAACCAGCGAGATCAGAATAGGTAGTCTAGCGAACTGCCCACAATCGGAGAAGGGAAGGGCGCAAAGAAGGTAGGCGGAGGAGGAGATTGTTTAGGAGATGGGCTAGCTTCCCGGAGGAGGAGATTCCCGGCCAGAAATAAGTCAGGTGCCCTCCCAGAAGTTAACACGGGTCTGTCCATCCTTCCCGGTTGGATGTAGTTTTTTATGGCTGGCAAAGAATCTAGATAGTTTAGCTCCATGACCAACGGCTATATAGTTTAGCTCCGAATTACCTGCTCTCCGCGTAAAGGATTAGGGGGCCCCAGGCAATATCAACTATAGATAGGATGCATGGGGTTGGGTGGGCTCAGGCAGTAGGCTTCTCCCTCACTTAGGCTTCTCCCGGATCTGAACTCAACTACTATCCTGGGGCCATAGCTTCCATACCGTAACCTAGAACTCCCACCCGGATATATTTGTTACCCCATCCTACAGGGAGGGGGTGAAGGGTGGAGCAGTGGAGGAAGAGTAAGTCAATTCATCTACCGGGGGTGTGGGCTAGCCTGGAGTTGGAGGCAAGAGGATGCGTAAGCATGGCTCGACCACCGCCCCCCACCCAATAAGCATCAAGGAAGCAGGCTCGACTGATAAGGAGAGGATGCGTAAGCATGGCTCGACCAACGGGAGAGGATGCGGAGGCAGGCTCGACTGTTAAGGAGAGGATGCGTAAGCATGGCTCGACCAACGGGAGAGGATGCGGAGGCAGGCTCGACTGTTAAGGAGAGGATGCGTAAGCATGGCTCGACCAACGGGAGAGGATTTCTCGATCCGCAAGAGGATGCCTAACTTTATCTCCTCGATCGTGGGTGAGGGCAAGGAGAACTTTATCTCTACTGTCCGGTGAAGTTCAGTTGAGTACTGTCCGACCGGGCAAGGGGTTTACTCCATGGCTGGCAGTGATGACCCCACGGAAGGAAGTAAGGATGGAAGGGTGCAGGATGAAACGGGGGTAATGAACTAGTTGGGGGTGCGGGTAGGAGGAAGAGAAAGGTAGTGAACTCCCTCCCGGAAGGAAAGAAGCTCAACGAGGTCGGGATAGCGGCAAACGAACTTACCTTTATGACAGCCAAACAATTAGGCCAGCCACCCAGCCAAGAGCCCGGTAGTTAGTTAGGCCAGCCAAGAGAACAAAAGGGTAGTCTCGTTTCATCGAGTAGCTCCTCCCGGCTATCCTGTATTTTGAGTTAAGGTACAGGGTCCATTACTTTTACCTTTGCTACTGGCTGTGCTTCTATGGGGTCATTTACAGCAGGGGTTGAGTAAACAAGGTCAAGAACTAGCTTTGGAACTGGGAGTGGGTGCTTACTTTACTACTGCTTTACACGGAACCATAATTGGATTTGCATCACCCGTGATCGAATCCATACCCGGATAAAAGAGTAGCCCCAGGAACGGGAAAGGGTACAGGGTCAGGATTAGGCTCCACTTTGGCAAACCCAGAACCAGCCATCCTTCTATGCCTCTGCCATTGTTTGTTACTCCGTGGGATCTAATGATTCTAAGTCAAAACAAAAACTTCTTCTCTTGCTACTGGTAGATCTACTCCTACTACTAAGGGCTCTGGATCTCCTGCCTTTCTTCCTACTGCTTCTGGTTTCGGGTAAACTGCGCGATTGGAGTCCCTTTTGTCGAGTTGATTGAATATCATATCCCGGTGGTAGAGTTTCTTTCATCTCCTTTCCCTTCCCTTTTCCCGTAACCCTGGGAGCATGGAGTGATGGATGCCCAACCCATGACTTTCTCTTAGAAGCAACACCAGACGGATGGTCCCGATAGATAGGGTCTCCCTTTAGCAGAGAGAGATCGTTGAACTGCCCCGGATTAGAGTCATTACAGCTCGAAAGAAACTTTAGGCAGATATCGTCGCGTTGAACAACTGCCGGATAGCTTTATTATGGGCCATCAGAATTAAGCAACCTCCTTGGATGGGGACGGGCTTCAGAAATTGGATAGGATATGCCCAGACAACCAGGCAGGATATGCTTCGTTTATCACACTCGCTGAATTCATCTTAGGAGGTATGGCACTCTGACTATTTACCTTTACCCCCTTACCCTTTACTTACGTGTTTCCAACTAGGCACCCTTTTATACCCCAACCACCTATACTAGTTACCTACCTAATACTCACTTACCCAATTTATTTATGGATGCCCCCACACCGTGCCTTCCTTGCTTCAGGCAGGAATATGGGGTACAGCGCGCTTAAACCAGTATTACCTTTAGATACCAACCATTTACTTTATTTTGGATAGATAGCCCTGTCGGTCCTCGGTACTGCCTCTTGAACTACTGTCAGAAAAGAACAGATTGATCTGAGACTTAGTCCCTTCTAACCCTTATACCCTGCCACCTATAGCTTCAGCCAAGAATAGGAGGGTAAGCGATCTTGACTCCCTCTACCTTGTTTCCACACAAACTAGTTACCCACCTGAAGAACTAGACCTGGTAGCCCTAGACCATGAAATGAATGAATGCACTTAGTGTAGTGAGTCGGGACTTCCTTACTTAATAACTTAACTACTCCCAGAACCCCTTTAGCGGAGATCCTTGGAACTTCAGCAGGCACGTCGTGAACTGCCAGATAGTTTTTCTCAACAGCCAGAACTTATGAGACATGGCATGGATCCACAATGTACTTTCTCGTGGCCATGACCTTGTATTGATAGCATGGATCCATAGTGTATCTATTCGTGGCCATGATCTAGCATTCTATTACATGGATCCGCAGTGTATTTTATTGGCGGCCATGCTTTGTACTCCTTTTTTGCGAGCATGGGTATGCCTACCTCGGGGATGATATATACATACTTGGTTGATGATTGATTGCAGGTACTCTCCAGCTCCTGGACCTCCAATTCATTTCCTTGCACTAGGAAGCGCAAGCCCCTCCGGGACCTTGCATTTCTTATTATTGTAAAGTGTTTCGGCCATCAGTTTCTCTTCTGACCTCACACTTTAGGGGGGCATCTGTTATACCCTTATTTGCCTTCCTAGAGGTTCATTAGACCCTTACCTTGTTTGCCATGTTGAAACACTTACTTTACTCCTTTCTTGAGCCTCAGTGTGAACACCATCCCACCTTGCACTACTCTCTAGGGGTGATGGTATTTGTTACATGGATTTTCCCGCTGTTTATGTGTCTCACCTAGCCTCTCCTGCCTGCCAAACTGATTGAATGGCTTTCCTTGCACTCGGAAGCGCAAGACCCTCCGGACCTTCCTTTCCTTATATCGTCTGCCTATCTAGCCTATTCCCTATCTTGCCTATCTTGCCTATCTTGCCTATCCATCTATCCCGGTTATTAGAAACAACACAGAACTATAGTCGGGGCTTAAACGCCTTATTCGGTTAAGGAATCATGGTTCTTCCCGGAATGAATTGCACGGAGAAGAAGCAGCCTGGTCCACCTACACTGATGGAACTATAGTCGCCGCCTTCGATCGCCGCAGTTGATTCCCTATCCAGCTACTCGAATTTGAGTTGTTCCTTCTACCTCCCTTCTACCAGGTTCCTTCAAATGGCTCCCTTCAACACCTTCGACATGGTTCTCAAGCGCTCTCTCTAGTATACTATACTCGTTGCCCATATCGATTTGGGGTACGGTTCAGCCTGATCCTTCCAACCTTTTCATAATTCGACGCCTGATCACCGCAGTTGGATCTCGCCTGGTTGAATTCCGATGCGGTTCGATATGCACCGGTTGGATGGACGGATGGATGTTCGATGCCTGCCGATCGGTTTGATTGATATGCACCAGTCCGATCTTCAGTGCGTGCCCGCCGATCGATGTTGGAGTTCGGTGTTGAATCTATGTGTGCCAATGCCAAAGAGATTCCATACGTGAGATGACTTGCACAGAGGAACACGGAGCCCGATGACCAATTCACGGTGCCCAGCAGATTGATGGAACCGGTGTGATTTCTCGCTTAGGTGTGTGTCGAGATGCGAATGTGGCCTATCGAGATGGGAATTGAAGTAAGCAAAGTGGGCGTAGCGAAATGATATAGAGTATGAACGCCTCTAAGGACTGGGAAATTCTGTAAGAAAAGTGGGCGGCTTCACCAAGCGAATATGGGAAATTCAAGAATGAAAGTGGGCGTATGGGAAGTAGCCGGTGATTATGAGTTTGAACCTGGCCTACCTATTGAAATTCCCACCTCTCATTAGTCAGTCCTTCTGTCCTCCGACCCTTTCTCTATTCTTTCCAGCCCACCCATATAGTTATACCTATTATGTCGGTAATTTAGTTACTTATAAGTAGACTTATTACGGATTCATAATGTCCCCTATATTTTGATCTAATCAGTTACTTACCAGATATGGGCATATGTCATTACGCATCAAAACCTCCGCCTCCTGAAAATGCTATAATAGTAGGGGAATCTTGAAAAACCTCCGCCAAGAGAAAATGGCCAAATTAGTAGAATGCGTAAGCATGCTCGACTGTTAAGGACCTTTAGGTGCTCGACTGTTAAGGACCCTTTAGGGGGCTCGACTGATAAGGAGAGGAGAGGATGCGCAAGCAGGCTCGACTGTTAACCCCCCAAACCAATAAGTAAACCCTAACCTTTAGGTGCTCGACTGTTAAACCCCCCAAACCAATAAGTAAACCCTAACCTTTAGGTGCTCGACCTTAAGGGAGAGGGAGAGGAGAGGATGCACAAGCAGGCTCTCAATCTAAGGAGAGGACCGGAGGGGCTCTCAATCTAGCCCCCCCACCCAATAAGTAAACCCTAATGCACAAGCAGGCTCGACTGATAAGGAGAGGACCGGAGGGGCTCGACCATAAGGATGCGCAAGCAGGCTCGACTGTTAGGGTTTACTTATTGGGTGGGGCAATAAGTAAACCCTAACCTTTAGGTGCTCGACCTTAAGGACCTTTAGGTGCTCGACTGTTAAGGATGCGCAAGCATGCTCGACTGTTAACCCCCCAAACCAATAAGTAAACCCTAACCTTTAGGTGCTCGACCCCAGGTTTACTTATTGGGTGGGCCAATAAGTAAACCCAAGAGGGAGAGGGAGAGTTGAGTGAGTGAGAAAGGGAGAGATATGCCGTCACTCTATTATATATGTCATTTCGGTTAGCTGGCTCGGGATCAATAGGTCCAATATTTCCGGTGCATTCACTAGTTATGATTCAACAATGACATAACTATCATGCCGTATCTAGCCACTAGAATCTATCTCATTATGTGATCGGTTCATTCATTATATATGTCATTATGCATTCATTCCCACTTCCTAACCTTCATTACTGATCAAAACCTCCGCCAAGGTGAAAAGGGGACATAAAGCACCTGGATTTGAACCAGGATTTCCCACCCCGATGAGGGGGGGGTGTCTTTCCATTGAGACGATGCCTTGATCGGCAGACCCTGTGGGGGTCTTTATAGGCAACTTAAGTATAGGACTTAAGAGAGAGGAAGCGACCGCCTCTCTGATCAAGCCTTTACGTGCGACGTGCCCAGGTAAAGGCTTGATCTCACCAAATAATTCAGAGAAAGAACCGGTCTGGCTCCTCCAGAATATTGAGTAACTGGTAGAATGATAGCATTGGTAAAACACACACAGGCGGGAACCCTAACCTATCCCAGCGTTCCCCCACCACCCACCGCCTTGTGTGTTTTACAAAGTTTCATATGTCGGAATTGTTTCCGAGATATGGGAGGGGCATGACGGACCAAAGAGGGTCGGTCGGTCACGCCCATCGCTTCACCCCAGCATGATCGGTTCAGCTAGAAACCCAGTCCCGGCTATCGAGGGCTATCCATCCATCGAGCCAAATCTGTATCTGTAGCATCCATCAGTCGGAGGGGCAAGGACCCGTCAGGGTGCACGACTGATAAGGAGTGGATTTCGAATCACTCAAGTGCAATTTCATCAGTGTCGTCGATCATCATTTTCTCGAAATCCTGTCCCGGAGCGCTGTAGCTCATCCGATGAGCGAAAGCGTACCCTGCAGGGGCTGTATTGGCCCTCTAGGTTCGGTTCCGTGCATTGAACTTCCTCTCCTTAACAGTTGAGTGTGCTTACGCACCCAAGATTCAGATCCAAACGAGAAAATCAATCAATCACCCAAATGACCTGAAATCCACTCGTCCCCTCTTATCCCTTACCTCCATTCAGTGACTCAATGACTCATATCCCAATCTGCCATTTCCTCATGGGCCTGTTCTACGGTGTCCGCCCCCTTATGGGCGATACGAATCCTATTTCCGAGCTATACGCACCGGGTCTTCAATGGTTCCGTTTGGGTTGGAGCCCAGTTATATGGATTGTAGGATGGCATGGGGTTTTCAATGATTCAATCTATAGGGAGATGGGATCCTCGGCATTTGAGGTTCCTGATGCTATACCGTTAATAGGTGACCTTTCATTTCACCACCGTGATGGCGGTCGCTGGGATGGAGTGCTAATGTGAGTGGGATATGGGGCCGCCGACTGCCCCTAATGTATATTCCTTGCTAATGGGGCCGAAGGTGATTCCCACACCCACTGGGTGCGTAGAACCCACCCGACCTTTTTCTCCTGATCGCACTCGCACCGGAGTGACCGCGAAGGCCCGTCCCGCGGTGGGCAGGGCGTGGCCTGCTTCCCCTGCCCCGGAAGCATGAGCCTGTGAAATCATTCTGCTCCCCCCCTTTTTCAAACTACTTTCTCTATCTCTCGCTCTCGAATCCAAGCATATATTATATATGTCATTTCCTCTCCCTCTCCTCTCGATGGCGGCGATGGCGGCCCTTATGGTCGAGCGAGAAATCCCTTATGGTCGAGCGAGAAATCCCTCTCCCTTATGGTCGAGCCCCTACCGGACCTTATGGTCGAGCACCTAAAGGTCCTCTCCCTCTCCTTAACAGTCGAGCCTGCTTGCGCATCCTTAACAGTCGAGCACCTAAAGGTCCTTATGGTCGAGCACCTAAAGGTTAGGGTTTACTTATTGGTTTGGGGGGTTATCAGTCGAGCCTGCTTGCGCATCCTCTCCCTCTCCTTAACAGTCGAGCACCTAAAGGTCCTTATGGTCGAGCACCTAAAGGTCCTCTCCTCTCCTCTCCCTTAGGGTCGAGCACCTAAAGGTCCTTATCAGTCGAGCCCCCTCTCCTTATTAGTCGAGCGTGCTTACGCACCCTAAAGGGTCCTTATCAGTCGAGCCTGCTTGCGCATCCTCTCCCTCTCCTTAACAGTCGAGCACCTAAAGGTCCTTATGGTCGAGCACCTAAAGGTTAGGGTTTACTTATTGGTTTGGGGGGTTATCAGTCGAGCCTGCTTGCGCATCCTTGACAGTCGAGTGTGCTTTGATTTCGTCTCTCTCTCTAGTGACCGAAATCAATCTCATTATATATGTCATTATGCATGAATGACTCGATATATGTCATTTCGCAAGCAACCAGAAAATGCATATATTATATATGTCATTACGCTCACCAGAAAATGCATATATTATATATGTCATTACGCTTCAGCAGTCGCTTACTTATTTCTTTGGTCGAGCGACCCAAGAAGTGGGAATTTCAGAAAGCCAAGTATAGTGCCAGTAAGACTCTCCAACCATGGAGACTATATTATGCCCAAACGAAAGCTTGCAGTGTCATCCCGAGCTACTAAGGGCCCTATATTCTTTAGGGGCGGAGCCACTCACTATTCATATGGTGAGGACCGGTAGGGGCTCGACTGTCAAGGAGAGGGGCGGAGCCACTCACTATTCATATGGTGAGGACCGGTAGGGGCTCGACTGTCAAGGAGAGGGG
>Ga0213497_1000061_pt1 | contig 10085 bp, 3 predicted proteins | sample Lodgepole_Yose_3_FD_150979 | JGI IMG/M metagenome (GOLD analysis project Ga0213497, IMG submission 150979) | Leaf-associated microbial communities from Pinus contorta in Yosemite National Park, California, United States - Lodgepole_Yose_3 | ecosystem: Host-associated > Plants > Phyllosphere >...
CCAACACCTCGTCCTCCAACTCCACCTCAACCTTCACCACCACCACCTCCTCTTCGTCCACCTCCACCTCCACCTCCACCTCCTCCACCACCTGCACCTCCACCTCCTCTGCCACCTCTGCTTCCGCCACCTCCTCCTCTTCCTCCACCACCATCACCACCACCTCCTCCTCCTCCACCACCACCTCCTCCTCCTCCTCCACCACCACCTCCTCCTCCTCCACCACCACCCCCTTCTCCACCACATCCCCAACCTACACCCCGTCCTCCTCCTCCACAACCTCCTCCATCACCTCCACCACATACTCCACCGCCTCCGCCTCCTCCTCTTCCTCCACCACCTTCACCACCACTTCCTCCTCCACCACCTCTTCCACCAGCTCAACCTCCACCACCTCCTCCTCCACCTCCCCCTACTCCGCCTCCACCACTACTACCACGTCTTCCACCTCCACCTCCTCCTCCACCATCTCCTCCTACTCCACCTCCACCTCCACCTCCAACTCCTCCACAACCACCTTCACCTCCTCCTCCTCCAACACCTCCACCTCCACCTCCCCCTTGGTCTTCTCAGAAGATCTAAGAAAGAAATGAAAATTACATATCATTTCATTCCCTTTATTTATGATACTTATTGATTCATTCTTTATATTGATAACAGATATCAATATATACATGATAACATAACAAGTAATATGTATAACAATTTACAATATAAATAAGTAATTATGAGAACAACAATTTAATTATTATTATTATTTTTTGTAAAATTTGTATAGAAAAGTAACACAACTCATATTCTTAATTTCCAAAACTATTTAAAATCAATATATTATTTATATAAAAAATTTAATAAATAAAATAAAGTAAAAACTCAATCGCCATAGACATAAATTCTAGAAACCCCTAAGTAACTTAGAAACACCTAAGTAACTTAGAAACACAAAACACATCCAAACTTCGTAAAACCTCCACTAACTATGGTGGAACACCAATAATAATGATATTATAATCTCACATATGTGGACTCAAATGGAACTACAAATAATAATGACATTATAATCTCACATATGTTGACTCAAATGGAACTACAAATATTTTCCGGTTCATTGGACCAAATGACATTAAGGTGGTTGAAACACAAGATTACTGTTGGTATGCTTTCAATACCTTGGCTCCTAAGATGTATGTCTAATGTATTGGTGTATTTCTATTGTATTGGCACACTAAAATGTATTTTAATACTTTCATTCTATTTCAACTATTATAACAAAACAAAAGTTATGATTTTCAATATCAAAGTTGAAAGAGCTATGAACATAAAGCAATAAACACACCTCACAACATTTTCCTCTTATATTTAAAAAAATTAAAAATAATTCTAACTATTTTAAATTTATTTGTATATTAAAAATTTTAAAAATATAGGATATAAGTGTCAAATTCCAATTCTTACATTATTTCTATATATTTATATTTGAAAATATTAAAAATACATTTTTATATTTTACAATATAATTTCTAAAATTATTTTTTTTTTATTAAAAATTTCAAAAATATATAATTTCAATACAAATTCCAATTCCAATAAAAAAAGTTGAATCCATTTTCATATTAAGATATAGTTAAAAAAAGAGACATCTAAAGTATATCACCCACCCAAAAAAACTTTTCCAATCCGTCGTTTGACAAACCCCAAAGAGATACATGTTTCCATGAAGTCAAGGTTGTAATCTCGGTTTTCGGATCATAATTTTGTGGCTACAGGTATCTATGATTGATGCCTTGGTAACCCTAATCCAAAAATTCAGTCCACATGATTCGCCCGATATAGTAATTGAGCCTATATAGTACTTGAGGCCGAATCTTGATGACGAAGTGCTCAAAGTTTTGAATGTGTTAACAAAAGTATAATAAAACACGAAAAATATCAATAAGTATTTCTTATAGTTGCAGAAAAATAATCATAAACAAGTGCTCAACATTTGGAATGTGTAAACAAAACTATCCATAAACGCTATGCATAGTTGCATGGAAAAATTATACACTTTACTTTAAAATTCAAAGAAGATGCATAGTTTTAAATGTACGAAGAGAATTATTCACAAACTATAGTTGCATGGTTTCAAATATACAAACATAATTATTCACAAAGATATAAGGCTCGAAAAAAGGCATAATTTCAAATGTGCAAAGAAAATTATGCATGAATAATATTCATAGTTGCCGGAAAAAATTATAAACCCTATTTTAAAACAAGGCTCCAAAAAGGGTCATGGTTTTAAATTTAAAAAAAAAAAATTCCCAAAATGATATCCATAGTTGCTGATTTTTTTTTATGAATAACACTTTAAAACAAGGATTCTACAAACAAAATTGTCAATAAACCCTAACCATAGTTGCAGAAAAAAATGGTTTCAAATGTGCAAACAAAACTATCCATAAACCATATCTATAATTGTGGGAATTTTTTATAATCAAGACTTTAAAACAAAAATAACATAGATCGAAGAAGAAGTAAAACAAAGATTGAAGAAGAACAGGCATGCTTCAAGAATGTTAAGATAATTTCAATGGACAGAAATGGCCTCCTTACCTTGAAGTAGAATTATGAACTGCTAGCTGCGTTGAGCTTGGATCGAACACATGACCTTCATATATTCCGTCTGACGCAGTCTCACGCTCTCCCAGCAAAGATACAGAGCTGCTCTCCCAACAAAGATGCTCTCCCAACAAAGATAAAGAGGAGCGTGGATCAAACACAGGACCCAACAAAGATATAGAGAATCATTGATCGAACAAAGGACCTTCATATATTCAGTCTGACCCTCTCCAAACAAAGATACAGAGCAAAGTGGATGGAACACACGACCTTCATATATTTAGTACACCCTCTCAACAAAGATACAGAGGCAACAACATTATGGATCGAACACATGAGGCTCTCTCAAAAAAGATACAGATATAGAGGTAACAACATTGTGCATCGAACAAACGACCTTCATATATTCCATCTGTCTTATGGTCGAACATATTCATGTAACACGTCTGGAAACAATTGGGCACGTCTTGAAACAATTGCGACAGATTGCTATTTTGAAATCCGCCTTGGAAACAATTGGGCACATCTTGAAACAATTGCGACAGATTGCTATTTTGAAATCGGCCTTGAACAATGATGAAACGGCTATGAATAAACGGCTCGAATTCGGATTCCTAGGATGCACCTAGAAGCTGCTCGAAATCTCTTAACTAAATGCTATGGTTGAATCCAAGAAATACTAATTACAACAACTCAGAAAGGAAAAATTTACCTAAATAATGCTATGGTTGAATTGAAGAAATACTAATTACAATAGCCCAAAAACCCAAAAAGGAAAAAGTTACCTAAATATAGAATAGGGAATATTAATTAGATTCGTTAAAGCAAAACATGCAAAAATAAAAGTAACTTTAAATAAAATAAAATAAAAACAAACCGAAATGATTAACCCTAAAATTTTAAAATGCAAAGTAAAAAATTAAAAGTTAAAGTTAAAAAGAAAAAGAAAAATAACATTAAATAAAATAAAAATAAAAACCAAAATAATTAACCTTTAAATTTCAAAATATGCAAAGTAAGAAATTAAAAGTTAAATTTAAAAACAACTGTTAAGTTCTTTTGAGGTAAAAGATTGGCAATTTCAAAGTTATAAAGACTGAATGGTTGATGGCAAAGCAAAAAAATTGAAAGTTAAATTTTAAAATAATATTTATTTGCTTTTAAAGTAAAAAATTGGTACTTTCAACCTAAAACATAAAATATAGAACCCATTTCTACCTAAATTGTAACTTGAAATTGACATATAGTAACCTTTCTATAATAAATAATTTAGAACATACCTTAAATGTGGAGGAACAATAAATTCGATCAAATCTACTTGAAGTATAAACCTATAAACTAGTTGTGCATACAACACTTTGTTCTCAATAACATTATGACTTTCTTGAATATGGATACTAGACTTTAGTAAGAGTATTTAAATTTTTCTTTTTCACATCTTCACATTTTGGTATATGTTGTCAATGGAGATACTTCATTCTCTATCTTTAAGTTGAATATGAGAACCAAATTTATCAAGTTAAAGGGTTTAGTTGGTACCAATTAGTGAAACTTTGAATTGAATATGTAATAGAAAAACAATTTACATGACTCTTAGCATACCTTTGTGTGAGATTTTGTACGTTAAAACATAGGTGATTACTCCATTATAACTAAAAAGCTATCACAAGCTTACAAAATCCAAGAAAATTGAAACAAACATAATTTTTTGTTACTTCAAATTATATTCTTGTTCCAATAATTATAATTTTTAATATGGACCAACTAATCTCCAAAATTTTTTGTTCTCAAGCATTACTATGGAGGTGTGAATCACTTATTTTTTTCTCTAACCTAGAAATGATTACTTATCTTAAATTTATTCCTAGCCATGTCCATATTGAAAAAATCCTTGAAATTATCATTATCTTACATAACCAAATCCTATTTCAAATTATCAGAGAAAGTATATTATTACATGGTATATTAACAAAATATAAAATATTGTGCATAATATTTTTATGCATGATATCCTGATTCTTGAAATGTTATAATAATTAGCTACACTAATGAATAAATATTTTATGACAATAATAAATCAAAAATATTTTTTTAATATAAATTATCAATAAGATTATAATAAAAATTTATATCAGTTAATATAAATATATAATATACCATTTTGTATTTAGGGAATCTAATTTATAATTTAATATTGAATCACTCTTAACAAAGAAAAGGAATATTGAAGAAATACAATATTTCGGAGGGACCATCATTAAAAATAAAACACTAAATATAAATAATATTATTTCTAATAGAATAAATATTATATAAATATTATTTGAAAATAAATGTACAACCTTACTTATGGAGGAATTGGCCTTTTCATTAGAATCCACCTATACAATTTCAAGAAATATTGTGATCTTTCATTGACTCAAATTAGCTAGAAATAATTATGAGAAAAGGGCCATTTTTTCTATCGGTTAGACTACGTAAGAAAAAATGAAAAAAAAATCCTCTATTACCAATTTTTCAAACATAATTATTTTTTGCATTTTCAATTTTTTCTAACTTTAACTATAATTGTTAATTGAATATTCTATCTATACCTTCTTTGATATGATAAAATAGAGTAGAAATAAGTTCTATATGTTATTGTCTACATGCCTTTCCATTATCCTCTTTATAAACATTAACATGCATGCTTCTAGATTATCAACTCAATCTTCTTCTCCTTAATTGGGTGCAGCAGAATGAGAATTGATTAGTCAATAATATAAGCCTTTAGAAAGGATGTAATTAATGGAAAGGTATGGATATAAAGTTTATTGAAGTTACATTTAATACATAAATAACCGTAAAAACATGAATATTAATGGAGGATGTCGTCGGTGAAATTTTTCCTACAAAACCATAAGAAAGTACATTGGAGAAATTGAAATTCTATGGGAGATTGAAAAATAGTTCCATGATCGAAACACATGTGTGAAACCATTTCTAGAAAACCCTAATTTTATGAGGTACGAGGAAATTACTTTAAATAACAATATCGTCTGAGAAATTAAGGCAAATCACATATAAAAATTATGGACTCTAAACCTCAAGGTTAATTGAGTGTTTGGTCATTATATAGGGATGGGAAGTCTTGTTTCTATGAATTTACTCTTTATTTTATGGGGACCTAATGGTATAAAATATAGAAAAAATTAACATAATATTTTGGATAATCATCCTTAGTTACTATTTGGATAAAAATTCAACCCCCAAAGTTTTGAACCCTCAAATTTCAACTTTCCGAAAAAAAACTCCCCTAAAATTTTATGTGCATTAATAAAGACTATAAATGAATTCCAAGAGTAATACAAAAGAGAAAGGTGTTGTACAAAAGCTTATACTTCAAGAAAAAACGAAAGTATTGGAGGTTGATTCAATGAACTTAAAGACAACCCCACCCACATGGCTGCTACAAATTAAAAACTAAATGATTTTTTTCTCCAACCATTAGATACAAAAATTGTAATAAAGTGAGTGTAATTTTTAAATCCCAAGACCAAATGTTGGGGATTTTCCAAACAAAAAATTATTATCATTCCCAAAAATTAAACAAAAAATTCAAGAGTGAAAGGAGAGCATGCTTGAGGTATTGGAATGTAAAGCAAATACAGAAGTCTAGTATGAAAATATAAAAAATGGAAAGAAGAGCCCATTTTAAACCAAACAAGAAGGGGAGAAATGGCTACCATAAATCCATGTCCATGAAAATTGGGTTACATGGAAATTAGTAGCTCCTAAATTCAGGAGGTATTTTCTTTTTTCCAGATCTCCCTTAAAATAAGGCAGTGCTAACCTCCATACCTAAGTTTCTTATAAAATAATTTTGTGCCTACTATTAATAATTCACTATCATACAAACAAGTATTTCAGTCAAAATTTGAAACCATTTAATTTCTTCCAAGGGCTAAATTTCATTGCTAAAATTTTCCACTAAGATTATTTTTTGTTGAAATATCCATGGAAACAAATATTATTATAAATAATCACAATACAACTTGTAATAAAATTATAATTTAGTTAATTTTTATTTTTCTTTTAATCTAGAAAATGTGATAGGTATAATGGGGTACTCGTTTCATGATTATCATGGATTGGATTTTGTTTGCACTTTGATCCATTTAATTTATATGTCTTCCCTAGTTTGTTAGTTTAATGTTAATATTTTATTGTAACTTAAATTGATTATAAATTCCAAATAGATATGCCTACAATTATGCTAATCGGAAGAATAGATCTTCCATAGTTATAATTTATTTATTAAGTTGATGGCATATATTTAAACCCCATGGAATCTATTTGAACATTCGTAGTCATATTGACATATTTAAATGCTTAACTTTTCCAATAAGATTTTGTTGTTGTTGTTGTTGTTGTTGAAATATGCATGCAAAAAATATTTTTATAAATAATGACAATATAATTTTTAATAAATTTATAATTTAGTTAATTTCTATTCTATTTAATCTATGAAATGTGGTCGGAATAAAGGAGTTACCGTTTTGATGGTTATCATGGATTGAAATTTATTTGCACTTTGATTCATTTAATTTATGTGGCTTTCCTAGTTTGTCTTAATGAATTTTGCTGATATTATGCAAATATCCAATGCAGTCCCATTTATTTCTTTAGAAGTAGAATATAAAGGATACACATAAAAATATAATGAAACCATTATATACATATTAATGTTTCACTAACCTAATTAATAATGAAATCCCCCCTTTGAATGATGGTGAGATGTGCAAGACACATTCCATGTGATTTGGAAGAGAATAATATTACAATATAAAATGTATTTTTTGATGGTTATTGACAAATTAATAAATATATTTTAGGAAACAATAAAATATAGGAAAATATAATAAAATAGATATACAATAAATGGAAAAGGTAATAATTTTCATTAACAAGGAGATAATTGTTCAACAATACACATTGTTCAGGGTACGTAACACCTGCATCACCTCCTATTGCAACTCCTCTACCAAAAATGACCATATTTCTATTATATATGTAAAATGAAAAATTCCTTAGTTCTCCCTATGATCGAAATAAGCCATGAAGGTTAAATAAACTTGGACAATGACTATCCATAGGAGATATTGTAATGAAATCTTTTCTCGTGTTCTTAAATTATTGTTCTTAAATTCCAATATTAAATTTTCAATCTCTTCTCCACTAATGGAAATGAAAGCTAAATCTCGTGAATCTAGAATAGATCTCTTCACATACATAATATCCTACTATTAAATGAAATTAATACATTTATGAATATTTCCACTATGCAAAATCTTATTTAAACATAAGTGGATTTATCAATGTGAGCAGTAGGAAAACTAACAAAAAGTAAAAAAATAAAGGAAATTGCACTGGGGCCATTTCTACATCACAATTATAAATACATTAATAGGGCCACAACCTTTTCATGTATGATCATAAGAATCACATAATATTCTATATGATAGGTAGTATTTAATAATCTAAAATTTCATCCAGCTTTCATCCTTATTGAGTTGGATGTGTCTTTATGTTTGTTAGGTAAGCCTTCACCATAATGTTTCATTGGTTCAATGCATTAAAGACACTCTTGGTAAATAAAGTATATATGTGATCTAAATTTTCATTTGTGTCTCATTCCTCAATCATGTAGACATTACCAAATTATCATCATCCACCTAAAGGAGTGACAATCCAACAAAACACATGGGTATCTAAATATTGCAACTAGTGACCCACTAAGATCTCCTTCAAGTAAATGGTTCATACATATTCTAAATGAACTACACCTAAATTTATATCAAACTTCATGTTTTGGCATATCACACCCACTAGAGTTTACAACCAACAGAAACCACTCATAGAGAATTCAAGTGACACATGATCCATACTCTATCAGTGGTTGTGCACTATATTAAAGAAGTTATCCAAATCATCAAGGAAAAATTGATAATAGGTATGCCTTATTAAAAGATTCATACAATGATATGCACTTTACATAATACATAGATAGATATGGTTACACACTATTTATATGCTCCATATCATGGGGGAAATAATTACAATATTTTATAATATCACATGTTACTACATTACTCCTCCCAAGTACCAACTCTAGGATCAAGCCCAAAACCATCAATGAGCAATATACACAATATACATTCACTATGTTAGACTTCCTCCAAATAGAGGATGTCATTCAACTTTCCATATGGTCCTGGCTTTGATTCAATATAATAAAATGTGTACCTTGTTTTTCCATCTCTAACAAATCTCCATTGCTACCACAGGGAATATCCTTTTCAAGGTTTGGATGAAATTCCAAAAACTCTCTATGATTCCTAGAACATCATTATGTCCTCCCTGTTCCAAACTCAAAATTTCAAATAATACGACATTAACAATGCATATCGAACAATATTGCTTTAATTCATCTTTCACACTATAATAACTAACCACTAGTTATTCATTGTAGAAACTTTCTAGAATATTGACAACAAATTATTCATATGTTCTTGTCCATTATGATTTACTTATAGGATTGTGATCCCAAAAAAAATATGAATTGGAGATCAATCATATATTTTCACCAAACATTTTGGCCACCTTCATCTCTGCAGATTCTTTGAAGTTGAGGTTTGCCTCCAAACATTCTCCTACCTTGTTTCCAATTTCCCTGAGAGGTTATTATGACCTGAATTGTACTTTTAGTTCAAGAAGTCAAACACAAAGAGGGGTATTGTCTAGTTTCCCTCTACGTGGGATAGAAAAGAGGGGTCTAATGCTTAAGCATGAAAGGGGAAGAGTCAATACTCCGAACCTTATTCATATCCCAATGAACCTCTTCAGACTTACTGAAAAAAAATGAGCAACCTAGCCATGAAAACTCATATATTTTAACAACTTCATCCATCTCAATCCTGTCACCCAAAAGGAAGCACAATTGGCCCTTCTTTTATTTCGTAGAGGAGTTCTTTCAATTTATACTAATAGATCAAGGGTCGAGCTTGAGGGAATTAGTGGTCTCCTATGGGGAGGGGGGAGGTTGTGGTCAAGGGAGGACGTTTCAATGATATTGGTGGGGTGCCTATATTAGAATAAAATGGAATGGAGATAAGGCTATCAGGTGGAGGGGAGATTTCCAAAGAACTAGAATGAAGGAATTCTCCAAAACCAATAGGAAGGAAAAAGAGAGAGTGGCGAAGAGGGGGAAAAGAGCCTGCTTTCCCTCCACCTCCTTTGCACCCTCCCATGCCTCCTTCTCCCTCCCTCCCCTAGCTTCCCATCCTCCTGTCTACCCTACCTCCTTCCCCACCTCCTCCGCCTCCCCATCCTCCCTGTCCTCCTCCCCTACCTTCTTGACCTCCTCATCCTGCCCGCCCCTTTTCCCTGTCCCTCATCCACCTCTTTCCCCTCGACCTCTTCCACTTATTCCCCCTCCTCCTTTT
>Ga0213497_1000062_pt1 | contig 9963 bp, 9 predicted proteins | sample Lodgepole_Yose_3_FD_150979 | JGI IMG/M metagenome (GOLD analysis project Ga0213497, IMG submission 150979) | Leaf-associated microbial communities from Pinus contorta in Yosemite National Park, California, United States - Lodgepole_Yose_3 | ecosystem: Host-associated > Plants > Phyllosphere >...
ACCATAAGGGCCGCCATCGCCGCCATCGCCGCCATCGCCGCCATCGCCGCCATCGCCGCCATCGCCGCCATCGTGAGATAACGTGGGAGGAGACGAGCAACTCTCTTTTGGGGGAGGGGCCCCAAAAGAGAGGTCCGTCAGGGGCTCGACTGGTAAGGAGAGGAACTTGAAGAACCACCGCCATCGTCCTGGACCTTATTTTCCGCTAGCTCCGCTAAGTAAGGATTATACCTTACCACCTTCTAGCTCTTTGAGGGGAAGGGGATGACCTTACCTGAGCTATGCGCAGGCTTTGAGGGGAAGAAAGAAATATAGGGGATGACCTTGAATAGTGAATAGTTCCTCTCCCTTTGGAGCTGCTCCTCGAGAATAGGTCCCATCCTTATCATGATTGGCCCAATCATGAGAGAAATATCATGACATGATCGGGGCGACCCCGATCATGAGTTAATAGGAAATCGGAAACGTACATTGCTATTCTAGCTGAAATACCTGGAATAATCATACCACTTCTACTAGGAGTAGCCTTCTTAGTGTTAGCCGAACGTAAAGTAATGGCTCTCGTGCAACGTCGAAAGGGTCCTAATGTAGTTGGATCGTTCGGATTGTTACAACCTTTAGCAGATGGTTTGAAATTAGCTATGAAAGAACCTATTTCACCAAGTAGTGCTAATTTATCTCTTTTTAGAATGGCTCCAGTGGTTACATCTATGCTAAGTTTGGTTGCTCGGGCCGTTGTACCTTTTGATCATGGTATGGTATCGCCAGATTCGGACATAGGTATACTTCATCTGTCTGCCATATCTTCGCTAGGTGTTTATGGAATTATAATAGCAGGTTGGTCCAGTAATTAGGGGGGCGGCCGTTCGGTCGCCTATGATACTAGGGCCGATGGGTCAAAAATTGGTTCGTGCCGCAGGTGCTGAACGATCCACTCTACACAGGTGTGGGCGGGCTGCTGGCTAGGGGCCCATTCACGAAACCTCAGTATCACTCTCATTTCATTCGATCCCAATATGGAACCATTCACTTTTCCGGGATCAATCAATAAGTGGAAGTCAGTCATAATATATATATGTTTATCTACCTCAGTCAGATGGATAAGGAAAGACGTTGGGAAGGAGGGAGTGAGTCTGTCTATATGCATGCGAATCCGTAAATATGAAGAGCATGCCGCAAAAGTATGATGTCCGGTCCTTCCTTTCCGGGACACAAAGAGAAGTACCTAGCCCATCATGGTGAACCTCTCCTTGCGATCGGGATGAGGTAGGTGCCTCCCAGCCGGCGGATCGAATCGGAGTTTCCTCAGGTAGCCACCGACCTACAGTTATCCCCACCCAAACTCCCGTGCTTGGTGGAGAAGAAGCGAACAAAGGTACGCTCGCTGTCTCCTCTGCCGCGGACTGGGATTGCTCGCCAGCTGGGTCAGATCGGAGCAACATTGTATGGAAACATATTACCCATATTATTTCCTATTGGGGACAAGGGACGGAACGACCTCTCGATCTACTGCAGCCCAGGACGTCGTCTAGCCTGTCTTGTTGCATTTACTCACCCACAGGACGTTGTCTGGGCCAGCCAAGAGCCATAGTGAGTTGCTGTTCCCGTTTCCATAGGTTGTGATTTAGATTGTTGTTGTTGATACCGGCAAGACCCAGCCAGATGATATATTGTCTGCTGGTTGGTAGTGGGAGGACTCTTAGTACCCGCATACCCGAAAGGAGTGAGGGTGGGCGCTAGTCCGAACAAACAATCATTTTGTTCCTTGCTCTCTCTTAGCAGCGGGAAATGAGTCTATATATCTGCCTAGCTTTGGTAGGTAGATTTTCCCCGACGCAATCCACAAACTCAAATTCCATCCCATCCTTGGTGGATAAGTCCGACGACTCAGCAGTGCGGAATGGAGTTTCTCGTGGATCTTCGGATCTATCTATAGTTCCGGGGGAAGGGATACATACATACCAAAAGGTTCGAACAGAATTTGTGCCACTTACTCATATTTATTCCCCTCAAAGAGCTCTGCGATAACCTGACCTCCTTCCCTCCCTTTCCTTCTTGCTTGGTCTGATCTTGGTTCTGGTTTTGGAGATCCAGAGGTCTAACAACGCGTCCAATCTGTGCTGGAGCCGTATTCACTAACTAATTGGTATTGGATGTATCGTTAGGTTGTCAAATCTGCACGGTTGCAGAGAATAGATCCCTTACCCTTAGTCAGTCGGCGCCAAAATGATGAAGAAAGACGAGGTCCTTTCCAAATCGAGGTAGGCAGGTGCTATGGATCCTCTGACTCCCAATCGGGTTGCCTTCCCTTGTGTTGGGTCTCGCCGGTGCTGCCTGTAGGTCGCAATGTGCTTCGAGATGGCCGTCTCTTTTCCCCCCTAGGTGGGTAATCCGCTCCCGGTCGCTCTGTTGCGTCTGGCCTGTCCTCTATCTAGGCACCTTTGGAAGGCAGGGAGTGTTACAACGTACGTTCGCTTTTCCGGTTGAAGGGCCCTATATTATTTAGGGGTCGCTCACTATTCATATGGTGAGGGTTTGGTGGCCCGAAATTGACTTGGCTTCGCCGACCGAAAGGCCTCATCTCTAAAAGCATCAGGAGGCTCGCGAGGCGTCCTGGGGCAGGCTCCTACCATCGGGTCGGGGGGCAGGTAGGGCCATCCCCCCCTCGCCTCGCTCTTGCGACATGCTATGTTTCCCTTCTCCGTTCTCGAGTAAGGGTGGGTCCCATGCTTCGTTTGTGGATCGCGGTCTCACTACGGGTATCCCTACAGGTTGTAGTAGGCCGCCCTACCTAAACCGATCATCATATCGGTCCCTAAGCCCCATTGCTGGCTGGAAAGGCTCGGCTTCAGAACCGTACGTGAAGCTTCCGCCTCATACGGCTCCTCCCAGGATCGGATATATTGGCTCGGTTCGAAGAAGCGATATGGCAGGCAGTGCTTGTGTGGGGAGTTTCAGGTTGTTGCACGCCCCCCCATTCCCCTCGTGACACTCGGGAAAGGTTTTTCCTCTCCCGCTGGTCGAGCCCTCTCCTCTCCTGTTCGTCGAGCAATTTTCATCAATAGGCGGGTCATGGATGCGGGCCGTCAATAACCGGCGGGTCATGGATGCTGGGTCGTCGAGCAATTATAGGCTAACTAAGTTACGGCTTCCCGCCCCTATATTCCATATCCCATATCTCCGGATACACAGATGCGAGATCAAAGCCAAAGAATTCTCACTGCTCCCTCCGGAAGAGAAGTGATTTCGCCTCTACGTATACAAAGCATGGCCCAGGTCAGTCTTATAGTAGCCTCTGAGTTTACGACGGCTAGCTTTGGAGTTATGTCTTTCGAGGTATCGGGTTCATTATAATGGATGTTGGGGCTTTCTATTAAGGTGATCCAAGTTGGGGGACCCTCTTATCGAACCAATCTATTCTTTTTGCTTGCTCAGATTTAGATATACCGAGCCCCCCTCGGCTGGCCAGCCAATGCAACAGTCTGTCTTCGTAATCATAACGGGTCGATCCTCCATTTCGTTCGTTTTAGCAACTCATCCTACTCCCTCCTCAAGAGCTTCCCACGCACGACAGAGGAAGGAACCAACCCGGGCGCTTTGTGGAGGACCAGGACGATTATCCCTGTGAACCCAATTGATAGCTTACGAGTTTACGTCCATCCCTGGTCGGGTACAGTTCCCTTTATCTTCCTCGCCACCCTTCCTTGTAGCCGTCACCCGAATTCGCGCAAGTGTATCTGCATCCCAGGCTTTACGAGGAATGACTTCTCGCGACCAGGCACAATCCCTACACCTAGGAGCACCCTTTCCCGCATATCCATACAATACTCGAGTAGGCGGGTTGAGGTTTGACGTGCGAGGTACCCATCGGAGCGGAGTACCCCACGATCCCAAGAAATAGATAGATGTCTGTCATCTGACGGGTTCGACCGGAAATGCTATGCCTACGCACAAGACTACCCTTCTTCCCGAGAGCTTCGCGGGGACTACTCAATTTGACGACGACGGACGATCCGCCCGTAGGGGGTTTACTGCACAAGGCTCCTGCAGAGGGTGGGTACCCCAGCGAATATAAGATGCTCAGCTCCGCACAACATAGGGATTAGCACGCTTTCGGGAAGAACATGAAATAGTGAAAGATCCGGCATGCGAGACACGGCGATCATGAGAAATTCGCGAATTGGAAATGCTATAACATACTCTTTCCCATAACTTTCCGTACTGGACCAACCTACTGAAATGCAAATAGGGATTAAAAATGTGGTCAATACCACAGAGAATGGGGGGATACCATCTATACCCGTGTACAAATTGATGTTTTCATAAGGAAGCCATCGAATGGTTCCCACAAATTGGGATTCGGCCGTAGGAGAATCAAATTGTATCCGGGGAACAGGGGGGTACGAGAAAGTGAGAAGAGAGGCGCACAGACCAATGAATCGTATCAGTCGTATTCTTGAATTTGGAATGGAAAGAGGAATAATGCTCCCCAGCACGGGACACAGAATAGGACCACTTAGATCGGAATAGCATTCACGAAAAGGTAGTAACATACGAATTGAACATTGAAGGGATTAGTTGGCAATAGAGAAAGATGAGGCGCCTAGTTTCAATAAGAGTCTATCAGTGCAGTGCAAGTCAGCTGAACACCGTTGATAAGGGGAAGAAGAGGGAAGGCTTTTCCGGGAACTCATACCCACCCTGTCCCTTATCAATATGTCCTCCCTCCTGCTCCATCTCCCCTGCCCGAAGCTGCTATGGGCATATGTCATTATGCATTTCTGCCGTAATTACACTTTAGCGGACAACGCTCCTATGGGCATATGTCATTATGCATTCATGAATTATAGCAGTAATTACGGCATGACTCGATATATGTCATTTCGCTTTAGCAGACAATGCATATATGGGCATATGTCATTATGCATGAATGAATGAGATATGTGTCATACCAGATTCGATCGATAGAGAGTTCATGCATATATGGGCATATGTCATTATGCATTCATTCGTTATATACGTAATTACGCTTGAGCACTTAGCATGATTAGATCTGACCTGACATGATGCAAATGAGAGAGATCGATAATGAGAGAGATCGATTCTCACTTCTCTTCGTATGAGATCGCTGGTAATGAATTATATATGTCATTACGCTATCTCGCCCCAAGTTGAATAAGCATCTGAATGTCATTCTGCCTTCGCCGAGCAGCAATCTTGTGAAACCACATGCTCATATATAACTAAGCCGTATCTAGCAACCAAGCTACTTACGGAGGAGGCTTATAAACCGCCCCATTATGGTAACCCTTCGACCCAGGAGGCTTCTTCGGCTTATTCCTATTATCCATCCTCTCCCGAAGGAGAGGTGATCTTACCTGAAGGTAAGTTATAATCAACACAGAGCTAGCTCAGGCTTTGAGGGGCTTTAGGTAAGGCCAGCCAGAGCAATAGGGTAAGGCGTAACGTATCTCACCCGAAAGTAAGTGAGAGGGTATGAATGAAAGGGGTAATGAATGAAATATACCGGGTATGCGGTTATGGGGTCTTCTCTTTCGGCGGCGGTAAGGACTGACTTCTCTGTGGGAAGTACTTCCCTTCTGTTGTCTGATGGGAACATGCAATCATCGTTTCTCACGTATGGCAAATTGGCTCTCTCTTCTGGTGGGAATGGTGGTAGCATGGGTAGATCCAACAGCAGATAAAGGAGGAGATCAAGTAGCAAAGGTAGCAGCAGAGCAAGCACCAGTATGTATGTTTTCTATAGAAGATCTAAAGCTAGCAGTAGTATCCATTGAAGCAATTAAAGCAGTGAAAGATTTAGTTTCTATTTCATAGAGGCCTATTTGCTAACTGAAATAAGTAATCCACACTCCTCGGCGATATGATTTACAGCCTTCACCCTTGGCTTGGAGATGGAGTGATGCCCCACCCAAGTCAACCTTTCCTTCGCATTCCGTATTTGCCGAGCTAATCTCGCTGAATGCGGAACCATATTCCGATAAAGACCAGATCTAAAGCAGTTCGGCTTCGTGAGAAGAGACTCATATAAAATAGACACCAGGTTGGGGGTCTGGCACCAAACGAGTTAGTGAAGATACTACAGATAAGGAAAGGTATCTGTCTGTGGTGGCCCCTTATATTAGACTACTCGCTCGGGTTATACCACTCGCTCGGGTAAGGAAAGGTATCATTGGTTTGGTAAGGAATAGACTATGTCTTACCTGGTAGATAAGGCAGTGCTATCGGGCAGGCAGACCTTCGGGCATGATGGCCGAGGAAGGGATACCAACTACACGAGGCTAGGCAGACCTTGGCACTGGGTATACTTCCTGACTGACTTATGAGGCGTAGCTGGGCATAGCATAAAAAACCCCTTCCTGATACCTGGCCAGGCATACAAATCTAGCAGGCTAGGGCAGCAATCTAGCAGGCTAGGGCAGACGGACTAGCTGTGGTAGTTATTGGAAGGGATCACTAGGTCTTCCCTGAGCTATAGAAGTGACCAGCCTGAGCTATGCAATTTAGGGGAATCAAAGTATAAGTCCCTTCTTTATATAGGTAATTTAGCGCCTTCTTTAGGTAGGCTACCACAGATTTAGAAAGGTAAGGAACGCATTGGTAAGCAAAGGTATCATTGGTCAGGAAAGGTCCAGATATGAGGTTCTATTTTCCATTCAGTCAGAATAAAGAGTACTTCTCTTTATGGATGGAAAGACTTACTAGGCATCCATCAATCAATGCCACACCATAAAGGTGCGAAGCCGCTTGTCCCTCCGGGGGGGCAAGGAGTTCACTTCGTTATGAAAGTCACGGGCTAACAAGTAAGAAGCTAAAGATTTATATAACTTCTTACCTAAGGACTAACAACTTAGGGGCTTGGGAAAGACCTTCCTGGCTACTAGAGACTTACCTGGCTCGGGCTCAGTCAGGTAAAAAAAACAAAAGCAGCATATATATCCTATGCTTGCGCTTGGCTCAGGCTTGATAGAGTGCTTGGGGGTAGCCAGAAAGGAAGCATGCTTGCTTGGGGGGTTGGCTCAGGTAGAGAGAGAGTAGGCTCAGTGAGGGGAAGAAAGAAAAGAATGCTATTCCCGCTACTCAGTTCAGTAAGGTGCTCCGCCCGCTATGCATAGGGAGAGCTCGAGTGAAAGGCCAACCGGAAATAGCGAGATAACCCCTCCGCTGGCTGGGATGACTGGTCTTGCGTGAGCGACTGGTCAATGAACTAGCGATAACCTGCATCATTCATATGCCTATTGCTTAATGCGCGTATATAATGCATGAAGACAGGTCCGCCACTCATTCATCATTCATATGCCTATTGCTTAATGCGCGTATATAAGGTATTCAGGCACTTTGGCGAATACAGCACGAAAGACGAGAAGCACTTGGCCTTTCTGTTCTTTCCCGAAGGGCACTTATCTATGGCACCGGGCACTATCCATCCCGAATACAGGCAAGCACTCACTCCCTGTGTTTCCCTTCTCTTTCCATTCAAGGGTTCGTTCTCTCGTCGTGTCAGTTGGTCACGCGGGTGTCTTTTTCCCTCCTCTCTTGTGCGGGAATGAGACTCCTTCTTTCTGGGTGAGTGTCCAGGGCAGGCGGACTGAAAGCGTACTGAATGCGGGCAGATTGGTTGAGGTCCAACCCTAAGCTTACTTCTCATCATTCACCCTAAGCTTACTTCTCATCATTTCTCCACCCCACAAACTACTGAGACAACGGGGCCTACTAAACAAGACCACGACTGGCATAGCTACTAAGAAAGGGATATGACCCACAAAGCAGTGCTACGTACGACTAGACAGCCGGTGATACGTACCAACATCATCGTGAGACGCGCAAACTCATACCAACTCACATTATACTAGTGGGTGGGCCTATTACGACGTTCTACAAACAACATAAGTGCTACGGTGTCCTACTACCACTGATACGTACTCTACAGCAGTGCTCCAGCTAACCATGGTGTAAAGCAACAGCAGTGATCCATGCGCCCGCTACGAACGGGGCGGTTAACTGCACCCATAGCACCCAACAAAACACGGTGGATCGCAACCATACAACAGAGCTATTCTATGTGGTTCCTTGTCGTGGTGCGATAACAGGTGTCGTTTCATCTCTGGTAACTATACTTGATTGGGCACGACTAGTGAATTGGCTCTAAAACTACGCTGGAGGCAAATGATTCTGAGAAATGTGTTGTCCAGGGGCCTTTCACTTCACTAACCTTGCCAGAGCCTAATTGATCCCTGTGCCCGGGGTAACCCTTCTCCTAACCGCAAGGCAGGCTGGAAACGGAGGCTTAAGCCCTTAAACCAGGCGAGCGAGGATACGTTTACTTAGAAAGAAGCTACCTTCCACTAAACCCACCTATCCTCCACGGGAACAACAATGTGGTAGCGGATTTCCCTCCAATTCGTTCTGCCGCGAATAATGGCCCACCCATATCCTCTGCTTGGAAGGAGGACGATATACTGATCTAGATCCGCGTGGCCCTTGGTATCTTATAAATCAATGAACGAATCAGTTGATTGCTTCTTTGCTTATTGGTGATTGGTGAGCATGAAGATTGAGCCTCGAGATTCAGGAGGGAAAATGCATTTGCTCTTATTAGACAATGCAATTATCGCACTTTTGGGAGGAGCTATTGGTAGGAGTGTGGCCCCAATTAAGGATAACTCCGCATTATTACGTCAGTTTTGGCACTGGTGATGTTTACCAACCATGATCTTGTCTAATTCATACGCTCTCACTGCGAAGAGTGCATTCTATATATAGACGAAACGATTGACTAAACGGCGTCGGGAAACAGTATCGTATGGAATTGTGCACGAGTACTTAGGAAGTGCAGCACTGCGAGACTATGACATTCCATTAGTATATCATGAGTGGTACCACGTATTCCCCCTCCTTATAGAAGCTGGGGATTCCAAGTTAGATTCCATAATAGTTAGGAGGTACCCGGACGAAAGAAAGGAGCTTCATGAAAGATGGTTTCAACCCAGTTGAACGGCAGCGTCTCCAAGGGGAACTGGAGGATGTAACATTTCTCCTGCCCTAGAAGCCACCGGTTCTGAAACTGTACAGCGACAGATTGAGCACGAATTCAGGCGACCGTTGAGGTGAGGGATAGGTTCTAAACAAAGCCGGATGCTACACGGGAATAACCATGGCTGGGACGCTCTGGAAACTACCTAGTTCAATTCGAGTGACGCAAACTAGATAACGAACGAGGGAGAGATTTGACCACTCTACCTATTACCGTGTACGGCAGAAGATTGACCTGAAGCGGATGTGGAAAACATCTCGGATCAACGAGGCGCTGTCAAGACATACATAAATCGAACATAGGCGCAACATGGAGAACCACAAAAACACCCCTAGGATCACTAAACTCAACAGTGGGAACAAAATGGGAATAGCTTCAGATAGACACACGGACAGGCAGGCTGCAGAACTATATATCCATAAATCAGACATACCATAAAACCACCCACCTCGACCGGATCAGGCCCGGTCACGTAAACCACCAGCTTCACCAACCAAATGGTCTTGGACAGAGACCTGCTGCTTACTGCCCACGGAAACATCCGATCCCCGATTCGAGAAACCTCACTACTTATGCGTTTTCAGCATAATATCTTGCTTGCCTTTGCTTGCCGGATGGGGGGGATTCATTCGCCCGTCGGCATCGGCAGCAAGCAAAGAGGTTGCGTGCATCAATCAACAAACAAGAGAAAGGCAATCAGTCGAGCCTGCTTGCGCATCCATATGCTCATATATAACTACCACCATAACAATGACTGGTCTTTCTTCTCTCTCTAGCTAGGAAATCACTCTCATTATATATGTCATTACGGCAGCATCTGAATCTCTATTTTATGAAGCCGCAACTACCACATGCTCATATATAACTAACTACGCCGTATCTAGCAACCAAGCTACTTACGGAGGCGG
>Ga0213497_1000064_pt1 | contig 9726 bp, 5 predicted proteins | sample Lodgepole_Yose_3_FD_150979 | JGI IMG/M metagenome (GOLD analysis project Ga0213497, IMG submission 150979) | Leaf-associated microbial communities from Pinus contorta in Yosemite National Park, California, United States - Lodgepole_Yose_3 | ecosystem: Host-associated > Plants > Phyllosphere >...
ATGGGTATGTTAGATTTTGGAGGTACTAGAAAACATTTTAATCTATTGAACATAAAGTATGATATAAAAGATTTTAGGTTAGGCATGCCAAAATCCAACACTACTTTATATAATGTGTAGCTACATAATCATATACAGTTTCACTTATTGTTATTGATGAACTAATCTAAAAACTAAATGTTGCTACATTAAGTTAAGACACCGGCCAATATTTCCTTTGAATTACCTTAGAATTAAGAACAAAACAACAAGAGTTTCATCCAAGTATTTCTTATTCATCATTTGCAAAATTCATTACCAAAATTTATTGGAAAGTGAAAAGAAAAGAATTAAACCATAACTCAAATTTGAGTGAATCTAATTTATCTCCTAATGAAAATCTCCACTACTTGGCATACATAAAGGTATGACACACTACTTTGGAAAAGGAAAAATGTATAACATCCATGAAATAATGATGGGTATGTTAGATTTTAGAGGTACTAGCAAACATTCCAATCTATTGAACATAAAGTATGATAAAAAGATTTTAGGTTAGGCATGTCAAAATCCAACACTACTTTATATGATGTATAGTTACATAATTATATATAGTTTCACTTATTGTTATTGATGAAAGCTCTATATCAACAATCTTTGCTTGCGTGTACGTCCATCACCAAGTCTAGGTCACAATGGTCTTGTGGCTAACCTTTAATTGCAATATCCACATGTTACAATGGACTTGTTCGTGACATTTCAAATCATGATCCATCTCATTGCAAAGCTAACCACTCCATCCCTTTCGATGTCTTACACAATTTGATATTTTTTATCAATACATTGTAATTGCAACATTTTGTAAACCTCCCCAACCCTAACTTGATATACAAGGCTTTAAGAATTGAGAGATGATTACAATTTAGATGTGATATACTCCATGTATTTGTCACATTGAATTTTTTGCAATATTATTATAAACTAATAAAAACAATTATGAATATGTACAATTTAGAGGTGATATATTCCATATATATGTCACATTGAAAATTCTGCGATGCAATTTTAAGATATAAAAATAAAAACTCATAAAAGACCTGCAACGTTTACAATTTCAGGTCCATATAAAATAAAACATATAATTGCACCTAAATATCAGATTTATACATATTTCATATAATTGTTGTCCAATATATCTTCAAATATTTTTCTTATTCAAAACATAAATTTATTTATCCAATCTAATACCACTGCTTTCAATACCATCTTCAAATATTCCACATGTTTATACTAAACCTTATATCTATTTGTTATTTTCACAATATTCACTGTACATATTCAAAAACTTTGGAAAGTTATGCACTTTTTGTGTTTTCATGTTGTTTTTTAATGTTGTCATGTTAAAATAGCTATTTTATAAGGATAAATTTAAAAATAATAATAATGATAATGATGTATAAATATTTGATATTTAATTTATGGATTTGTAATAAATATCTTGTCTTAATAATAAAATAAAATATATTGACGCATTACACCATTATGTATGAAAATTAAAAGAATTTAAACAATTCACTTTTACCATTTGTTTTTAAAACATTTTTTTGTGGAGAAATGATCACTGCAACTTGTAGCTATTTTAAAAGAGTAATTAGAGAATCTGATAATTGAATTAATTGAATTGCCGATATGTAATGCCAGAACTTCATTCATATTATAATTTATGCCAGTGAAGTGTATATATTGTAGATTCATTAAAGGAAAATACAGGACAAGCTGAACTTTTAGCTATTCGATTCAATGCAAAATTGTAATTCAGAACCCGAAGCACCAAAATAACAATAGAGTTTTGAAAGTTAAACTATTTTCAGAAAACCTGTATCTAAACACTTGGATTTATATCCACAGGCAGACATTGCCCTTTGAAAAAAATTACCAAAAGCTTTGAAGTAATGGAGGCTGCTGATCAACATTTTTTCTTGTATCTCGGATATTCCCCATGCCTTGAACATTAATCCCATAAAGACTTCAATTTAAGAAGCTAAAGGGTGGAAAATTTTCCTTTCCATTGGTGGCATTGAAAAATGCCGTTGGAAGATTATGGGGCAGACATCAATAGATATTGATTATCAATGCCCAAAGGGAAGAGGGAGGAGCTACAATGAGGCAATTGTCAGTAAATAATGCAATATAATAAAATGAAATTACAAAACAATTCATGCGATAAAAGATAATAAAGATGAAGCACATATAGTATCAACCAGAGACACTTACTAATTTAGTTGTGCTGGAAAATTGTAGCGCAACTAGCTAAGCACAGAACCAATAACAAAAGAGTGCACCTTAGGATCTTGACATTAAAAAAATGCAATTGAGGAACCATGCTGCTCTTCTTTGTATGATTCTTCTTCGAAGAGTTGAACCCATCCTCGAACGTCTTAGAATGCCGGCAAGATCCCATGTTCCTTAAAGGCACCTTGAACGATCTTTTGTAACATGTGTAGTAAAGAAAAGCAATTCATCGTGTTAGACAAATGTTATGGCAGTGCTAAGTATAGCAATGCATAACAAATTAAACAGTATCCTGCAAACTCAAAATGTCTCTCATTTAATAAATTCTGCTACATTAGATTGAAATACTTCACAATGTGTCATTTAACCTTCTAAGCTAGAGGAAAACCTATAATTTTATCTTAATTATTCCCACTGATTCTTCACAGACTTCATTCGCAGATTACATCTCATTGATCCAATTTTAATTGTTGACTAAATGGATGAAGATTTGTTTGCTAGACATCTGGTAATTGGTAATATTGAGTATCAATCAGCCATATATAGTAAATTATAAATCATCTGCAAATTCTGAATAAATCTGACAAACTGAATGCTGCCAGTGTACCTGTCAGTAATTCCTTTAAATTACCTTGGAAGGTAAGTTAAGAACAGGCAAAGACAGAGTTTCTCTGATTATTTCTCTTATTCATCATTAACTGAATTCATTACCAAAATTTACTGGGGAAGTGAAAATAAAAAAATGAACCATGACTGGAAATTCAACTTAATTTGATTTATGTGGTAGTGGTAACCTGAATTATCCAGTAAGAAAGGTATTGCAAAACACATTTGGAAAAAAAAAATTAAAAACATGAGAACATCCATGAAATAGTAGAGATGGGTATGTTTAAATCAGAGGTAACAGCAAACATTCTAATTAGCTGGACGTAGAGTATGAAAAAATTTGTGTTATGCATGCCAAAATATGGCAAGAATCCAGCAGGAACCCAGATGGAGGAGTCGCAACGACTCCAAAAACCATCAAAGTTTCATAGAAAAATACAGGCACAGGATGGCTATCGGACAAAGCAAAAATGCCAGAACTCGAACCGATTTCAAATGCAAAGGAATACAGGATAAGAATGATTGGTCTCTCCAACAGCCCAATAATAGATGCCAGTAATCATAGGCAAGATATAATAATGACCAGATAGGACCAATGAGCGTTAACAATTTGGACAAACATTCAAGCTGTGTTTGGCGACATAGGGCAATCATGATTGATCAGGAAGACAGTTCCATGAGAGCAGAGGAATACAGAATGTAATGGCTCGTCAGTCAAACAGCCCCATAACAGATACTAGTAACTGGAGGAAAGAGATGATTACTGGATACAAGAAGCAGAAACAATTTCCACAAAAATTCAAGATTTGTTTGGAGACACATGACAAGGATTATTGATGAGGCCAGCAGTTCCATGAGAAGAAAGGTTTAAAATCCATGGACATGACCTCGCAACACGTATACAACACAAGCTGTCCATATTGCCTGTCCTGGCAGGACATGAGAAGCTCTCAATTTAGTGTCTGCTTATTTAAGAATTTAGTCAGTTCAGTGCAGTCAATATTTTTTAATGTTAGAATTGTAGCCACATGAGTAGGAGTAGTACTTATGTATGCGATTAGTTACTCTGATAATATCAATATCCTATCAGAATGCACATGTGACAAGAATTGCATGATGGGATAGTGTACCATATTACAGAAGTAAAATATACAAGAGATAAAAATATAGATATAAATTCCTTACAAGTAATGAACAAGATAAATAATTCAAGCATTACCTGCAACATTGAGCATCCCCTCATCATCATTCCATGTGTAGAAGCATGGAGGCCTTTTTATAGATGTGAATCAGATACTTGCTAACAGCCATAAAGTATCATTTTTGGAACCGTCTTTGAAGCTCCAAAGACTTGCCAAAACCACTTTAAAGCTTATCACGCAGCGGAAGACATGGATCATTGTCTCACAAAGCTGTTGCAACATTGTTCCATCAGGGTCCACAATAGATAAAATACACAATTCATGCTATGAGTACAGAACTATAGAGTGCCTGCAAAAGAGCTTGCAAGCAGAAAATAAAACATCTAATTACTACCTTGAGTTGAACATCCATTATGATTCCATGAATCTGGACAAATACTTATCGGATGTGAGCATGAAACTGGAATGTACCACATGAAAATCCAACAGAACTATAGAGTTCCTGGAAAAGAGCTTTGTAAACAGAAAAAAGAACATCTAATTACTACCTTCAGTTGAACATCCATCCTGATTCCATGAATTTGGACAGATACTTCTTAGCGGATGTGAGTATGAAACATGTTGAAAGCCCCTTTTGCATCTTTAGTCTTAGTCTTCTTTGAGGCATCGGGAGCCCCAAAAACTTGCCAAAACCTGAGTGTTTCATCTGCTGCAGCTGATGCAACTGTGTACCCATCAGGACCCTGAAGAAGTAGATCAATGGTAAGGGTCGTTAGGACAAATTTAAAGGGAAAACATGGATGCATGCACGAGTACTCGTAAAAAGCATGAATTTTCATACCTGTGCCATATGAAGAACTCTAGCAGTATGCCCTGTAAGTTCAGTAATTTTCACCATGGATGGGTATTTCCATAAGGTTAACTGGTTCTGATTTGGCCCATGCGAACTCAATAGCTCACGCTCATGTCTATTCCACAGCAATGAAGAGACTTGGGAATGGGTGTCGACGGTATTCAGGCAGGCACCTGTTTGAGTGTTCCAAAACTTTATACAACCGTCTGAACTCCCTCCACCAGATGCCAAAAGATTGTTCTGGAAGGGGCACCATGCCAAGGCCTTGACTGCCGCACAATGTTCATCTAATTGGTGGAAGTATTGAGAGGAAGGATTATGGGATGCCATGCTCTTGTCCCAAATGTAGAGTAGATTGTCATTTCCCCCACTTGCAAGTTGTTGGCCAGAAGGAGACCATTTCAATCCACAAACCTCCTGGGTATGTCCTCTGTATGTTTGAACAATGTGGTCACGGATGCGAACATCATGATTGATTATAATCCCATCCAGCCCTCCTGTGGTGAGAATAGGACCATTCCAAGCAAGTGCACCAACACGTTCATGATGACCTTTCAAGGCTCTTAGCTGCAATTGTATCATGTCAAATTTAGCGATTGCCATTATATTAGAATGAGAAAACCTTGGAAGAGATAAACAGGTTTTATTTACCCTTTTATTAGATTGCGAGTCCCATAACTGTACAACAGAATTATTCAACCCAACGGCAATTTGCGTCCCATCGAGTGCCCAACTAAGGCTGGTAACGGGACCCTCTTCTTCATCTGCATTCAGAAGCTCAGATATAGAGCTATCAGAAGCATGCCACAAGTATACAGTGTTGTTCAGGGCTATGGACAAAACATTGGTGGAACTCCAATCCAATAGATTCAAGTAATAATCATCCAGAAGGTCGGGCGCATCCAGGGTTCTATCTGCAGACTGCAATCAACATGGATAAGTTAAATTACAATGGTCCTCAGATAGGCATATCCAGTGTCCTCAAATACTATGTAGTTTCTCTGGTGTCCGAAGAGTATATCAATGGTTTAAAAAAAAAGAAATGTGATCATGGCTTTGTTTGCAAAGGGGTACTTTTCCTGTACTCAAATGATTTCTAACATCATTCTGTTATAAAAAATAAAAAATTAAGAAATTGGAATGGGTATGGTAGCGATTTCAGCCGTACAAATGAAAAAAGAAAAAAAATTCTCTGTAACACACATTCCTCCATATGGGATAATGCTGTAATTGAAAATAGGATCAAGGGCTTTGATTCAATAACGAGTAAACATCAATGGTACTCAGGATTTGAGTATGGAATATCTAGTGAAAATGACTGTAAAAAAATATGAAATCCAGGCCTACCTGAGGAATATATGTGCGTGCTCTTCTAGAAATAGGGAGATTAGCCAGAACATTTTCTTGTGAAGCCTGGGAAACAGTCGATGATGATTTTCCATTGAAAGAAAGAATTCTGTAATTGTTATCAGCAGCACCGGCATTCTTCAATAAAGTGGCTGCCATCTCCTTCTTGTATGCTTTTCTGGAAGGGGAGGGGGATGGGGAGAGGGCATGGGTATCGTCATTGTCCTTTTGCTTCTGCGTGACCATGAATCTAGCTACCTCCAAATCGATGGATCTTCTTGCCGGGATAAATCTGTCGCTCTGTGATGGCAAAAACAATAAAACCAAATCTTGATTCACACTTCCAACTGAACGTACCAAAAAAGGGTATCCACTTAGAAATTGTTCGATAGTTAAGCAGGGAGGCTGATAACCTGTTGCCCCCTAGCCACATTTCACTGTAATAAACCCAATTGGGGGAATTGCATGTTTGCAGCATAGAAATTATCTGTAAAAGAGGAGAGAATGCATACGCTGCGTTTATTCATTGAAGCACCCTGTTTCTGCAAAGGACGGAGACATCGCTTCCCCGTGGAAGGACTGCTGGAATTCATTGAACTGCAAGACGATTTCATTACTCCTACTCTAGCAAAATAACCAGACAAAACACAATGTATGACAAACAATCAATGGGCCTAAATTTAAACTCGCAAAACAAAACAAAAAAATCAATAGTTGCAAACGAATTTGGGTTCCTCAAAGAATGAGGATGTCTTGTTCTGCAAATCATTAAAAAAAAAAGGCAGTAGTTCCAGATGAATTCCAAGACGTCTGGTTAACGTCAGCGCGCGAGCCAAGTATCAGAAGCCCATGGTATCCTCTTGGCGTTCTCCTTGCCCCAGAGCAAAGCTACCTGCACAATCAGACAAACCAGGACAATTGATGCTGGCAGGAGGATGAGAGCAACTGTGAATTGATAGTAGCTAGTTTTAGTTTTAGGCCAGTGGTCATATAGCCAAACTAGGATCTAGGATTTGCATTATTTGCGCTTCACAAGCCAAACATTAATATTTGTTTAGGGTAATTATTGTTGGGAAAAACTGTTTTTTCCAATAACATTTCTTCATGTTATTTGTGCCAGTGACATCCAGATACTCCTCGCCTAAAAACGGTGCAAGAAAAAAGGCTTCACAACGCTGCCTAGAGGCAACGTATTTCCTTAAGTGGCTTAGTGAGTGCTGTACGTTGCCTAGAGGCAGGGTACTTGCATTTCACAAGCCAAACATTAATATTTAATAATAATTTTCTAGGGTAATTATTGTTGGAAACCTTAATGTGTGAGGGGAAAAAACTGTTTTATCTGCGGGATTTCTTCTTCAAATTTCACCATCTGCGGGAATAATTCATATTCGCCAATGACTATTTTCATTGCATATGAAAACTATAATTACGATACATTTGACTATTTTAAATAAAATTTATTATAACTTATTAAAATCTTATATTAATATATAATATATCGTGGATATATATAAAGAGATAGGATGATGTTTAGGGTATGGGCAATAAGGTAAGGGTTTTGCGGTCTTGAGTTTGAGGTCATTGGTATGGAATGATTATTGTTACAAGTCTAAGCATAGCTTGAGAAAGGTTACCTCAATCATCTCTTTCTATCTCTCTCTAATCCAAATGAGAGCAAACGCGTTAGAAAACATTTTAGATTTTAGGAGGATTTTCTAACAAGATTTATCTACCATGATTCTCGTATTCGGATTTTCTCGATAATTTTATTGTGACAAGCTTTTTTGGAGGCTAGCCATCATGGAAGAACACATTGTGGACTATGGGGTTGATAGCCCTTATCAAGTCCAAATATTTTGACCAAAGTCAAATTATGACTCCAAAATTTTCCACTCTAAGTCTTGAGGGACACTTGCCAATCTCAAGTTTAATCTAGACAAGAATGTTAATAACCCTATTAATTCTAGGAAAAATATTGAGGTGGTAACCCATTTGTTCTATACTGAGACATATCTCCAAATAGACCATGTAGTACATACATCATTTTTAAGCTTTGAATGCCTTTCTCCACTGCCCTACGAAATTGAATATCTAGATCCTTCAGGGTAGAATAGGAAGAAGTTCTCCTAGGGGGTCATTCAAAGAGGAGAATCCAAGCAATGGAGTAAAAGGTTCATTTGTGCTAAAAAAAAAGGTGAAAATGGTGTTAGGGTTGAATGTGTGGATTGAGGAGGTCTTAGACACCTTAGGAAAGACTGTCGTGGAGTGTTTTTATGGTAAGATTATCTGGCTAGAATCCCTTAAAATATGGATTGAGGATAATTGGGTTTCTTTAATGGATATGCTTTGGTGGCCCATGTTTTAACTAGAGGATGGGTGTATTTTCTTCTACATTTAGACTTAGGTGCAGATAACCTTTCAGGTAAAAGTCAAAGTTGGGGGTCATTAGGTCTTGTGGTACAAAGATGAAGCATAGACTTTGACTCCTCGAGGGAACCAATTTTCCACACAAACAATATTGAAGATTTTGTTGGGGCTCCCTCTAGTTTCTTGGTGAAAATAAATCTTGAGTTCAATAGGAAATAAGATCAACAGAGCCAAATGGGGACTCAAAAAATGATAGAATATGGGCATGGACTTAGCTTGAGGTGGACCTAGAAGATGGTATGTTGGAAGAAATAGAATTGGTCTGTGGATGTAACACCCCCAAGATGATCCCTTGTATATGCTTCTAGATACTTTTATTAGCTAGGTGAACTAGGTTGTGTTGACCCTACGTGTCCATGTATATGCATGTGCATATTTGCATTTCGGGTCCGTGTGCCTATGTTTATACGTCTTGAAGCTAGAATGCTTGTGTGATTAAGGCCAAAGAGATTTTATGTTAAAATGCTAGTGAACCTAGCTATGAATATATGTAATCACACCCATGTTATAAGAAAATACACGATGGCTGCAAAACACCTCATGAAAAGAGTATTGGGGGGTGGGGGGGTATGACTCCATAGTAAGAAAGGTGAGGGTGTGGAACTAAGACATGGTTCGTAGGCCATGAAAATAATATTATATTCCAAAAGTGACTTTATGGACATAACCAAAAGCATTAAAAAAAGGCATGTATAAGCCTAAGTCATACCTTGATTTTCTACCCTAAGTCCAAAAGTTAATGGACAAATAAGGCTACGTTAGTTCCCATGTGGTGAGGGTGATCTCTTTGGTGACATTTGGAAAAAACACTTCATGCATACTTAAGTCATGTTTTCCATGATTGTGGGGTTTCATTCCATAGTTTTGGTAATCATTCAACCATCGTCCAAACAACCATTCTCCTTGGTACTTCTGATCCAGGGTGGATATTGGTGGCCACCCGCCTATTCCACCTGGACCCCCACCATTGTTTCTTTCAGTTTTTCAGTTTCCTTATTTGTAGCACAATTTACTATTTTTGGAAGTTTTTCGGGTCCTGAACTTCCGGAGCCGTTTTGAGGCCCTAAACTACATTTTTTG
>Ga0213497_1000066_pt1 | contig 9649 bp, 5 predicted proteins | sample Lodgepole_Yose_3_FD_150979 | JGI IMG/M metagenome (GOLD analysis project Ga0213497, IMG submission 150979) | Leaf-associated microbial communities from Pinus contorta in Yosemite National Park, California, United States - Lodgepole_Yose_3 | ecosystem: Host-associated > Plants > Phyllosphere >...
CAATTTTATATACATTATAAACATGAAATAAATTTTATAATATTAATAAAATAATCACAACCCATTATGCCATTTAAAGTGCAATTTTAAAACCTAAAAATATAAACATAAATTCTAGCAATTTTTTATAAATCATACATTGTAACATTATATTTTGATAAAGTAATAATATCCTTGCAATATTTAAATGTGTGTTAAATAAATATTACACTTTCATATTTAGAAATAGGAAGATTTACATAAAAAATAATGACCAACATAAATTAAATAACAAATTCATATTACCTTACACCAAAAATATATATTTGATCATAAACATAACTGAATGCAGTTTTATAATAAAAATAAATAAATAAATATATGATTATAAAAAATACAAATTTATAATATATATGGTTAGATAACTTAATAATTAAAAATATGTACAATGTGAAGTAAATGCATTTCTTTTTATATGTAAAAAAGACCATGAGAGAATTCACTTATTCATAATAAAAACATAATAATAATAATTTAATTGTAAAAACAAAAAAAGTGGAGCATGTGGGGATAATAATAATAATTTAGTGGAGAAAAAGAAACCAACAAAAAATCCCGATATAATAAAATAGATGGAATTAAACCAAACTAAACTAATAATGGAGAAACTATTAAATGCGGTAAATACATACTTACTCCATTTGTAAAAACAATTTAACAAAGTTTAGAGAGAGTATGTGCAATTTGGGCCATAGTGCGAACTCAATTAGTCTAGTTTGAGTCTTGCCTGAGGAGAAGATGATGGACGGAACGAAGTTTTTAAGGACGGAAACCATTGGAGTAAGATCTATTAGTGTTATGACTAGTAACAATTTGAAATCCCAATTTCTCATCCCAGTATTTCTTCAACGACGACTTTTTCGTTCATTCTGGTTGTTATAATAAAGGGTGAGATCAGACCTAAAATAAAAAATGATGGCATGAAATATAATAAATATAGATAAAAACGAATTTAAATCAACAAATAAACTGAAATAAAAAAATCTTTTATCGAGATAACGAAATGCCACTTAAAATCAGAAATCTACATAGAACAAAGATGCGAGCTAAACAAGTCCAGAAACTCAATATAATAAAATTAAGTAGGGTTAAACAAAACTACACTGAAAATAATATTGTACAAACTGCATTTAGTTTTGTAAAAACAAATAATCTTGAATTTGTAAAAACAATTTGCCTACCTTTGTCTCATTAACACAACAAATCTTGAATTTTTAAAAACAATTTGCCTACTTTTGTCTCGATAACACAATAATCTTATATTTTATATTTTATGTGTGAAACATCATCACAAATTTTACTTGTATCAAGTCAACATACAATTTGGGCAATGACCATCCATATAACATATTCTAATGAAAAGCCTTTCTCATGTTCCAAAGTTCATATAAAAAGAAGAGAATAAACAAACAAACACATACAATACATAAAATAAAAACACAAACATTTAAAATTCTATCATCATGAAGCATAAACATGTAACTAATTATGAAAAATGATAAAATAAAAAACAATGTCCATCCATCTGGATCGACTTTCATTCATGACATCGACTTTCATTCATTCATTCGCTAATCTTCTTGGTCGAGTTAAGATTTAAATACATCCATTCTGACAAAACAAGAGGACTTTGTCAAGAGGACAAACCGACATGTATATAAAGAAGCAATCAAATGCCAAAGACAATGAAAGAGGCCATCAATGCAAAAGACAATGAAAAGGAAGAGAGATAGATGATATAAGTGTGTATTTCACGTGCCTTTGCTACCCATTAGATTGTTTCTTTACTAGAGACATCGACTCCATGCATCAGTGTGCCGGCTTTCATTCATTCACTCGCTCATCTTCTTGGTCGAATTCACATTTAAATAACATCCATTGCAACAAAACAGGACAGACCCACAGGCATAGAGTCACAGACAAGAAGCACTTCCACTTCAAATACAATAAAATATGCTACACAAGACGACGAGGCATTTTACTGGAAATGCGAACGATGAAACATCTAGGCTCTTTTCCATGAAATGCTACACGGTACATACACACAACACAGACACAATTTAGACAGAAACAGAGGAACCAACTGAGAGTTAAAGAAGCGGATCTCAGGCCATCCCTTATGTATTTCAAAAAAAATGCGATCCATTGAAGGAGCGGATCCCAATCCAATTGTATTTCAAAAAAAACTGTTATCCGTTAAAGGAGCGGATCAACGTCTAAATGGAAATGCCTGAGATGCGTTTCTTGAAATTCTACGGAGATTCTTTTCGAGAAGTCATCTATCCACGTAGGGGCAAAACTGGAAACAAAGTCATCTATCCACGTCGTCAAAAATTTGGAATGTTCAACGTTCAAATTGAATTTGAATTTAAGACGGAATCTTTGATATTCAGTAACGTAATCTGGCGCAGGCCCCTTGTGGTCTTCTGCTTTTGTTGTCCACCCATTCAATATAATTGAGGCTATTTATTTCTTTAACTTCAATAACAACTTAATCTATTTCCAAGTCATCTCTCGTGTATTTCAAAAAAGTTGTGATCCTTAAAGGAGGGGATCAACGTATCTAACGAAAAAGCATGAGATGATTTTCTTGAAATTCTCGTGCAAAGCAGTCGGGTAAAACATTGAGATTATTTTCAAGAGAGCGGATCAACGTATATAACGAAAAAGCATGAGATGCTTTTCTTGAAATTCTCGCGCAAAGCAGTTGGGTAAAACATTGAGATTCTTTTCAAGGAATTCTCTTCAGATTCGGAGTAAATTTGGAATGTGTTTGAATTTCTTTGATATTTGGTAAATGATAAATAGTACGTATTTTATGAAATAATCTTGACATACTCCTAATGCTTTTGGACTGTGGTTCAATTTTAATTGAATTTAAAGTGGAATTTTCCATACTTTGTAATTACAATATTTTATCTAAGAATTTTGAGTAGAGTGAATTTGGAATGTGTGAGGTCTAAGCAGAGATCTTTCATCTCCACGAATGCACAAATACTATTAGTTCACTCATGGGGAACCTCAGGGACCTAGCTTACATCGTGATAGGATATCTTTCATCCCCACCGATGCACAACTACTGTCAGTTCACTAATGAAGGACCTCAAGGACCTAGCTTACATCCTGACAAGCTACTCGTGTGATTCACTAGTGCTAGAAAAAAATCATAGTGTATTCATATTCTAGGAGGCCCGTACAATTGCACATAATTTGAGTAAACCTGTTGCTTCAATATAACTTCAATGTAACACGAAGTCCATAAAATTGCAAATAATTTCAATAGAAACCTTTCACTAGTATAATATTAAGTGGGATTTACAAGAAACAAAAACTAGTAAGTTTGTGAAGTTGTGTATAAATTGAGTGAAAAATAGTTATTTCGATATAATATTGAGTAGCATTCACAAGACATAGGAACAAGTAATTTGTATTCATATTCTCGAGCTGCAATTGTATAGGGCCAAGAACTATATTAATTTGTCTTTCTCACTTATAACGTGTATGATTCAATTATATTGGAGATTGAAAGAGCTATAAGTTATTCTATCCAAAGTATAACAGAGATTAGTTAAATTGTAACATGTGAAAGCTTGTAGAAACATTTAAAATTAAATTTTTCTCTTTCAAATTTGATGAGATATCCAATGTAGTTAATTAAAAGAAAATGAGAGGTATGTTCTTGGACAACAGACAAGCATATTGACTAGATCATGAACTAAGATCATGTAAGACATTTTATGATTAATGTAAGAATGTTTAGTTTTTTCTCATGGAAAAAAATAAAAAATAAAAAGTTTCATATAGTTTCAAGAATTATGTTTGCATTTTTTTAGTACTAGAGAATTTAAGATGATGTTGTTTATTAGTCCCTACCTGGGACTAATAGTGATCGATCGATCGTTGACCAGCGATTAATTAACTTTGACCAAGTAAAATTTCCCGTACATGTCAGGTTTAAGCCAATTTCTGAAATAAAATTTTCTGCTCAATAGATTTTTATCAAAATTTTGTGTTTCGACCTCTTATTGCCGGCTACACGGTATACTTTTCTGAAAACTTAGGCTAAAGAGTTTGGAGTAGCCTGTTCATTTTATACAGTGATTTTTTCGTGCCTTCATTTTATCCAAAGTCCAGTTGGGGCCACTTTTTATTAAGATGAAACCATGTGTTGGGTTAGCAAAGTTAGAAAGGAAGCCAAGTGTTTCATGCATGTCACATCCAAAGTCCAGTTGGGGCCACTTTTTATTAAGATGAAACCACGTGTTGGGTTAGCAAAGTTAGAAAGGAAGCCAAAGTGTTTCATGCATGTCACGTAGCTGTGGCTGAGCTTTCAAGCTAAATTGACTCTGGCCGCTTACCTTCTATGCTTGTTCCTTATTGTGTTCTTCTATTCCTTGTCTCTGTAATTTCCGAGGGGTTAATTCATTCAGCTCATCCAGCAGTCTCTGATACGGAATTCATCACGTTGATCCCTGATCTCATCAACCTTGGTTATATTTTCACTTGCATGCTTCCTGGATCGAACGAAAGAACTTTGATCGGACGGGTAAGATCAGTGTTGCTGATTTTCTGCAATTATAGAATGATAAATTTCGGGTCGCAGATCCATACTACACAATAATTCTTTACGGGATTCAGGTGAATTACAGAGGCGGTCCCGCTCCTGGGTGGGTACACTCATTCACTGTAGCATAATCAGGCATGGCTGCAATATCATCACCAGGGTATACAATGAAGTAACCGTCTGCGTAAGGGACGTGTATATCATTGACGAGAACAATCTTCGTATCAGCCATAATGAAAGGTTTAATTTCCTTACACCTAGCTGGGAGTGCCTTTACATAATTAGGATCATGAGGTTTCCTCACCATTTTTCATGCTAATTATACTGTTTTGAAATTTTTGAATGTTACTTGTACTGTATATTTAGGCGCTTGCATTTTCTCACATTGAACAGAGGCCTACTGTTTTGCATGAATTGACAGGTGATGATCAGGTTTGGCTTGGAAATCTTATTAGGACCCGACATTGCAGGCTTAACTGCAAGCAACAGTCCACTATCTCCCTGTTAATATGGTAAAAACTTGCTCATGTAATTTCGTTACCCATGTTGAATTGAAGCTACCACAGGTTTGAGATGATGGGGAAAGGGCTGGACTAACATTGTTGTGAGTGAGTGAGAACAGGTGGGTTGTTTCTTCATGGGCTGGGTAAGATCAATTCTGAAGAAAGAAATAATGGATATATAATGGATATATCACCATTGTTGGCGATAGGTCTCAGCACGGGTCTCATGGGAAGTATTACAACATTCTCTTCTTGGAACCAGTCAGTTATATCATCCATCACCCACTACTATGTTTTACAGGGCATATGTGCCTTATTTATGGGTAAGTTGGTCATTTGTAATTGCACGAAGAGAAAATAAGGCAATCTACAACTTTAATGATAGAAGGCTTAACTGCAGAGTATGTTCTGGTAACCTATACTTTTAATATTATGGAAATTAGAAGGCTTAACTGCAGAGTTAGAAAATATGGAACAACTATGCCAAGGCACAATGTTAGCTAGACGACACAATATCATTGTGTTAAATGTGGCGTTTTGATTTATATTTATTAATAGCAATTTTTCTATTTTTATTTTTAATTTAAATACTTTACTGGTTTAATGGATGTTGGGGCTTCCTATCTGCTTCTTAGAGTGGTCAGTATCAATTCATAGTGTTTGTTCTAGAACAAGCATACTTTGTCCCTTTCTCTGTAACTAGTCAACATACCACACGTCGATTTTACTGTAGCACGTCAGGACATGACAGGCTGATTTTATCGATGGAGACCTCTCTGGACATAAAATGTTCAGAAAATATTTATATTAATGACGACAGTTCATTGTCCAACCCTGTTATGTTATACCAGCTCTGTATTCCTAATTGGTCCAGTGACCAGGTAATATACTTGGGTTTAGATGCACATGAGATTTGGGCTCCATCTCACGTTGTAAAATTTATAATGGTCAATTTTTAATAATAACAGTAATTAGTAGTTAATTTTAGTAAATGTTGATCGTTTGATTAATATGTTAATCTTTATATAATTATGAATTCCTACACTTGATTCACGGTTTTTATTGTGTTCCATTTTCTAGCAGATTGTTACACTATGTACCAAGAATAAAATTATATTTGTTACAATCTATGTTCTGGTGAAATTTATAATGGTCAAATTTTAATAATAACAGTAATTAGTAGTTAATTTTAGTAAATTTTGATGGTTTGATTAATATGTGAATCTTTATATAATTATGAATTCCTACACTTGATTCACGGTTTTTATTGTGTTCCATTTTCCAGCGGATTGTTACACTATGTACCAAGAATAAAATTATATTTGTTACAATCCATGTTCTGGTAATAGATACTTTTAATATTATGGAAATTAGAAGTCTTTTAGAAAATATGGAAGAACTATGCCAAGGCACAATGTTAGCGAGAGGACACAAGTCTACTCTATTTTATAGCTTGTTTTATAGCTTGAAAACAAATTAGCTTGAAGCAGATTCTATATGGTAGCAGTTTCTCGACTTCGACAGGGACTACCGCTACAGCAGTGGCTCCCTTGTTAATTAGGTGAAAAAAGTATCGGTATAATACAACCTCTAATAATTATAATATGTGTCATGATACACTCAAATAAGTTAACATTATATGAAACACATTTATTAAGGTAGTTATGTTAGTTAACTAATATAAGTTAAAATTTGTAAGTATTGATAAGAGTAACCCATTAATATTATTAGTCATAGTAAGAATTAATGGTAGTTATCATCATGAAAAAACTGATATAACAAAAAAAAATTATAGTGTAATTAAATTATGTTAGGAAAATTATTTTAAATTTAAATTATTAGAATATATTAAAAAATATTTCTATATAATAAATTAAATTTCTAATATAATATTACAATATACTAAAAGGAAATAAATATGTATTACAACAAATTACAATGTAGTTGAAGAAATTGAAGGTAGATGTTGAATCATATTAAATAATTTCTTAAATTCAAAAATTTTAATGTAGTGATAATTTTAATATGGTCAATAATAGAAATAATAAATTACAAATTATTGTAAAAATAATAGAATGAGTTCCATGTATTGATCCACTCTTTATTGTACAATTATAAATGAGTAGTTGTTAGTGTCCACAACTAGCAAAACCACATTATTAAATGTTGTTGATATACACAGTAAGCTACAACTTAATATATACTATATTATAAACATATAATAATACTATAAGCTCACAAAGGATTATAAAATGCAACATCTTATTCATATTATAAACCCAATGGGTTATAAAGCACAACCAAATTAATAAATATGGTTAATACACACTAGTAAGCTATACCAATCACATACATAAACATATTAGTAAATGTAGTTGAAATATCCCAATAGGCATTAACTATAAATATTTAACATCCATATTAATATTGATAATGATAGATAGATATAAATAAAAGTAATATTATAAAAATAATAATTGTATTATATTATATTATTAAAAATAATCGCTATTATTATTATTTATTTTTAAAAATAATTGTTATTATTATCATTTATTTTTTAAAACCTATCATTATTATAAATCCAAGGTACTCATATTATTAACTCTTTGTATTATGAATCCTAATGACTAATATAATAAATCCTAGGGATTTTTAAAACCAAAGGATTATAAACACTAACGATTATGTTGTTAATAAAGGGATCAATAATATAAAACAAATAGATTGATACTATAAACCCAATGGATCAATAAACCCAAAAGATGAACAATATATACCCAGAGAATTATTCATAATAATTTATTTATATATTATATATAATTTTAATATATAAATATTATATATATAAATAAATATATTTAATCGCTACAATAATAAAATGTAAAACTAAACATAATAAATACTTATAAATATATATATTTGAAAAGAATAAAACATCATAGATTACTAATTTTTCTATCATATACTTCTAGACTGTGTTATTTATAATAAAATATTTGATGCACATTAATAGTAGCATACAAATATAACAAAGAAAAACATATGTGGAGACATATTTTAAATAATAAACATTATTTCCAATAAGTCATTAAAACCAAATATTGATGTTGGTATAGACAACTATCGACTTAAATAAAACATAATAATAATTATCTAATAAATTCTTAAACCAAAACCTCTTAATAATCATTGTTGTTGGTTCTATATTCATGTTCTCTACCTATAGTTTAGTCTACTGGATGGTAGCATTATGATCTAGTTGGTTGGAACCACATCTCCTTGAATTTATGGTTTACTTTGGAAGGGGTACATTTTATTGATCCTTAGGTTGTGATGGACAATGGAGGATCTATATTGCAAGTTGGGGTGCATCCGTCATTAATTGCGGGGCTGTGTCATTTGAATATAACTTGTGAGAACTGTGAGGGGTGGTTGTACACCATTATCCTTGGATCAAATTCCACCAAACAAGTGGCTTTCTTACTCTATATTTGGTTCAGTAGGAGGGAGCAAGAATATATTATTTTTGTTATCTTCACCATACATCACCATGAACCTCAATATATAATTGATAAATGCATCAGTGGGGCTAACTATGGTCCACCTAGGATTATACGATGCCCTCCTAAGGAGGCTTCAGGATACAACGCTAGGAAGTCAAAAATACACTCCTAAGAGTCCATAAAAATGAAAACATCTTCTACAATCCATTCTAGTAATATTTTAGATTGATCAACTCGTGCTAACATAGTGGGAGTAGGTATAAGCTTAGTAAGTCCAATAAATTATAGTTCCTATTTTGTCATGACATTTATTGTGAAACTTGGGTCAATAAATGGGTTTGGAATAATCATTTTTCCCAATATAAATGGTTATTATTATACTACTAAGGTCATCACACTTATTAGGTGGGGTTTTTCCTATCATTAGTTATGATAGCATCCCTACACTATAAACAATGGGAGGATTCCTAGTTTTCCAAGAAATACCTTTTACGCATATCCTCCTTACATTTTTAACACAAATTGGGATGTCCTTTATCATTCTAAGCAATGGAATACTAAAACAAATATTTTTCAATTATTTCATAAATTCAAACTTAATGTTAAAAATGCAGCAATAAAAGTCTCTATTTGATTTTTTTCCTTAATTAAAGTTGAGGAAATTAGAAATTTCAATTTCAGCAGAATACTTGGAGGTAGTTAACTGAGGTGACATGGCTTTAACAATTTCAGCAAAATATATGGTGACAATATACAATTTTATATACATTATAAACATGAAATAAATTTTATAATATTAATAAAATAATCACAACCCATTATGCCATTTAAAGTGCAATTTTAAAACCTAAAAATATAAACATAAATTCTAGCAATTTTTTCTAAATCATACATTGTAACATTATATTTTGATAAAGTAATAATATCCTTGCAATATTTAAATGTATGTTAAATAAATATACATTTTCATCTTTAGAAATAAGAGGATTTACATAAAAATAATAATCAACATAAATTAAATAACAAATTCATATTAC
>Ga0213497_1000067_pt1 | contig 9551 bp, 5 predicted proteins | sample Lodgepole_Yose_3_FD_150979 | JGI IMG/M metagenome (GOLD analysis project Ga0213497, IMG submission 150979) | Leaf-associated microbial communities from Pinus contorta in Yosemite National Park, California, United States - Lodgepole_Yose_3 | ecosystem: Host-associated > Plants > Phyllosphere >...
AATCCTGCCTGCCAACACTCCCAGTAGGATTTGCCCAAATTTTCCCAGAAAGTATGCTTAGCTTAGAACTTGTGTAAATCTGGGCACTAGTGAGCTGCTCTACCAAGAAATTGCACAACTCTCCCAGGCAACTAACCGAGCTCCCAGCCAGAAATGCACATTTTTCTCTAGCAGTCGAGCAGTCTCTTGCATCTGCAACTGATTTGACCGGTTCCCTCCAGGATTGAGAAAAATAGACGTGCATGCATGGGCTGCTTCTCCCAAGGTAGCATGCAAAGGCATCCCTTGTTTCAGAGTTATATGTTTATGAGTTGGAGGTTAAATCATTTTTTAGGGTTTAGGATTTAAAATGTTATGAAATGTTTAGGGTTTAGGGTTTATAAAACTTCAGTAAATGATTTTAATAAATATTTAAAAAAGTTACAAAACGCTTAAATATTATAAAATGCTTAGAGCATAGGATTTAGGGTTTAGCATTTAGGGTTTATAACACTTTAGTACATTATTTTAATAAACACTTAAAAAATGTTATAGAAGGCTTGTTAAAATGTTATAAAATGTTTAGGATTTGGTGTTTAGAAATTTATAAAATGCTTAGGGTTTAGGGTTTATAACACTTTAGTAGATTATTTTAATAAATGCTTAAAAAAAATTACAAAATGCTTTTTTAAAATGTTGTAAAATGCTTAGGTTTTAGGGTTTATGAATTAGTGTTTAGGATTTATGACACTTTGGTAAATTGTTTTAATAGAACTTTAAAAAGTTAGAAAGCACGTGTTAAAATATTATAAAATGTTTAGGGTTTAGGGTTTAAAATGTTACAAAATTCTCACAGTTTAGGGTTTAGGGTTTAAAATGTTACGAAATCCTCAAAGTTTAGGGTTTAGTGTTTATAATGCTTTAGTAAATGCTTTTAATAAACACTTGTTAAAATGTTATAAAATGATAAGGATTTAAGGTTCAAGTTTTAGAGTTTAGGGTTTAGAAATGATTTTTTTAGTAAACACTTAATTTTTTTTATAAAAAGCTTCTTAGAATGTTTTCGAATGGTTAGGTTTAGGGTTTAGGGTTTAGTGTTTAAAATATTAATAGATGGGGGTTTAAGGTTTAGTGTCTGTAACGCTTTAGTAAATTCTTTTGATAAACACTTTAAAAAAGTTACAAAAGGCTTTTTAAAATGTTATAAAATGATTAGAGGTTAGGGTTTAAGGTTTAGGGTTTGTAACACTTTAGTAAATTCTTTTAATAGACACTTAATTTTTTTTACAAAACTCTTGTTAAAATGTTATATAATTTTTAGGGTTTAGGGTTTATTACACTTTACTAAATTCTTTTAATAAACACTTAGAAAAAAGATACAAAAGGCTTGCTAAATGTTATAAAATTCTTAACTTTTAGGGTTTAGGGTTTAAAATGTTATATAATGCTTAGGGTTTACTATCTAAAATGTTATGAAATCCTGAGGTTTTAGGGTTTAGGTTTTATAACACGTAAATTCTTTTAACAAACACTTAAAAAAAAGTTACAAAACATGTTTTAATATATTATAAAATTCTCAAGATTTTAGGGTTTAAGGTTTAGGGTTTAAAATGTCATAAAATGATTAGGGTTTACGGGTTAGGGTTTAGGATTTAGGGTTTGGGCTTTATAATAATTTAGTAAATTCTTTTAATAAACACTTTAAAAAATTACAAAAGGCTTTTTAAAATGATATAAAATGCCTAGGGTTTAGGGTTTAGGGTTTAAGGTTTATAAGACTTTAGTAAATACTTTTAATAAACGCTTAAATAGAGCTACAATAAGTTTGTTAAAATGTTATTAAATTATTAAGGTTTAGGGTTTAGGGTTTAAAATGCTATAAAATGGTTAAGGTGTAGGGTTTAGGGTTTATTGTTTAGGCTTTAGGGTTTAGAGTTTAGGGTTTAGGATTTAGTGTATATTACAATTTAGCAAATGCATTTAATAAAAACTTAAAAAGGTGTTATATTGCTCCTCTTGATTAACAATTACAACTTTGTGTTTATGATCTGTGGATGTATTATTAGCCTTATTTTTAATATTTAATATTATGTTATACAAAACTATTTGCTATTATAGTTTCTAACATGCCCTCTATATTTGCCTTCCATGGAGGTAAATATGTTATAAACCTAAATTATGTATGCTACACCTTTTTTAATCTCTAACCTCCTAAATATAAAACAATTGTATCGCCACTTTTGGAATCACTTACAATCTTGTTGTGTTGTAGAATCTCTTTTTATTTGAAAGTACATTTTCCATATAAAACAAAATCCTGAGAGTTATGGATTGTCAAAATTTAATTGCAAATACTTATTTTCTAAATGATTGTGATTTAAAATTTAAGAATGGTAGATTGTCAAGTACTCTTTGAGCATACAGTGTAGAGAGATTCTTTGTGGAGAGATTCTTTGTAATTCTCCAAGAGGTAGATATTACCTTTGTCAAGAAAACAAATACATAATACTCCATGTAAAATATGTGATATCAACATTTGGTTTCTTAGTGTGGAATGCTTTCATTTATAGTAAATTTTCATTCATTGATTTGCATAATTAAAGTTTCGTGGCTTTGGTTTTAGAGATAATTGTTAAAAATTATGGGCACAGTTGCACCAACTCTGTGAAATGGTTGTTGAAGAAAGGAGACTTACATCCCTTGAGAACTTTTGATAGATTGGATATTTCTCTTTGAAACGTCGAGAAAAACAATAATAAACAAGAGGAAGATAATCAATGGCACATAACACAATAAGTATGCGGGGAAAGCCACAACTCAAAACCCTAGTATCTTTATTGCATTAATAAAAAATCTAGGATGATAAAACAATGTGTTTTCTCACAAGAACAATCCCAACACTCAGTAAAATCAATATCCAACTCACAAGAAAGCTCTTGGCCAACACTTAGCCAATTGTACAGCTCTCCAAGTCCCTATTTCCTTGCACAATTCCAATGGATGATTAGCCCATATTAAAGGGAAACCAGTGCATCCAAAACTGCGCAATCCCTTCAAGGATTCGTTCCTGGTAGCATGCACCATATGTACAACTCATAAAATTATACAACATATAGTATAATGTCCCTTCACTCTAGTCTCAATTGGGTCTTTCTCTGAATCAACATGCATGAGTTTATGTTGAGGGAATCTTCAGTTAACTAGAGTAGCACTAGTTAATGCATTAGTGCACCAACTGACTATTAAATCACTATTAGTTCCTCAAATAGTTTGGAACTAATTTAACTAGACTTAACTAGTAAACTAAGTTAACCTATTACAACTCATACATAACTCATCCTAGACCCCTATAATATAGGGAGAAGATATACACGACCTCAGAAAGATTTCCAACTCGAAATTCCTAAGTTAACTAAGTCAACTCACTCTATTTAACTATTACAAGTTGTTATAAGAATAAACCTTGATTTTAATTCACAGTTTAATTCAAGGACAAATTAAATTGGAATTTATGGATTCTATTTTTATCATTTCCTATTTCTATTTTCAACATGTATTAGACTTTGGGGCTCCTACAAAGGATAATTTTGTTGTTGTGGTGGTTTTTGGATTCTTCCTAGTGTCTGTTACAAACACCCTCTTTGTATTGACAAAACCATTATGTGTGAGTCCATCATGGAAATGTTTCTTTCCTGCTTGCACTATCTTTCTTTGAAGCTCATCGAAAGTCAAGCTCAACATCTTGTATATGTTGCCCCTGTGTTGCCTCTAACATCTTGATCCTGTTGCTATTTGTTTTTATTTTCCTCTAGCTGATATTGTTTTTATTCTTCTACATGCTTAAGAATTGCTTCTTCTTCATCTTTCTTTTTCAATCCTTCTTCACGCATGTGCATTTCTTCTTGTTCCTCCTTTTCCTGTTTTTCCTTCTCCCTTTTCTCTCCTTCCTACCTCTTCTGCTCTGGTTCTTCTTTTCTCTTATGCTATTCTTGTTGTCGATTCCTATTTCTCCCTATTTCCATATCCACTCCCAAGATATATGGGTTTGCTTTAGATTTGCGACTATGTCCCTCTTCTAGACTATGAGCAACCTTAATTTTATATTTAATGCTCACTAGGTTGCGATCTTTTGATTTTCTCACTTCCAAAGTGATGTTTTGCATCGAAGATTCATGTGAAATTCATGCATGTTCACCTACTGTGTGAGGCATAGATGCACTTTAACATTTCTTGATCTTTTCCTCCATTGGCCTAATAATATTCGCACATGGACAAGAAAAATGTAGCTTGGAAAAATGTTGCTTGCAAATTCCCTTCGGATTGTACTAATGACAATATATGGTGTCGAACCTAAAGTTCTCCAATTTTGTGACTTTATCTTATGCAACCTTCAGGTTTGTGGTTATGTAAGATCCAATTGTAGACGAAAGGTGGGCGAAGGTGTTTTCTTCTTCCTCTATAGTACTAGTGACAACCATGTGGAAAGATGATACAGAACTTCTTACATGACAAAATGATATGTGGCATACCTCAGTAACAAATGAAAATCCCTATGACCACTGAAAATCTATAGGTAAGTGCCATTTGGCGAGGCGAACCAATCAACAACTTCTGATATTGAATTCATCGCCTCTTGAGACATGCCATAAGGTTCGTCTTCAAAGATGAGTCGATACAAAAGAATGAAAATATACAATCTAATATATATCCAAGCATATAGGTCCAATTTCCTTATGCAACCTTTAGGTTTGTGATTATGTAAGATCCAGTTGTAAACGAAATGTGGGCCAAGGTGTTTTCTTCTTCCTCTACAGTATTAGTCACAACCATGTGGAAAGATGATACAAAACTTCTTGCATGATAAAATGATATGTGGCATACCTCAGTAACAAATGAAAATCCCTATTACCAATGAAAAGCTATAAGTAAGTGCCATTTGGTGAGGCGAACCAATCAACAACTTCTGATATTGAGTTCATCACCTCTTGAGACATCCTTCCTTGCCTTCCTTTGATGTAGAACAACACTCCACCATTCTTAACTGCAATTCATATAAGAGGATGAATGATGAGAAGATGAGATAGATTTTATAGGCGCATTAAATAAGTCAGCAAAAATGGATTGGAGTAAAGGAGAGAGTGAGAGATCATCTTTCATCTTTGAATCTTATTCTAAATCAAAATCGCGTACATAATCATCACAAAAGATATCGCAAATCATTTGGTCTCCAATAAATCCATTGCAAACCTGACACTCTTTATAATTGGAAGAAATTGTAATAACAAGTTCATGAGACATAGGAGGATCATGAGAAACAACTGATGGAGAAAGAATGTCATTAACTAAATTAGATTCGAAAACTGCATTCAAATCTTGAATGGGAGAAGATGGTGACAAATTAGAAGTTATATTTCACGTTCTCCAACCTCACCTTCAGTATATGAAGCTTCTTGATTTAACGAGGAATAAAAAGGAATCCAAGAGTCACACAGAATAGCAATGCCTTCTTTTACATTTTTGGGAGATCCATAACCTAGTTATGTTTGGAGACATGAAAGAGATTTAGGGTCACATGGACTCAAAAAAATTTGAACAAGATACTTAATTTTCGCCTTCCTAAAATTCCAATTAATATCATCCTCATAAATTCATAACAAAAATGAATAAATTGATCGTGAAAATATTCAATAGATTCACCATATTTCATTTCAAGGCAGATAATCTTCTTATAAACATATTCATAATTATACTTGTTGAAGGTTAGATACAACTCTTCGAAAAGTTTCTCGAAAGAATGAATAGAGGTAGTCAGAAAAGCATAACACCACTGCTTAATGTATGCTTCAAATGTGAAAGTGAACAACCTATAAGAAAATGCTCACAATCAACTTTGTGAGAATCACAAAATTCAAGAAAATTAGAGGTGTGCTCAAGGATGGTTATTTGACCCCTTCCATGAAATTTCAAGTTTGAAAAGTCATGAATAATATCCATGGGCATTATCTTCTTTATAACTCTAGAAAAACATGTTTGCGTTAAGATATAGGAAGTAGCCGTTTGTTATAAAAAGGTGCAAACAAACTTCACGGGCTGGGCTTTTCATATAGCCCTCCTTCTAGTGCAAAAAACCTATTGAAAGTGTTGGAAGCTGCCAACAGGGAAGGAGGACTCCCCGGTGTGAAGTCCCAAATAGAACCTACAATGTTTGGAGTAGGAGCCCCAACCAGAATATGATCGATTGCCAAACGTGGTGGTTTTAAAGGTAGTGCTTCGCTGCAAAAAACACAAAAGATGAAGTATGCATGCGTTCAGTGAAACCACATATACTACAAATATATAAATAATAGTCTTATAACATTCACGACCTATGCATGAAGATGTTTCATCTCTGAGAGGTTCTCAATAAGAAAGTTAAATTCCAAACCATACAATTACATTGATGTAGCAATAACCCCAATAGTGGAACATGAAGGAAACACTTGCTTCTCTACAAAGAATTGATTAATTATATTAAGTATTGAATTAATTTATTAATTTAGTATATTAATTAGTTTATGAATTATGTATATTAATTAATAAATTAATTAATAAATTAATCTATTATATTAATTAATTTTTGAATTAATTAATTAATTATATTAATTAAAATTAATCACATTAATTAGATCATTTACTTCTCACATAATTAGTTTTAAGAGTCATAATAAAATTAATTAAAACAATAAAACTAATCTATAATTAATGAAATAAAATAGATTAAAACATTATATAAACTTATCTCATTACTTTAGTTAGTTATAAGGGATTAATGATTAATTTATTTAACATTTAATCAAGACAAATAATTAAAATTACAATAATTAATAACCAAAGTAATTAAACTTAAAATAAATAAAATAAATAAAAATAAAAATAAAAAATTAATATATGTAAGGGTCGACTCCTATATAAAAATTTTCTAGGTTTTTGTATATACACTCTGGTCGGAAGATTCTTCTCTCAAAATAATTGTCATTCATATTCTATCAATTTTGGCCCTGATCATGGACCCCCTTTGGGGTTCAAAACGTCAACATGAGAAACATAATACTGTGGATAATCCGGATCATGCTACTCCAAAAAACTACCACAGAAGCTTAAAGTCTAAAATGATACTCTTCTTATGCTACACAAGAGATTCCAAGGCTTCAAAATCTACGTCTACAAGCCTCTTTGGTTCCAAGCCCTTTGCTTGATTTATGAGGGCTTATTTATAACAAATAAGATGACTCCTCGTCTACCTTTGTGACCTTTAGACTTCCCTCATGACCCTTTGAATTCTTTTGTATTTTCTTGACTAATGACTATTCATAATCCACATTAGATTATTTGAAATTCTATTTACATTTATTTCAAAATAAAAAAAGACAAAAATGGGTAGATACTCATAAAAAAAGCATAATAAGACAAAATAGACATTAAGATTGAGTTTCAGCTCAACAAGTTCAACTTGAATATCTTCAGTTACATAGTGATGACGAGCTTTGTATTATGTGGTGATCTCCTCAAACTCTGCGAGAATGTTAGACTAAAAGTGGACTCTAGCTTCCATTGCATCTAGGTAGGCAATTTTCAAATGAGTTTGAGTTTCCTTCTTCAACAAGGAAAACATAGTGTTGATCTTAGTAGGGCCACCAATGTAATTTTGAAAAGTATGCCTTTGAATCCCTAAGTCTTTTCTAGTGGCGATCTTCTTAAGGTGGTCCAAGTATTCTGTAGCTTCTTTCCTAACAGTGTTTCTAGCCTTAGCCTCTATGAATGTAGTAACAAAGGGAATCTTGTGAGTTTTTACCAAGGAATCCATATTGTTGTAAAATCATTCACAAGAGGACATGATATTGGTTATAAATGTGTCAAGCTACATGAACATTTTGACCTCCACATTATCCAACTCACCATGTTGCTCATCTTCTTAACTAGTTTCGGTGGTGCACCTCTACATTTCATTCCTGTTCATGAATCACGGTGATAATTGCATGGACAACTTTTATTTTTTTATTTTACTACTCTACAAATTATATGTGGGAAACATGCTACTCATATTTTTATTTGTTTAGAATTTTGTTCTCCATTAATATTTAATGAATGCCAACAATTCTCTGTTCTCTTTTTCCCATTCACACGGGCCTCACTGGGGGAGCAATACCATACCATGTCCATTCATATTGGGGGATATATATTGAGGGAAAAATGACATAATATAATAGGGAATATATAGGGGGAAAAGGGTTTTTATATTAGCAAGTATAAAAAATGGAGCTCAAAGTTAATGACAAAACATAAAGGGGTATAAAAAATGTTAATGCAAAAATGGATACCTACAATATCTAGTGAAAGTAGGGGGTTTTAAACTGGGAAGGTCTATTAGATTTGTATTGGTAGGGAGTTAAATAGTATAATTTTTAGAGGTATTCTCCAAAATGTAGTCAAATTAAGGGTATTGTTTAGTATGCCATGAACACATATGATATGTTAGAGGTTCATTGAGTGAAGCCCCCATGTTCTCATTTCACTTGAGGATTCAATATCAATGACTATCATCTTAGAGTAGTTGCACTTGTAGCATTTGGTATTTGCTTCGGTCATACTCCTCTCCTCAAAGAAATATATTTGTTGTTTGGTGAATTTCATGGTCAAACATGGTTATTGAAGACATTACCTAGATCTTCCGAACCGAATATACTTCCTTGATGCCAATACCAAGACCACATGCATCAATATTTACTTCACACTTTTAATACCCATTATAGGATTACATTATTAGTTGTGTTGTTGGATTATGTTACATATTGATACCCATTATACCTTGGGGTTTGAACTTGTGGCATGCTCTTAACCATTACATATACTCTAACTATATACTAGAATATCACTTTTTAAAAGCGATATATAATACTATTTTTTTGTTGGCTTGACCGACAGGGGGATTTGAACCTTGAATCTCATGATTCTAGTGTATCACTTTTTAAAAGTGATATATAATACTATTTCATTGTTGGCTTGACCCATAGGGGGATTTTAACCTTGAGTCTCATGATTTACATAATACTTCATAACAAGTAGGTCAGGATTTACATAATACTTCATCACAAGTAAGTCACCAATTGAAATCCCTTACAAGCTTGTATATAATGAATTATTACTATTTAATATACAGGAAAAATATAAAATTTTATATTAAATTAGAAAAATTAATTAAAAATATATATCTAATTATTTTTATTTTAAAATATAGATTTTATGAAAAATTTAGTAAATTCAAAAATAAATAAATTAAAAAGATATTATATTGAGAAAACTTAATAAATAAATAAAACGAAACACAATTTAAATTTTAGAAAATAAAATAATTTAATTTAAAAAATAATTTTTTTAAATGTAATTTAAATTTAAAAAAAAAAATTAATTTAGCCTAATCTAAACCTTTTATTTTAAAAATTTATAACTAAATTATGTAAAAAGCCACCATTATTCACGGTGATAATCAAACCTTTACCGTTTCTGCACTAAAAGAAAGATATGATTCTCTTCAC
>Ga0213497_1000068_pt1 | contig 9541 bp, 9 predicted proteins | sample Lodgepole_Yose_3_FD_150979 | JGI IMG/M metagenome (GOLD analysis project Ga0213497, IMG submission 150979) | Leaf-associated microbial communities from Pinus contorta in Yosemite National Park, California, United States - Lodgepole_Yose_3 | ecosystem: Host-associated > Plants > Phyllosphere >...
TAGAGGCAAAGGTGGAGTGGGGGGTGAGGAGGAGGAGGAGTGGGTGGATGCGGAGGAGGCGGGGAGGAGGATGAGGATAAGGAGGAGCAACGGGGGAGGTAGAGGCTGAGGAGGAGGGGGATGAGGAGGAGGAGGAGAGGAGGTAGAGGTAGAGGAGGAGTAGGAGGAAGGGCGTTGGGTGGAGTAGGACAAGGAAGGGGGTGAGGAGGACGAGGAGGTAGAGGAGGAGGTTTTGGAGGAGTGGGAGGAGGAGGGAGGCAGAGAAGGAGGAGGAGGGGGTCATAGGAGGTAGAGGGGGTCGTGGTGGAGGAAAAGGTAGAGGAGGAGGAGAGGAGGTGGAGGGGGGTGGTGGCGGGAGTGGAGGTATTGGAAGGGGAGATGAGGAGGAGTGGTTGGAGGATGAGGGAGGGAGGAGGGCGGGGGGAAGCAGAGGAGGAGGAGGAGGGCAAGGTTAGAGGCGGAGGAGGAGGAGGAGGAGGATGGGGTGGAGGCAGAGGCAGAGGCAGAGGAGGGGGGAGGAGGAGGAGTAAATCAAGAAGAACCAAGCATTGGTTTTGCACTCCCATTATGTATTTACACTAAATTTAATTTTGGTGTCAGGCCCATTGACATTCGTATTAGAGTCATAATTTATTGATGTCTTTTCCAACATGCATACAATGTGGTGTACTACATTTGTGCATTTCCTTCTCCACTTCTAACCCTAGTTCCTTCTAGATTGGAATATAATTTGTGCCTCTTATCTACTTTAGTTATAATTATTAAGATGTCTATTTCCTCAAAGAAACTTGTATGTTCCAAAATATGCATGTTTAATTAATTACACATATTACTGTTAAATATATGAATAATAACTTAGTAAGATTTAGTTCCCTACAATAGTGTATATTTGGAGCATTTTCGTACTAAGGGTGAATCAAAAGACTCATCCAAAACCATATCAAAGACAAATTCCATCATTACATCTAGATGCACCAATCATCACAATATAAAATTACATAGTCTCGTACTTCATAACAAGACCTGTCTTCCACGAGTAAATTTTTTAGAATTTGTTTTAGGATGGAACCCACTTAATTAACCATAAATTTATTTATGTCCATTTATATACTTTTATTTGAAATATTTCTTGGTGTTGACCATGATCTATTTAAATTGCACTTGTGATTTTATCTTTTCTATTTTCCATTTACCTCATAAGAGTTCAACATCTCTTCCCTTAAGATCTCTCATAAGTATCATCTACATTCTAGTTAAGCTATGTCCTTGCATACAAATCATTGACTCATAATTTTAATTTTAATATGAGTAAAGTAATATGGTGATAGTATGGTAGAAGGGACCTATTGGTACAAAATTAAACATAGTATTCAACTTTCTTTATTCCCCATTACTCTTTTCAACAATTCCATGTCTATTTATCCTACATGATGACCACATCCCTAGAATTTCTCATCCAAATTTTTAATCCAATAATCATACGCTACAATGTGTTCATTTATCGAGTTTGAATATGAACAAGGTCTATCATTTAAAGTATTTTAAACCATTTTTACCTCATGGCTCATGGTATAGAGTCCTTGTGCCCTCCTAAGAGAATTTAACAACAACTTAAGTTTTGGGGAACAAATAAAGAAATAAAAATTTTACCTAATAAGAGTTGAACATTTCTTCCCTTAAAATCTTTTATAAGTATCATCTACATTCTAGTTAAGTTATGTCCTTGCATAGCAATCATTGACTCATAATTTTAATTTTAATATGAGTAAAGTAATATGGTGATAGTATGGCAGAAGAGACCTATTGGTACAAAATTAAACATAGTATTCAACTTTCTTTATTCCCCATTACTCTTTTCAACACTCCCATGTCTATTTATCCTACATGATGACCACATCCCTAGAATTTCTCATCCAAATTTTTAATCCAATAATCATACGCTACAATGTGTTCATTTATCGAGTTCGAATATGAACACGGTCTATCATTTAAAGTATTTTAAACCATTTTTACCTCATGGCTCATGGTATAGAGTCCTTGTGCCCTCCTAAGAGAATTTAACAATAACTTAAGTTTTGGGGAACAAATAAAGAAATAAAAATTTTACCTTCTACATAATTTACAACTCTTAATAATTAGGAAAAATAGAACAGTGAACAATTTTCCATTTATACTTATGGAAATTAATTAACACATGAATTGTTATTATTTCTTGTATTACTCTTAAACCTACCACAAAATGTAGACAGACCACATAGTGTATAAAGTGAAAAACTGTCACAAAATTTATTGGATGCATCCTATCTCCTAGCTCATTGAAGTAGATCATTCCATAGATGCACATCATCAAACATTACAAACATTCCATTGTGAGTGGAGAAAATTTCATGTCTCCAGATACACAGGATTGTATTGCTAATTTGACCAAAACATTTCACTATTTCTTTTTCTTTGGGTGTTTAGACAATTAAGTTAATTTATAATTTACTTCAGTTAGCCTCCTTCCTCAATTTATTATTTAAATTGTTCGGGCTATGTCTTTCTGAATTCAATGAATTAAAAAATTCCTCAACAGAACAAATTTTCCAATTGTCCAAACCAGGTACAATAATTTTAACCTAATTAGAAATAGATTTCATTCAACCTACTTCCTCAATTCATTATTTAAATTTAAATAGGGCAAGCAACGTCTTCGACAATTAACATTAGAAAACCATCAATCGTCTTCACCCAAACCTAGTACAATAATTTTGAAGCAGAGTTTAAAAGAGGGATGGAAGGCTAGCATATCTGGTGATTATGCAATTGCAGATGCTTTTCCTACCTCCCATATGATGCACCAGAATGGCTTCAGGAAAAAATCATTGGTCACCCCTCTCAAATTAATCCATAAATTGCCATTGTTTCTAGTTGTGACTATGAATGAAGAGAATAGCTATGAAATCAAGGAGAATTGGCAAGAATTATAGTGAAGTGAGCCAATATACCTTAAACCATAATTGAAACACCAGACAGAAAAATCATGCAAATTTCCTCATATGAGCAAGCCATCATAAAAGAAGGCTATGCGAGAGTCATCATTGTGATCATTGCCAACATTTTCCCTGAGACTCTTATGGAATTTGAGTCTCCACACATGGCTTAGCCTTGCCCATTAGGATTCCAGATTTTCAACAACACCCCACTCTCCTCTTTCGAGATATAATTTTTTGTAACAGTGGCCTCAAGGACATTTCTCAGCCTCCCTTACTAAACGACTGCAACACCTTGTGATATCTCCCTCTATGTAAGAATTCAAAGGAAATCTAAATAAAAATGCATCCAATACAGTTTTAGCACTGAAGATGATGAAATTTGATACCAACGTGTGGGTAGGAGGAGTATTTATATCGAAGAACTACTAATCGAACAAACATTGTGTAACCTCCATGCAAGAAGAAGTTAAGACAGGAGAAGATAATATGAGTAAGATTTTCCCAGTGTGACTTGTCTATGTGCAAGTAAGGACAAGTGTTATCCAAATTGCATAAGAAGACAGGAGAATAACAACTCACAACAAGTTGTCATTTGCTTGCTACAAGTCTGGTAGCTTCACTCGCTTTCCTGCCTAAGGGATAGTTGTCCTCGACCTAAAGAACACCTCATGCTCTTATTACTTTTTCACCCAGAAAGAAACTCATACATAAGACCTTTATAAGTATTAGGATTACGTGAGGTGAATAAGGTTTTTGTTTTCAATATGGAATGCAATTCCAATGCTTTAAGGTATTAAAGGCATTCTTTATCCTTATTTGAGCAATGAGCGATAATAATTCGATACTTGGCCATGGAATGTCCAACCAAGTCTCTTTTTCTCAGATAAGGTGGATACTCACATTGTTCTCCCTGAAACCAAGAAAGGATAACCATTATCCTACACCAAATTCCTTTCAACGCCTCTAGATCAGCAGATAGGGCCAAAGAAAAGGCATTATTGGGGACTGAGAGGGAAACAACAACCCTTAATGGGATTTTATCCAAAAACCTAGTTGGGAAGGTGTCTCTTTAGCTTTAAATCTACCAATAAAATGAACTACTTCAGAAAGCTACCAAAATCCAATATCATCACTCGTAGTAAAATATTATAGGGACGGTGTAGACACACAATCACTTAACCCAAGATTACTTAAAAGAAAGCAGGTGGAAGTGATTTAATCCATGTTGTGATTCTATTACCCAAAAATTGGATTTTGATGTATTTGGAATGTTTTTATTTGTATTTAGTATCAAACAAACCTATGGCTTCATTAATAAACTATTTTGATAGTTTATTTTAGTATCATTCATTGTCTCGATATTTTTTTTCATGGTCATGATTTATCTCTAGCACTTCTAACTACTTTTGTAACTTTAGAGAATGCTCATTTCCTTTTTAAGAAATATCCCTGAGGCTAAGGTTCTCTAAAATTGAGAAGCACGCACTATGGATAAACAAAAATGATCATTTCAAATACATTAACAAGAAGGTTTACAACACCTAGCCATCGATATTCGTATCATTTATACGGTAGATTGGGTCCCAACTTCCCTGTTGACAATCCTTAGAAATTAAAACTTGAAATCACCATATTTGCTTCATGCCTATTCGTGGTTCTAGCATTGCACTAGATGTCCAAGGGTTTAAACATATGGGCATTCTTAACTTGGTAGGAAAGATTCCGAGCATCTAAAATGGCATCACCAGAACGTCACATTTCTTGTGGTGTGCCTTTCACACTACACTTTTGTAGGGCTTCTCAGGGCTTGAGCCAGCGACCATGAATGCATATTGTACTCATTAAGATAATTGAGGATATTATGTTAAGCATAGAATATATTTAATTCATATTAATCGCATTAAGCAGTTGATTCACTTTAGGTGATGGCAAGGAAATTCTTTCATGGATGCGGCTTGACAACATTCACTCCCTGCAAACTTATTAAAATTTCCTCTGAAATTTCAGTTTGATTTCAATCATAAATTATGATTTTATACTTATGTTAGGACCATGTATTCGCATAAATATTCAAAGTTACAATTGTTCATTAGCCCAATGTATGGTTCAATTAGTCATACTTTCTTGTTCTAAAATATTGAAGTTCATTGCAAGTTAGTAGTAGCACTTATTGGGGTTTTATTTGTAAAAATATCTTAACAATTTCCTAAAAGAAATTCCATTGATTGTCTTTAATTTTAGAACATTCCAATTTACCATGATTCTCCTTTCTACTTTTTTTTGTAAGAAAATTTCAATATTTGAGTTATGTAGAGTATTGTAACTTACTCTTTAAAATGCTCACATATTTTACTTCTTGGCCATGTTTATCTCTCTAGAGACACTTTAGGTCCCTAAAGACTTCTTTGTGTGAACAATATAGTAGGTTCCAATATATATATATTTTTTTGGGGAAGAAATAGAGAAGAATTTATGATTTTTACAAAACCTTTACTTTTTGGAAACTTATTAATTTTACAGATATTAATGTCTATAGACTTATGTTATAAGTCTCCTCATTTTAACAATCTTATTATGTCTAAAACTAATGAAATTAAAGCATGAGTGTGTAGAGTAAGTTATATGCATACACAAGGAATATGTTGGGCTAGAGTATATGTGTAATAGGGTAGATCCTATTAGTATGCACAAGGTGCGGCAAAATCTAGCCTTTCGCTCTGCATATGTCGGTCATAGTTTTTTTCTTTTTTTCTTTTTTTCTTTAGCATAAAGATGCTATAGGAAGAATGCAAACCACCAAGCTTATTGAACTTCCTAATTTAGGACCTAAAGCTCATTCATACCCTATAGAGGTGGGTTGTTTCTTAGACCATAATACTTGAACTTAGAGTTGTCATACCATTTGTCACATACCTCCTTGATCCAATATTAAAACCCCATATTTTCTTCCTTCACTAAATTTAGCTTGGCTTAAATACGCAATAGTTGTCATATTTGTTCATATATAATCATCCCATAGACAAGGTTAATACCTGTAATTCTACACATGTATACATCACATCGTAATGAAAGGCATCAATCATGATCATTTAAGATCTTACAGTCGAGTTTCGTTCCTTTGAGGATTTAACACAAGGATTAATGGACTCTTTATCATAAATTCACTGTAGTTAACTTCTTGATATAACATGTCCATAGTCCTGCTGGCATATCTTATGCAATACTAACCACAATGAATAAATAGTTAATATGACCTTTAGTAGATACAATTCATAGTGCAAAAGGCCTACCATGGATAAGATGAACCACTAGCTCTATGGTGGCAACCTTAAAACATAATTATTCATCCTACCTAGTTGTTTCATGCATCATTATTCAATTATCTTTCTACACAAAGATCACACATGTAGCTATAAACATATGTTGAGAGAATTCGACAATATACACGGTAAGGAAAAACATACAACAAATCTCATGAAATGGAATTCTATAAGAGAAATTGAAATAATGTCACATGGAAAACCGAGCACCACCACCACACCTAGAACTTCCTGCTTCCAGTTCACCCCCGAGCTGAGTGTTATTTTCCCGTGAGGATTTTGCTCATCAAAGCTTGCCTTTTCTAGGGCAAGGCTTTTACGCTTTTCCTTAACTTAGCATCTTTCTCCAACTAAGTAGTTTAATGGATATTTATCTCCAAATCCATTAATCTCATCTAGATCTGGATCTAGAAGTCTTATTATGAATATTATTGATTCCCATTCACCAATGAGATTTGGCAAGAATCTCCTCTCTTGGTGTTTCATTATTCTAAGTGATTAATTATTTTATTTATTTCATAAATTATTTACTTTTCTTATTACATGCTAGACCTACTTTTTCTCAGCTTAGGTTAGCAAAGTTTTACATACAAGGGAGGGGTGTTACATATATGCAATTTTAAACAACATAGAAAATACAAATTTAAATAAGCAAACATACAATTTTAAATTTTTAAATATGAAACACAAATACAAATTCAAATAGAAAAACGCATAATATATATTTCCAAGTTTTAACAAATCTCCTTATCCTACCTTGGAATTTAGCTGCTCAGCTCTCGTTTTGTAAAGTTTCTTTATCTTTTGTATATTTAATCGTTAAGATGCAATACTAGCGAGGGTATCTTTAGCCTGCCTGTAGACCATCATTAGTAATTCTATAACAGACTCCACAATCATTCTCAATTTAAGAATAAAGTGGTTCTGGTATCCTCTTTTAACCTTATTTTTAAGACTTATGTCTGAGATTTCTAGTAAATGTGATTTAGTGGATGAAGATGGAACTAACCATAACATGCAACCTATAATAGTTTCCTTACCTACATCAATGATATTAATTAAACTCAACTATCATGATCATCCATCATTATTATAGGTCTTGTTTCCATCATGCATAACAAATTGGTTAATTAAATATAAATTTTAGACAATGCATTATATAGGTATTGTATCTCATACACACACTAGGTACTGTGAGAAAGCTGGTGACATTCAAGTCAATTTCATTGGATATCTTACAGACCCATATATTTATAACTAAAAATATGTACCATCAATTCCTTATATTGCATGCAGGAGCATCTAATTCCATTATGCACAACATAGACTATGGTGAACCCTTGATAATACTAAAGGAGACACTGCTCCGTAATTGTTCCACATGCATGAACATCTACAAAACACTAAAGCATGCTACTCTTTCTTACCACCGCAAAGATAATCTTAATAATGTCAATATGCATATGAGAGCACACGAAAGTGATATGCATTATTGAATCCATCATTTCTATACAAGAGGAAATTAAGAAATCCATATATCTGAATTGTTGGATTTAAAATCCTAATAATTTTATTAGTACACAAACCCATGTAATTCATTCAAACATTCTCACCGTGAGGAAACTTAAGAAACCATCTCATAGAAAAACTGGAACAATAACATAGACTTAATAAATATTATCGTAAACAAACCAGAATTATGAGAGAGGGTAAGAATCATCATACAAACATGCCACACATCTGACACTAACTAAAACTTTACGTGGAGAGAGGAGCAACACCACCCAGCTATGAATCACCTATGATTCCCGATAGCCAAAGATCTTGCCAAGGTTCAACTTCCCTCACTTAATCAATGCACTAGATATTTAATAGACTCTTTCATGATTTAGTTACCAACAGTGGTGTTAATACAAAGTCATGTTCTGGAGTTAACGTTCCTACCTTAGTAAGACAAAAATTCAGGTTTCCAGAATTGAATTCCCTTCTGAGATAAGACAAACGCAAAATGTAGTTTTTAAATGGGAAACATCAATCTAAAGCTTTTCTCGTGATGTTTCTAAAAGCTAAGAAGGCGGAGCTTTGTGGGGTGTGGAATTTTCATGTTGCTTTAGCAGCCGTTTCTTTTATCCATTGTTGCTCTGGCTGGAAAACTGAACGCTTTGCTATACTTTTCTCCGAAAATAAAACTAAAAACCACTGCGTCCACGTTGGCAAGGTTTACATGCCAACAATGGTTATAATTCTACTATATGTACATCTTATATTCAAAAATTCTTATCCGTAAACCATACGTAAAATTGTTTTTTATTGTTTCTCATTGGATGCTTTTACCAGCATTATTCTCTAAGCATTTTTTAGGGTAACCCTATATCTATAAGCCAAAAGTAGGCTTTTGGGATTGAACAATTTCGTACCTCTCTTGGTCATTGGATAAGGTCGATCTCTCATGGACGTTTCTCATGCAATAAGGATAACAGGCACTGACAGTTCCATAAACAATAAAAACAGACACTGAAACCGGCATTCATCTCATCCTGAACGTGAACGTGAAAAAATGACTGCGCATGAGGATCAAGCAGCATACGCGTGTATTCAGCCCTAATCCATAGGGAGGAGTAATAGTATGGTGAATCACATGTCTCGGCTAATTTTCCTGACCTTTTTCCAGAACAAAATAAGAGCTAGCTTCTGTCCGTCGACATAACATGTGCAGAAGCTCCATCCCCGTGCCTCGATTTCATATTCAGATTGACAATTCTTCCATCAACAAGTTTCCAAAAATGCTTGGAGACAACCAAATTGTTTGTTAAAAAACTTCACAGGTTGAAACTGCCTCATACGTCCCAAAGGTTGAGTTTTATCGCTATCATCTGAGAAAGGTTGAGTTCTCCGTTGTGAATGTTGAACTGGCCATGATATATCTTCCTTAATGGGTTAGTCCATTTCATGGGAATCAGTTGTTGAGTACGGTAATTTAATCACGGTGGTGAAGTCCTCCCTACAATGGATGGATTGGTGGTGGTTACCACCTAATGGGAAACAGGGTGACCGGGTAGACACAGAAGTGGACCAACTCTTTTCATATTTCTAGTTGCCATAACCCATCGTGTGTTTTTCCCACTACGCATTCACCCCACGCAATGTAATATCGACATTATGGATGAGTCCGTTTATGTCATAATTTATGAATGAGTCCGTTTATGTTGATAATTTGTAACGTCCCACTCAAGTCGATATCATGAA
>Ga0213497_1000069_pt1 | contig 9502 bp, 4 predicted proteins | sample Lodgepole_Yose_3_FD_150979 | JGI IMG/M metagenome (GOLD analysis project Ga0213497, IMG submission 150979) | Leaf-associated microbial communities from Pinus contorta in Yosemite National Park, California, United States - Lodgepole_Yose_3 | ecosystem: Host-associated > Plants > Phyllosphere >...
TTTGTTTTACGTTTTATCTTTTACTATTTTGTAACACTATTATACTAATCATTAACACTATTTAATTCTTGTTATTACTGTATTAATAATTTTAATTCATGTTATTACTATAGTGTTTGTTTGTTCTATGTTTTATGTTTTACTATATTGTAAAACTATTATACTAATGATTATAATTATTTAATTCATGTTATTACTATATTGTTTGTTTGTTTTACGTTTTATGTTTTACTATTTGGTAACACTATTATACTAATCATTATCAGTATTTAATTCATGTTATTACTATATTGTTTGTTTGTTTTATTTGTTATGTTTTACTATTTTGTAACACTATTATACTAATAATTATCATCATTTAACTCATGTTATTACTATATTAATAATCTTAATTCATGTTATTACTATACAGTTTGTTTGTTTTATGTTTTATGTTTTATGTTTGACTAAGCTGTAACACTATTATGCTAATCATTATCATTATTTAATTCATGTTATTAATATATTAATAATTACAATTCATGTTATCACTATATTGTTTGTTTCCTTTACGTTTTATGTTTTCCTATTTTGTAACACTATTGTGTAATACTATTATACTAATCATTATAATTATTTAATTCATGTTATTACTATATTGTTTGCTTGTTTTATGTTTTATGTTTTACTATTTTGTAACACTGTTATAATCATTATCATTATTTAACTCATGTTATTACTATATTAATAATTTTAATTCATGTTATTACTATACAGTTTGTTTGTTTTATGTTTTACTATTTTGTAACACTATTATACAAATATTTATCATTATTTAATTCTTGTTACTACTATATTAATAGTTTTAATTCATCTTTTTTTTTGTAGGCTGGGGTGTGACTCTCCGATTTACATGTCCATTAAGTACCCCTCAACGGGGGAAGGGTAGCCCAAGATTTGAACCCAAGACTTCCGGTTCGGTGAGACTTCATTTCCACGGCCATTGCCGCTTGAGCTACACCATGTGGACATAGTTTTAATTCATCTTATTACTATATTAATAATTTTATTACTGTGTTGTTTGTTTTTTTATTTTTTATGTTGTACTATTATGTTTTACTATTTTGTAACACTATTATACTAATCATTATCATTATCTAATAATTGTTATTACTATATTAATAATTTTAATTCATGTTATTACTATAACATTTGTTTGTTTTATGTTATACGTTTTACTATTTTGTAACACTATTACACTAATCATTATTATTATTTAATAATTGTTATTACTGTATTGTTTGTTACTTTTTATTTTTTATGTTTTACTATTTTGTAACACTATCATACTAATCGTTATCATTATTGAATTCATATTATTGCTATATTAATAATTTCAATTCATGTTATTACTATATTGTTTGTTTGTTTTATGTTTTAGTCTTTTGTAGCACTATTTCGTAACACTCTTATACTAATCATTATCATTATTTAATTGAACTTATTACTATATTAATAATTTTAATTCATGTTACTATTATATTGTTTGTTTGTTTTATGTTTTATGTTTTAGTATTTTGTAGCATTATTTTGTAACACTATTATACAAATCATTATCATTATTTAATTCATGTTATTACTGTATTAATAATTTTAATTCATGTTATTACTATATTGTTTGTTTGTTTTGTGTTTTATGCTTTACTATATTGTAACACTATTATACTAATCATTATCATTATCTAATTCATGTTATTACTATATTAATAATTTTAACTCATGTTGTTACTACAATGTTTGTTGGTTTTATGTTTTATGTTCTACTAATTTGTAACACTATTATACTAATCATTATCATTATTTAATTCATGTTATTACTATATTAATAATTTAAATTCATCTTATTACTATATTGTTTGTTTGTTTTATGTTTTACTATTTTGTAACACTATTATACTAATCATTATAATTATTTAACTCATCTTATTACTATATTAATAATTTTAACTTATGTTATTACTATATTGTTTGTTTGTTTTCTGTTTTATGTTTTACTATTTTGTAACACTATTATACTAATCATTATCATTATTTAATTCATGTTATTACTATATTGTTTGTTTGTTTTATGTTTTATGTTTTACTATTTTGTAACACTACTATACTAATAATTATCTTTATTTAATTCATGTTATTACTATATTGTTTGTCTGTTTTATGGTTTATCTTACTACTATATTGTAACACTATTATACTAATCATTATAATTATTTAATCCATGTTATTATTATACTAATAATTTTAATTCATGTTCTTACTATATTGTTTTTTTGTTTTACTATTTTGTAACAATGTTATACTAATCATTATCATTATTTAATTCATGTTATTATTATATTAATAGTTTTAATTCATGTTATTACTATATTAATCATTTCAATTCATGTTACTACTATATTGTTTGTTTGTTTTAAGTTATATGTTTTACTATTATGTAACACTATTATACTAATCATTATCATTTTTTAATTCATGTTATTACTATATTAATAATTTTAATTCATGTTATTACTATATTGCGTGTTTGTTTTATGTTTTATGTTTTACGATATTCTAACACTATTTTGTAACACTATCATATTAATCTTTATAATTATTAATTCATGTTATTACTATATTGTTTGTTTGTTTTATGTTTTAAGTTTTACTATTTTGTAACACTATTTCGTAATGCCCTTATAGTTATCATTATCATTATTTAATTCATGTTATTACAATATTTATGTTTTATGTTTTACTATTTTGTATCACTATTATACTAATCATTATCATTACTTAATTCATGTTATTACTATATTGTTTGTTTGTTTTATGTTTCATGTTTTACTATATTGTAACACTATTGTGTAACACTATTATACTAATCATTATCATTATTTAATTCATGTTATTACTATATTTGGTGTTTGTTTTATGTTTATGTTTTACTATATTGTAACACTATCATACTAATCATTATAATTATTAATTCATGTTATTACGATATTGTTTTTTTTCTTATGTTTTATGCTTTACTATTTTGTAACACTATTATACTAATCATTAACGTTATTTAATTTATGTTATTACTATATTAATAATTTTAATTCATATTATTACTATATTGTTTGTTTGTTTTCTATTTTATGTTTTACTATTTGTAACACTATTATACTAATCATTATCATTATTTAATTCATGTTATTACTATATTGTTTATTTGTCTTATGTTTTATGTTTTACTATTTTGTATCACTATTATACTTATCATTATCATTACTTAATTCACGTTATTACTATATTGTTTGTTTGTTTTATGCTTTATTATTTTGTAACACTATTATACTAATCATTATCATTAATTAACTCATGTTATTACTATATTAATAATTTTAATTCGTGTTATTACTACACAGTTTATTTGTTTTACGTTTTATGTTTTACTATTTTGTAACACTATTATACTAATCATTATCATTACTTAATAATTGTTATAATCATTATCGATATTTAATTTATTTTATTACTATATTAATAATTTTAATTCATATTATTACTATATTGTTTGTTTTTTTTTCTGTTTTATATTTTCCTATTTGTAACAATATTATACAAATCATTATGATTATTTAATTCATGTTATTACTATATTGTTTATTTCTTTTACGTTTTATGTTTTAGTATTTTGTATCACTATTATACTAATCATTATCATTACTTAGTTCATGCTATTACTATATCGTTTGTTTGTTTTATGTTTTATGTTTTACTATTTTGTGACATTATTACACTAATCATTATTATTATTTAATAATTGTTATTACTATATTGTTTATTTCTTTTTATGTTTTATGTTTTAATATTTTGTAACAATATTATACAAATCATTATGATTATTTAATTCATGTTATTACTATATTGTTTATTTCTTTTACGTTTTATGTTTTAGTATTTTGTATCACTATTATACTAATCATTATCATTACTTAGTTCATGCTATTACTATATCGTTTGTTTGTTTTATGTTTTATGTTTTACTATTTTGTGACATTATTACACTAATCATTATTATTATTTAATAATTGTTATTACTATATTGTTTATTTCTTTTTATGTTTTATGTTTTAATATTTTGTAACAATATTATACTAATCATTAACATTATTTAATTCATGTTAAATATATATTAATAATTTCAATTCATGTTAATACGAAATTGTTTGTTTGTTTTATGTTTTATGTTTTACTAAATTGTAACATTATTTTGTAATGCTATTTATATTTTTTTTTTTACTATTTTGTAAGACTATTATACTAATTCTTATAATTATTTAATTCATGTTATTACTATATTAATAATTTTATTTCATGTTACTACTGTATTGTTTGTTTATTTTACGTTTTATGTTTTACTATTATGTTACACTATTTTGTAACACTATTGGAGTAATCATTATCATTATCTAATTCATCTTATTACTATAATAATAATTTTAATTCATGTTACTATTATATTGTTTGTTTTTTTTATTTTTTTATGTTTTACTATTATGTTACACTATTTTGTAACACTATTATACTAATCATTATCATTATTAAATTTATGTTATTACTATATTAATAATTTTAATTCATGTTATTGCTATATTGTTTGTTTGTTTTATGTTTTATGTTTTAGTATTTTGTAGCACTATTTTGTAACACTATTATACAAATCATTTTCATTATTTAATTCATGTTATTACTATATTAATAATTTTAAGTCATGTTGTTACTATAATATTTATTTGTTTTATGTTTTATGTTCCACTAATTTGTAACAATATTATACTAATCATTATCATTATTTAATTCATGTTATTACTATATTGTTTGTTTGTTTTATGTTTTACTATTTTGTAACACTATTATACTAATCATTATCATTATTTAATTCATGTTATTACTATATTGTTTGTTTGTTTTAGGTTTTATGTTTTTATATTTTGTAACACTATTTTGTAACTCTATTACACTAAACATTATCATTATTTAATTCATGTTATTAATATATTGTTTGTTTGTTCTATGTTTTATGTTTTAATTTTTTGTAACACTACTATACTCGTGATTATCTTTATTTAATTCATGTTACTGCTATATTGATTGTTTGTTTTAGATACTAATCATTATCATTATTTAATTAATGTTATTACAATATTAATAATTTTAATTCATGTTATTACTGTATTAATAATTTTAATTCATGTTATTACTATATTGTTTGTTTGTTTTATGTTTTATGTTTTACTATTTTGTAACACTATTATACTAATCATTATGATTATTTAATTCATGCTATTACTATATTAAGAATTTTAATTCATGTTATTACTATAGTTTTTGTTTTATGTTTGATGTTTTACTATTTTGTAATGCTATTATACTAATCTTTATCATTATTTGATACATGTTACTACTATATTAATAATTTTAATTCAAAGTATTACTATATTAATAATGTTTTACTATATTGTAACACTATTGTGTAACACTATTATACTAATCATTATAATTATTTAATTCATGTTATTACTATATTGTTTGTTTGTTTTATGTTTTATGTTTTACTATTTTGTAACACTATTACACTAATCCTTATTATTATTTAATAATTGTTATTACTATATTGTTTGTTTCTTTTTATGTTTGAAGTTTTACTATTTTTTAACACTATTATACTAATCATTATCATTATTTAATTCATGTTATTGGTATATTACTAATTTCAATTCATGTTATTACTATATTGTTTGTTTGTTTTATGTTTTATGATTTACTATTTTGTAACATTATTTATGTTTTATGTTTTACTATATTGTAGCACTATTTTGTAACACTATTTTGTCATGCTATTTATGTTTTATTTTTTACTATTTTGTAACACTATTATACTAATTATTATAATTATTTAATTCATGTTATTACTATATTGTTTGTTTGTTTTCTGTTTTATGTTTTACTATTTGTAACACTATTATACTAATCATTATCATTATTTAATTCATGTTATTACTATATTGTTTATTTGTTTTATGTTTTATGTTTTACTATTTTGTGTCACTACTATACTAATCATTATCATTATTTAATTCATGTTATTACTATATTGTTTGTTTTTTTATGTTTTTTGTTTGACTATTTTGTAACACTATTATAATTATTGTATCGATGTTATTACTATATTAATAATTTTAATTCATGTTCCTACTATATTATTTATTTGTTTTATGTTTTATGTTCTACAATTATGTTACACTATTTTGTAACACCATTATTCTAATCATTATCATTATTTAATTCATGTTATTACTATATTTATAATTTTATTTCATGTTATTGTTATGTTGTTTGTTTGTCCTATGTTTACTATATTTTAACACTATTTTGTAACACTATTATACTGATCATTATCATTATTTAATTCATGTTATTACTATGTTAATAATTCTAATTTATGTTATCACTATATTGTTTGTTTGTTTTATGTTTTACTATTTTGTAACACTACTATACTAATAATTATCTTTATTTAATTCATGTTATTACTATGTTGTTTGTCTGTTTTATGTTTTACTATATTGTAACACTATTATACTAATCATTATAATTGTTTAATTCATGTTATTACTATATTAATAATTTTAATTCATGTTCTTACTATATTGTTTTTTTTGTTTTATGCTTTTTGTTTTACTATTTTGTAACACTATTATACTAATCATTATCATTATTTAATTCATGTTATTATTATATTAATAATTTTAATTCATGTTATTACTATATCGTTTGTTTGTTTTATGTTTTATGATTTATGTTTTACTATATTGTAACACTATTTTGTAAAACTATTTATGTTTAATGTTTTACTATATTGTAACACTATTTTGAAACAATATTTATGTTTTATGTTTTTATATTTTTTAGCACTATTTTGTAAGATTATTATACTAATCATTAAAATTATTTAATTCATGTTACTACTACATTAATAATTTTAATTCATATTACTACTATATTGTTTGCTTGTTTTATGTTTTACTATTATGTAACACTATTTTGTAACACTATTATACTAATCATTATCATTATCTAATTCATGTTATTACTATATTAATAATTTTAATTCACGTTATTACTATATTGTTTGTTTGTTTTGTTTTACGCTTTACTATTTTGTAACACTATTATACTAATAATTATCATGCTTTAACTCATGCTATTACTATATTAATAATCTTAATTCATGTTCTTACTATATTATTTATTTGTTCTATGTTTTATGTTTTATATTTTGTAACAATATTTTGTACGACTATTATACTAATCATTATAATTATTTAATTGATGTTATTAGTATATTAATAATTTTAATTCATGTTACTACTATATTGTTTGTTTGTTTTATGTTTTATGTTTTACTATTATGTTACACTATATTATAACACCATTATTCTAATCATTATGATTATTTAATTCATGTTATTACTATATTTATAATTTTAATTGATGTTATTGTTAGGTTGTTTGTTTTTCCTATGTTTACAATATTTTAACACTATTTTGTAACACTATTATACGAATCATTATCATTACTTAATTCATGTTATTACTATGTTAATAATTTTAATTTATGTTATCACTATATTGTTTGTTTGTTTTATGTTTTATGTTTTATGTTTTACTATCCGTAACACTATTTTGTAACATTATTATACCATCATTACAATTATTCAGTTCATGTTATTGCAATATTAATAATTTTAACTCATGTTATTGCTATATTGTTGGCTTGTTTTATGTTTTACTATATTGTAACACTATTGTGTAACACTATTATACTAATCATTATCATTATTTAATTCATGTTAATACTATATTATTTGTTTGTTTTATGTTTTATGTTTTACTATTTTGTAACACTATTATACTAATCATTATCATTATTTAATTTATGTTATTACTATATTAATAATTTAGATTCATGTTGTTACTATATTGTTTGTTTGTTTTATGTTCTATGTTTTACTATTTTGTAACACTATTACACCAATCATTATCATTATTTAGTTCATGTTATTACTATATTAATAATTTTAATTCATATCATAACTATATAGTTTGCTTGTTTTACGTTTTACTATTTTGTAACACTATTTTCTGACACTATTACACTAATCATTATCATTATTTAATTCTTGTTATTACTATATTAATAATTTTAATTCATGTTATTACTATATTTGTTTTTTGTTTCTTTTATGTTTTTTGTTTTACTATTTTGTAACACTATTATACTAATCATTATCATTATTTAGTTCGTGTTATTGCTCTATTAATAATTTTAATTCTGGTTATTACTATATTGTTTGTTTGTTTTATGTTTTATGTTTTATTATATTGTAACTCTATTTTGTAACACTGTTATACTAATCATTATAATTCTTTAATTCAAGTTATTACTATATTGTTTGTTTGTTTTATGTTTTATGTTTTACTATATTGTAACACTATTATACTAATCGTTATCATTATTTAATTCATGTTATTACTATATTAATAATTTTAATTCATGTTATTACTATATTAGTAATCTTAATTCATTTTATTACTATATTGTTTGTTAGTTTTATGTTTTAAGTTTTACTAGTTTGTAACACTATTATACTAATCATTATCATTATTTAACTCATGTTATTACTATATTAATAATTTTAATTCATGTTTTTACTATATTGTTTGCTTGTTTTATGTTTTACTATTTTGTAACACTATTACACTAATCATTATCATTATTTAATTCATGTTATTATTATATTAATAATTTTAATTCATGTTATTACTATATTAAATTTTTTTATTCATGTTACCACTATATTGTTTGTTTGTTTTATGTTTTATGTTTTACTATTATGTAACACTATTTTGTGTTATACTAATCACTATAATTATTTAATTCACGTTATTACTATATTAATAATTTTAATTCATGTTATTGCTATATTATTCGTTTGTTTTATGATTTTTGTTTTACTACTTTGTAACACTATTATACTAATCATTATCATTATTTAATTCATGTTGTTGCTATATTAAGAATTTTAATTCATGTTATTACTATATTATTTGTTTGTTTTATGTTTTATGTTTTACCATTTTGTAACATTATTATACTAATCATTATCATTATTTAATTAATGTTATTACTATATTAATATCATTTTATAACAATATTTATCTTTTATGTTTTACTATTTTTTAACACTATTTTGTAAGATTATTATACTAATCATTATAATTATTTAATTCATGTTATTACTATATTAATAATTTTAATTCATGTTACTACTATATTGTTTGTTTCTTTTATGTTTTTTGTTTTACTATTATGTAAGATTATTTTGTAACACTATTATACTAATCATTATCATTATTTAATTCATGT
>Ga0213497_1000071_pt1 | contig 9392 bp, 2 predicted proteins | sample Lodgepole_Yose_3_FD_150979 | JGI IMG/M metagenome (GOLD analysis project Ga0213497, IMG submission 150979) | Leaf-associated microbial communities from Pinus contorta in Yosemite National Park, California, United States - Lodgepole_Yose_3 | ecosystem: Host-associated > Plants > Phyllosphere >...
CTATCTAAATACATATAATTTTAATAATGTATAGACATAATAGTTAGTATTAATTGTGATATGAGAGTTAAGTAGAGGTGTCCTTTATACCCTATCCTTTTTGCCATATACATTGATAAAGTAGAAGATTGTTGAGAGAAAGCAAGTTATGTTAGCCGAACTCTACTTGCTACAGTCATCACTCTTCTTGCATGCTCTTAATATTGTTCATTTGGTGAATGGTCCTTACTGTATTTTCAAGAAAATAATAATCCTCCAAGATTTTTTTTCCAAGATGGATATGAATTTTCTGTAAGGAGTCCTTATGATCTTGGAAAGAAACTAAGAAACTTCGAAGAATTTTGGTACAATGTGGGTATGATTGTTAATACTAATAAAATAAATCTAATGATAATTAAATTTAAAAATATCACATATGATACCATTTCATACATTGACAACAACAACTTGGAAGAAGTGTTTTCCCACAAATATCTCTAAATCAATGTTCATCACAAACTCAACTATAATTATGGCATTCAGAAAATGATTAATGGATGGTGGAAAGTTTATTTTGGATTTGAAAACATTTGTAAATTAGTATATCTTTGGCTATGATATTTAAAACAAAAGAAACTCCTCTCATATTATTTGATATGGATGTTGGAGATATTACATATCAAGAGAGTTGTCGAGAAATATGGAATAGACACAAAAACAATTTATAGCCTATAATTTCAAAATTAAATGAAATACATCCTATCCCATCCTCACCATATAAGAAATCTTATTTCCCATTGAGAACATGGCTATGAATATATATCAAATATAGAAGAAGTGAATAAACAAACGTGGAAGATAACAAGCTTATTAAAATATCTTCGATATCTAGTCAAAACCACCTTTTTCTTAAGAAAGAATTGCATAAGGATGCCTAACCTTACCTAGACAATTCAAGGATAAATGAAAAGATCATTTTGAATAGTAATGATAAAACTAAAAATATGATTTCCTCAAAGATTAACGATAAATTGTGTTATGATAAAGAGTTATAGGGAGAAAGGAAATTAAGTTATCATGAGGAGGTTATCAACCCAAATTTGGAAAATTAAAAGTACCTCTTTGTCTAAAGTAGAGTAAATATAAAAATAAGCATTACTAAAATAATAAAAAATTCTCACGAGCTCAATAGTGAAACTAGGATAAATTTCGAAAACCCCTTGGGATGAAGAGCCTCTCACCTTTCCTGAGATGGTTTGTCCATGACATGACAAGAAGGGGGAATATGATCGCCATACCACTCTGTATCCTTGGTTAATGATAGGGCCCTAACCCACCCCTAAGGCCATTATCATGTTTTGAATTCCCCAATACAAAGGATTATTATACTCATTGTTTCCATAATGTGATTTCAGACTAGTTTTAATATCAATTTAAGTTTTTCTCTATTCACTCCACTCTCATACAAGTGCTCTTCTTAGATTATTGTTTAAATCTTTGTGTTTTTGGATTTTTTTGTTTCTTGTCTACTCTTTATTTTTCATATCCCCAAGGCCTACTAGATTTGATTCACCTCCTTCATACCGATTCTTCGCGCTGGCTCTATTTCTATATTTGGACTACCAGGCCCTAAACAAATTTCTTTCCATTCAAATTTCGTTTTCCCTTTCCATTTTGTCAAATCTAAACCTTTTAGTCTTTGATCATTATTGGTCTCCTGCTCTAGTTACCAGATTCACATCCATCTTTGGCCCTTCAAATTCTTATCTCTTCCATTTGGCAATGTTCTTTGACTTGGATTCATAGATAGTTTTTTGGCTCTTTCTTATCATTCCATGCTAGCACACTTGTGGTAGAAGGGACACATCTTATTTCAAGGAAAAAGGAGGCTCTCACACCCAATAGGGGATGAAGAGTTCTACACAACGTATAGGGAGAATACTCCTTAGGCCATCCAAGAATAAAATACATGGGAAGAATTGGAACTCATTGGAAAAAGAGAGGGTTAATAGAATTGGAGGTGTTGGGAAGATTGTTGACTAGGTATGTGACATGAGACACACTTAAGGGTGCTACAATCAATACATGTACATTGTTGCTATCTACTAGCAATTAAATATCCTTATTGTCTAAACTCTCCTTATTGAAATGAGGCCAAGGAGGAAATCCTTTTAATGTTGGATGGGCTACAGCTAATAATGAGGAACTTGGATAGATGGATTGGTCAAATTGGTGTTCATTTGGGAATTCCCCTAGGCTGAAGTTGCTCCTTGGAAACGATGAGGAGCTTATATATGTGGACACCTCTAATTCCCCCAAGTATAAATGACGGGTTCTTGTTGGTCTAGTGCTTTTAGTTGTTTAAGTTAAATTATGTTTTTCTATTTAAATTATAGTCGAGGTGGCTCAATTATCCAATTTATTCTTTCATTTGTTTTTATGAACCTGATCAAACTCTATGTGTATATAATTCCAAAATTGTGGTTATTTCACTTTTCTAGTTTTGCCCGTCGTAGACTAGGATAAACATCCAATTCCTCTAATATTTCTTTTTGAAATATGAAATGGAAATATTTACTTTACCAAAAAAAGGGGGCTCTCACCATTGCGACACTTCGAGGGTTGAAAATGAAATGCACTCTCTCATATATTATCAAATATATATTGAGATTAGATTGAAGTTATCAAAATACTTTTTTCACTTCTGACCTTCTTGGCCTTTTAAATCAAAGAAGTTATGGCAATCTTGGAAAGCTTCTCTTAATTCTTTTCAAGCATATAAATAATATCATGAGGAATTCCAAGTAATATCCTACAATCTTAATGTATAAACCATTTTTGGTTTTAGTGAATGTTCGTCATCATTATTATTAAAATTAATTGTTTCTCTCTTTATGATGAATTAAAAATTGAGTAATTATCATTTTAATATTTAACCTTAAAATTAAATTTGTTTGTATTTTTATAATGAATCTAAAATCTATCAGATATATGTTCTTTGTTTAAGTATTCAATGTCTAATATTAGAATGGTTATAAGTTGTTTCCTTGTTTATTCATATTATAACTTTTGTTGTATAAGGTTTATATAGACTTACTATTTGGTATTATAATTATTAAATTAAATTAAAAGAAATATTTTTATTTATTTAATTTGAATAGTATATAAAATTAATTTAGTTGAGATATGGTCCACTAAGCTTTGGATCAACCGTGAACCAGTATTTCATCATCAACTCAAATCCCTTGTGGGTGTTATGCTACAAAAGAAATAAAATAAAAAATTAGTTGAGACATGACTTAAAAGAAAGATATGTGAAAGTCTACAATAATTAAAATATATATCAAAATTGTTTGTTTGGAGGTACAATGGATTAATGTATTTGTTTTATTTGTATATTTCAATTATTATGAATTTATTATTTATGTTAGAAATATAATTGTAATTTTCTGTTTGTATTTATGTAATTTATATGTGAATTGGTCTTAACTCAATTCGTTGGGAGGAATTATTGTTCATTCTTTTAAGCTAGGCAATAAATTTGTATTAATGGGTAACATGAAATAGTTTTGTTGTGCTTATTGTCCCGTCACAAGGGAAACTAGACCAAAACCATAATATTATATATTTTTTCAAACAAAAGGTATGAAATTGATAAATAAGTCTACTATAGAGTAACTTCTATACATATTATGGATTATCATCACTATAGCTATCTAGTGGTGGAATCCATCTAGATTACGACATTTGAGCATGTATCCTCTTTAGAGAATGTGAATTTTAGATTGGAAATATTCCTTGTCATTGTTGTTAGTTTGATGTCCATCTTTCTAATTTTCTTCTACATCTCATCTGTGCATAGCAAAATCTCTAGTTTCTCATTTGACTGTGTCGCCAATGCCTTGCCCATTATGGCTTTTAATTACTAGTTGATATCCACCATTTTTATGTATTCGGTATTCCTTGATCTTGTACTACATGTATCTGATGTCTAATTGTCAATATTCTCCATGACCTCCTCATTTACACTAAATTGATGTTCAATTCTAGATTCCCTCTCACTATCCTCAATTTTCCTTTGGATCCATGGATGGCTATTGTTGTCATTAATATATATTGAATGTTATGTTGTTGATTTTTCTTGGAAGATTGATGGACCCCTTCTATTGTGACGACCTCTTCTGTCATGAGAACCCCATCCTTGGGGCATGCTGAACTTCGAGAAAACAATGAAGGGAGAAATGAGGAAAAAAATAAAATTCTATATATCTCTTCGTAGGACCAGATTCAGAAGGGATAACCATGGGGTATCATAAGAATTGAGAACCTAGAAAATGATTTTATTATTATATTCATAAATTTCCCACTATAGGATCATAAAGAACAACTCCTCTCCTAGAAGCCTAGTTGAAATGCTTGTCTCAAGAACATGAAAGGAGACATTTTCAAAGCTACTATTGGGTTTGGTTGATATAGAGAAAGAGATGATAATAATTTAATTCTCAGGGGAACCAAGACATTCTAGACACCAAAGAGATACTATGAACCAAGAGGTCAGGACATAAAGATTTCTTGAATTAAATCTAGGTTGACCAATTATATGCAGGAAAGTGTCGAAAAAAAACTCAGAAGAGTCTAAAAGAGACCGGAGCAACTCAGAAAGAATGTCAGAATCCCTAGTCCAATTAATAACCCTCTGTTTTGAATTTGTAGTTATATTTAAAAAGTGTTGGCTAATAAAAACTAAATTACTTGACCAACACGAGAGAGTCTATGAACTAAGTCTAGTCTTAGATCATTTGACAATCCACCATAGAGTTAGAATTTTCCCTAGATTTCAATTTAGGTCTAGAAATTCATTGAGAGAACATAAAGTGAGAATTTGGAAAATAAGAAAATAGGGATTCAAACAATACTCCAATAATATTTACCTTGCTAAAGTTACAAAGCCAAAATTTTTAGAGTATTTTATGTTATTTATCGCCTTACACCTAATTACATCTAGTATGTTGTTATCCAAGCACTTATTGGGATATATATCACAATTGTGGACAATGTTCACTACTACTAAGCTTTGTTAGTATGGAGAGGGAGATGATAACTAGTAAAAAAAAACCGATAAACCAAGGAGAAATTAACTCAAATCTTAGAGCTTCATGTGTGACTGGAATGAACTAAAGTGAGCCAAATATAACTAGGAATGGATGAAAAGGTGATCCAGAGAAGGTAGGGATAGACTAAAAGGAACTAGAAAAAACTAGAGCCCCTTATTAATGTAAAATCCACACCTCTGAACTTACAATGATGTTTAAAATACAATTGGCTAAGAATGATTGACTTACAGTACCAACAAAATCTAGTTCATAAAAGCCAAGGTGCGTAAACATGTAGACCATTATGATTCTTGAGGAAGGCCTAAGTTTCTATCTTTCAACTTTCCTCCATGCCATTATCCACAATGATGTGCCCTATATCATTCATGACTATTATACTTTCCATTCTTAAATGGGTGTAGTAATGCTCCCTGGAACAAAGTACAATTTTCACACAAGACCAACCAAACTCAAAAACTTCATTGATTCAATTCATAAGCTTCATTGATTGCCAAAGACATTGACTACTTTGAGTGTGTGGTGATGTATATCATGCTCCTTCGATTTGGAGGGGGCCTCCATTTCCATTTTTATTTTAATGCATATCTAATCACCCATCTCACCATATTCCTTATGAAAATACCCACATGTAGCCAAGGGTTGGGAGGAATGATTTTTATGCTTCCCACTAGGGGTTTAGTTACAAATGTGAGTATATCTTTTACAAATGAGTTGGAAATAATAATAATATAATAAGAAAAATCATTATGAAAAAAATAATAATACTATACAAGATGGCAATATATCTAAAAAATAACTAAGAAAGCATATAATAATACAACAAAAGAATAAGAGATAAATAATATATCACTTAAAAATAATTAAGAAAAAACAATAATGCAATAAAAGCTGACATAGAATTATTAAAATTGAGTTACCGATATGAAACCTCTCTTCTTTATAAACTAAAAGTGAGATTTCAATTCATTGGTCGTATTAAACAAAAGTAAGCATTAAATGTGATACTGAAGAGGCTCTTCAAATTTTCAATTATCATTATTAAGAAAAAAAAGTAATATGGATCATAGAACTCTCAAAAGAAATTTAACAAAAATAAATTTTAACTTGATGCTAAAATTTAGTTAGAAAAAACACCTCCATTCAAATTTCAAATTATATGTGTGTGGGGGCAATGTGATACTTATCTAGAATTGTGCGACCATGACTGAAAAATACATATGATGTAGTTATAAAATAACTTTTATATTTAAAAATTAAAATAAATATTTAAAAAATAATTAAAATAATAATAACTTAAAATGAGATGAATTATTTTTATAAAATTTGCCTTTTTCTGGGATATTTTAAAAAATTAGAACGATATAACTTGTGAATTATCCAATGACATAATGGTGAAGAAAATCAACTTGTAATTTATAAAATTAATTGGTATACAATATTATATTGCTGAAATGACATAAAAGTAAAATTCATGTAGACTTGTACCAGCATTAACTTAAATTCCAAATTTCCAAAAACCTTTGTCACACTATTAAAAAGCATAATAAATAATTCTAGTAAACTTTACAATTACATTTTAAAAGATAAAAACATTAAAATGGAAAATAATATGATTACCATCCATACAATTAATCTTTTTCAAATTCAAAGAGTCTTCCAGAATTAATTATCTTTACAACTTTATAAAGTTTATTCTCCCAACTTAATATTTTATATTATCGTTCTATCTATCTATATATATACATATGATTTTGCAATGAATAAAATGTATACAATTTTACATAACAGAAAACAAGTAAATACATACTTTAATTAATTTTAAGAGATTTATTTTTGAAATTAACGAGGAAATTCATTTCTATTTAATTAAAAATGGTTTTGTAAATTTATTGGCTTTTATTATTTATAATTTATCCATTTCACTTTTTCTATTATTATTAACTTCTATAATTTTGCCACGAATAAAATGTATACAATTTTACATAACAGAAAACAAGTAAATACATACTTTAATTAATTTTAAGATATTTATCTTTGAAATTAATCAGGAAATTCATTTACATTCCCTTAACAATTGTTTTGTAAATTTATTAACTTTTATAATTTAGCCATTTCAATTTTATTTTATTATTAACTTCTCATTACTTTCGGAATCCATTTTGCAAATTTACAAATTTGCAAAGTTATCCATCCATGTTGTGAAAGCGTGAAACAAAAGGCGAATTTGAATTTTATATTGAAGCAATTTCAATTAAATTATACAAAAATAACTTTCAAATTTTCGCCCTCCTTCAGTTCAGCGACCTCTCTGCCAGACTCTGGAGTCTCGACCCACCGTGCACAGAATATGAATAAATGATTAATTATTAAAATCGAAGTTAAATTAAAAAGCCAATAAAAGAAAAGTATTGGAAAAGTTAAAAGCACGAATTTAAACTGAAAAAGGATGAACCAAAAGCAGAGTGTGCTTTTTTGGATTCGGAAGCGAAATCATCTAACATCGAAGATATGGATAATGTAAGCCGTTGGTATTGGGGTTCAACTATCCGTTGAAAGGTAGTGTATATATATGCGTCCAATCTAACACAATTTCAACATATTCTCCCTCCTCCCTCCTCTATCCATGGCCTGTTATGTCTGTTGGATTGGTTGTCTGAGTCCAGTCCGTGTATGGTTTGGCGTTCGAGTCTCAGTCCTGTGTGTGGTTTGGCGTTTGTGTGTCTGTCTGTGTTTTATTTCAGTCGCGAGGTTATGCAATAGAGGAAGGGGAGGCAATTGGATTTGTATCATCCTCCGAAAATACAAATTCAAGGGAAGATTAGGTGGATTTAGTTTATTTGAAGATTTCTGACTGCAGTAGATGATATTATTATTTCATCTGATCTCTGGTATGAGAAGCAATTTCTTTATTACCTTTTTTTATTTTACTTTTGTTATATTGATTTTTTTTAAGAGTGATGAGGATAGCAACTGCGATTTGAGATCTTTTATATTTCTTCTTGTTGAGAATGTCCTAACCTTTTCGAACTCCAGGTATGCAGAGACGGCTCTGGCTCTCTTCTTGTGAGTAGTTTAACCAGATTTCAAAACCAACTTCGAAGGAAGGGTAACTGGATTTGGTACGTACGCTGGAGTTATTTGAGGGTTTCTGCCTTCAGGTACATGATATTCTTATTTCATCTGATTTCTGGTATGAGAAGCAGTTTCTTTATTACCTAATTTATTTCTTTCTTTCTTGTTATATTGGAATTTCTTTACAGTGATTAAGGTCGCAATTTCCATTTGACATCTCTTCTATTTCTGGTTGGTAATGTTCAAGCTCTGCTTAAATGTACAATTCCAGGTATACATTGATGGCTCTGGCTCTCTTCTTGTCGGTAGATTAACCAGGTCTACTAAATATAGCTTTTCGTCGACTCCATTTTTATATGTTTAAAATATTTAATTGCATCATGATAATTAAATCAAGTGTCTCGTTTAACCCCACTGTGTTAGTTTTATTCGCCTCCCTTAGGAATGATTAGGGCACTCTCCTAATAGATTAACCCTAATTTAGTCACCGTATTTCTTGATATATTTAACTAACTTGTTTACCGCATGTCGATCAGTTAATCCATCTGGTTGATTCCTTTGTTTCCTTTGCTCTGCTCTAATCGACTCTGTTCTGCTTTGCCTGAAGAACCTTATTGACGGTGGTGCAATTGTACCGGGTCTTCCTAGCCTCGTGCTGATTTAGCGTTCTCCATGAATTTCCTTAGATTCAGGTTTCTTCTTGATGCATTTTGGAAATTGGGAACCATTGCTGGCAAGCTTGAGGATACCAGATCTAGGATCCTCGGCCCCAACCTCGAATGGTGGGTTCTGTGCCGTGTTTACTCCACCTGCAAGCAATACATGGCACATTAACATGAATTGCATATCACTTTTCCCTTTCCTTGGTCTCTGAGATCTCTTTATCTTTTTAAAGTTATCAAATGTGTTTGAATTTCCAGTTGGGTGATCAATCTCAATCTCAGCATCGCTCATGTCAATCTGAATCTTCTTCTTAGTATTAGGTTTCATGTCTCTGAGATTCTTCCAGAAGTTCTAGAGTGGCCCATTATGCGACCTGGCAAACCTTTCTCGGACAGAGACGAACTCATGACCCAACAGAGACGAGTTCGAAACACTGCCAACTCCTCCTAGACTTCATTCGCATCTCGGACAGAGACGAACTCATGACCCAACAGAGACGAGTTCGAAACACTGCCAACTCCTCCTAGACTTTATTGGCAGAACATATATTAGATTACTAAATTT
>Ga0213497_1000072_pt1 | contig 9384 bp, 4 predicted proteins | sample Lodgepole_Yose_3_FD_150979 | JGI IMG/M metagenome (GOLD analysis project Ga0213497, IMG submission 150979) | Leaf-associated microbial communities from Pinus contorta in Yosemite National Park, California, United States - Lodgepole_Yose_3 | ecosystem: Host-associated > Plants > Phyllosphere >...
GAGAATCAGTTGACTTAGTTCTAACTAGTCAAGTCCAGTTAGATTATTTTAACAAGTTGTTAAAATAATAAAATATAGTTTGTTAATGCTTGCATGCATGTGACAACTATTATTTTAGATAACTGAGAATTCACTCATGGATAACTGTTGCATGTCAGTTCTGTTAGAGACCCAGTTGAGATAAGATGTGGGACAATGTACTATCAGATGCTTGGATGTTTCTAGTAAGTATTCCTTCCATGGAGAAGGATCTATTATAGGAGATTGGAGGACTTGTGGCCTATATATTGAGGTCTAGGTAGTCCATGGTTTTCATCTTCTGATTGAAGATCATCAGGATCTTTTGAGTACAGAGAGAGCAGGATAGCTATTGAGTTGATTCTTTTTGTATGTTGAAGAAGATTTCCACTTGATTGATAATACGTGGTTGGGGCTTTATGCTGGTGCTTTCCCCTGGATATATCTTGTGTTATGTGTGATTGATTCCTTCTTATCAGTTATATGTGTTCTTATTGATGTTTCTCATGGTTGGTTAAGCTTCCGCTAAATTGTTTGTAGAAGTAGATCAAGTGTTTTACTTTAGTACATTGCATTACCAGGTGATCTATAGGTGGGAAATTTCTACATGGTATTAGAGCTAGCTGATTTAAAAAATATATATTATAATTACTTTTGAGATATATCTACACCTCTATGAATGAAAATATATAAGATATAAATAGTAGCTATAAATAAAGATAAATTAAAATAATAATTTTGTAACCATATTTAAGTTTCATAAACAAGCACAAAAAACTTAATACTTTCAATATAACCAAATTTTTAACCAAAAATTTTAACCATACCGTATTTTGGGCCAATAGGATGGCTCATCCATACCACATGCCCAAAAACCATCCGTCATTTCACAATCAAAATAATACTTACAATTAACAAGACTTTTCACCATGAATACTCACCCCACTTTACCATGGATATTATTAGCCACACCATACCATGGGCCAATACCATGGTCCATCAATACCACATGCCCAAAATGCATCTCTCATATCACAATCAAAATATTTTATAAATGAAAAGTTTAAATTATTTTTATTAAGTTTTTGGGCCAAGAGACACTCTCCATCCTAGTATGGAAGTGTTTTTGTAATGTCCAATTATATTATGTTATGCTCGAATTAAATAACAATAAAACACAAACTTAGTATTTAAAATATTTTGACGAGTGAAATTATATAAAAATTAAAATTAAACTAAAAAAATAAAATTAATAATTAAAACTATCTAGATCCATCTTAACTTCCGGAGGGATCAAATTTATGCAGTTGCAAACCTTTCTTCAAGTTTTGCACTGATCCCTCATCCGGATTTAAGATGGATCTAGAGTGGTACTAGATCATTTCATAATGAAGATATCATATTAATGTTTTTCATATGCACTAGTATGGCACTTGGGAAACTAGACTAGTCGAATTGAGAAAAAGATGATTTATCCACTGAAAATTTCTAAGTTTAAAATAAAAACGTATAAAAGAATGTTTGCTTGATCCCCTTAAGCCTAAATTATCTACTATATGTGAATTCTTATCTATCTAGAATTCAAAAACATGAAAATCATATCAACATATGATGAAGAAAACAACTCCTAGATAGGGGAATCCAACTAAATTGTGGGAGGTGGATTGATGTCTTCCTTAGAGTTGAAGAACTCTAAATTTGCCAATTTCTTGGACAACTTTGTCACTTTAGTATTTGATTTCCTCTTGCTCCTCCAATATTTCCACAAGAACTTTCCCCATTGTTTTCCTTAAATGGTAGTAGATGTCCATTATTTGCATGTAGCCCTTGTATCTAAAGTCAAATTTCCCACCTACTCCAAAACACCTTCATTGGAGAAGAATCTAGGTTTTATTCCAGTTGCTCTCTGTACATTTACTATTTCGTTTTACATATGTGGAGCAACATTTCTATGATAGATTCTATTTGAATTCTTCGTTGCACTCTAAGCTTTGGGGCTAGAGGCTCTCAAGATGTTGTGTGTACCTCTAGATGTTGTGTGTACCTCTCCTGTTTCAGAATCCTCTACCTTTTGTCATGGTGAAGGTCAAAATGAAGAGCAGCCCAAAGGATAAAACGAGTCCAACATACCGAAAGGAGGAAGAGAGAGTGGAAGGAAAACAAAGAAAGCCTTACCATGTCGAGTCTTTTGCTTCCGGAAGCAAAGTCTTGGAAAGATATGATCGATTCGAGAGGTTGAAATAAGACTTGAAAGGGAACTTGAGAGACGAAGGGGAAAAGGATACAAGAGAATGAAAAGGATCTACTAGGGTCGAACTGGGCCAACATAAGTAACGCTTATTGGATTCAATAAAGACATATGGTAGACACAACAAGGATTGAAAGAACCACCTTGAAGAAAGAGAGATTTAGAGGATCCCTGAACAAAAGGCTGACACAAAACAAAACATAGCAAGGCCCAAGAAATTCCTTTGTGGTGCCATGATAGGGGCAGGGTGAGAGTGCTGAATAGAATGGGTTGAAAAGGACAGCATGCGCAGATTTATAAAGGCAAACTGAGTGACATGTTGAAAGGAAAGATTAAATCTAGAAGGAGAAATGAGAGAATGTAGCACAAGCATTCTTTCATGGACACATTGAGAAAGGGGACGACATCCTCATTATTACCGTGCGAGGTGAAGGTACAGTTCAGATCTTCTTTTTGGAGACCGATCTTATTAATGATAAGACCATATTAAAGGTGAAAAAATTCATTTGAAGTGTAAAATGTCCTTATATAACATATATTAAGAAAAATTAGTAAAAAAACTACAATATTTTATATGGGATTGAAATATCACATGATAAAAGCTTGATAACAAAAATAATTAAATATAAATTATAAATAAAATATTTTAATGAGCATTGCCACTAAAATAATTTTCTATAAATTTGTAATATTCAGAATTAAAATAAACTTGGTAATTTCAATCAAATAAATGTAATATGTTAAAAATTCCAAAATGTCATTGGAATGATAAGAACGAACGTTTTTTTTTTCCTCCACAATGCACCACCCACCCATGTTCAAAATGTTGACGGGCTGCGAAGTCGTATATTGCCAAAATATTATTGTATCAACGTGTTCATATTAATAAGGTTACTCAGATCAGATCAGTGAACCAGAAAAGTTTCCTACTTGTATATTTGGGGGGATAAACAAATAATCGTTGGGAAAAAGAAGAAGGCGTGGTTCTGGTAACAACGTTTAGGTACTTGGATTTTGGTACTAATATTTATTTGTGCGTGCGTGCATGATGGTGATTTATGGCATATCTAATATTTTCATTATGATATTCATATTTGTTTGTTTGTGCGTGTGATAGATGGAGATATGGTTCCACCGTAGACTGCTGTCTCTCATTCTAATAAATACATGTGCCGTTTTGTCGGATCGCTCATTTAACGTATTTCTGTTTGTCGATAGATTATTCAAACGGTCCGGTCCATCTGTTGTGTCATGTATGTCGTGATATATATATTTATTCAAACGGTCTATCGTCTATCTGTTGCGTAGTAATATATATATATATATGTATATATATTTATTCAAACAGTCTATCGTCTATCTGTTGCGTCGTGATATATATATTTATTCAAACCGTGTGTTTTCCTTTGCAATGGATCATTCAAACGGTCTTTCTGTTGTTGTAGTAGTTGTTTAAACGTCGTCCTCCTCATTTCCCTGTCCGTGGGAGGTAACGACGACGACGCCCCCGCTTTTACATATATATTTGCAGTGGAATGGCGCCAGTCAACGCCAACCTCCTTGTAGATATATACATATATATATATTTGCAGTGGAATGGCGCTTCTGAGATATATATATAGATATATATATTTGAAGAAGTTGAAGTGGAATGGCTGTGAGTGGCTCTGACCAACTCAACGTCAATCAATCCACGTTATATATATATATATAGGTATATGTTTGAAGTGGAATAATGGCGCCTCTAACCACGTCAACGCCAACCAGAATTGAAAAATCCTTACCAGATCAATCGTGCGCGGTGTTTTCTTGATCGGAAACGTCTTCCAGGCGACTATAAATTGCGATTGCAATTCAATTGAAAGCAAAACCCCCTTCCATAATTCCATTCCTCCAAACTGTAAGTCGGGATCGCAACTCGCTTCAAGGCAAAAGCACCGCTTTGGCTTCCCATTCCACGAGACTATAAATTCGCATCTCGATTCAATAATTTAACGGAAAACGCCTGGCTATACATTGGGATCGTCGTGATTCAATTGAAAGCCAGATGGCTAAAATTCAGGGTCTATGTGTATGTTTGCTTTCACTTTATCTTCTCATGATCGTAGTTGCAGGAACTTCTCCACATCTCGGTAGAAGCAGCTTCCCCAAGGGCTTCAAATTTGGTGCCGGGTCATCTGCTTATCAGGTTCAAGTCCCTGCCCATTCACTGCATTATTATTGTCTGGTTTCCTAGTCTTAACAAATTCTGACTGAAACTAATTTCACAGGACGAAGGAGCTGCCCGCGAGGGCGGGAAAGGACCCAGCATCTGGGATACATTCTCCCACATTCAAGGTAATGTTGAGTCCACACATAGATTGATATAGCTAGCTAGCTACACCGTCGTTGTTAGTATGATCAGGGGCTTCCATCTCGCTGTTTTGTTTATTTGTTGTTATTGAACGTTAACTTGCAGGTAAAATTGAAGATGGAAAGGATGGTGATGTTGCAGTAGATCAATACCACCGCTATAAGGTACTTGGCCGTTTTCATGCACTATTTGTTTTCAACTTCTTTTTTTTAGCGTAGTTGTAGTAACTTGATAGAATTAATTATCTGTAATGTAATACTGTAATCTGCATGCATGCATGCAGGAAGATGTTCAGCATCTCAAATACATGGGAATGGACCTGTATCGTTTTTCTATTTCCTGGTCACGCATATTTCCCAGTAAGTTGAATCAATACACGTCACTGACTCAACAATGGATGGATTGTTTCTGTGATAATTGGCTTTGGCTGGACTCTTATTTCCATGATTAAATGTCTTCAGAAGGATCACCAAGACACGGAGGAGTCAATGAAGAGGGGATCGCTTATTACAATAATCTCATCAACGAGCTGCTCAAGAATGGTATAATCATTTTTCCGCCGCGCGTTGAGTAGAGCTATATCTATTTTGCACGCACACGCACGCACGTGTATATATATATATATCTATTTTGCACGCACACGCACTTGGATAAACATGCATGTTCATGTAGGTATGCAGCCTTTCGTGACACTGTATCATTGGGACATGCCGCAAGCTCTGGAGGACGAGTACGGGGGATTCCGTAGTAAAAGAGTCGTGGTCGTGTAAGATTCACTCTCATAATTCTCAGCTTTAATTCACTCCTCTAAAACATATAAACATCGTGCCTGTTTCTGTTTCTGTTTCTGACGTGATATACTGTCTTGTCTCAGGGAGGATTTTGGCGTGTTCGCAGAAGAATGTTTCCGAGCTTTCGGAGACCGTGTGAAGTATTGGACAACTATAAACGAACCGCTCACCTTCTCATTATATGGCTACGATCTAGGGCTTCACGCACCGGGTCGCTGTTCGCCCGGATTTGGAAACTGTACAGCGGGGAACTCCGCAACAGAGCCTTACATAGTAACCCATAATATGCTTCTAGCACATAGTGCCGCCGTAAAATTATATAGGACTAAATACCAGGTGAGGTTATGTTCTGTTTTAAATATAACAATTAAAATTCAATAACATGGGACATACGATCGTCTCTTGAATATTTAGACTCAAATGTCGGAAAATAAACTGCAGGGGAAGCAGAAGGGTTCCATAGGCATAGCACTTGTGGTGAACTGGATGGTGCCATATTCAAACTCTTTGCTCGATCAAGAGGCTACTCAGAGAGCAATCGACTTCAGAATAGGATGGTATGTACACACGTGTTACCTTTAACGTAAGGCGGGCCTGAGCACAAATATCAAAAAGAAAATCCATGGAATTAATTTTGTAATGTTCTGGATGACTAATTTCAAATTAAATTTTGAGATGCAAAACATTTTGTGGTTTTGAGGCGCATTAGGATTCATTCCTAACTCTAGGTTCGGCCTTTTAGGGTGGATTTATATTGAAACTTGAAGTTTTGCTACGGATTTATATTGAACACATTTTGTGCGATGCCGCTTTTCCTTCCGCCGCATGCATGTCTACTCGAGATGTGAAGTGTAATTTTTCCTGTCGAATTACAGGTTTCTGGATCCACTGACGTCGGGGAAGTACCCTGACTCTATGCGAAGTTTGGTGGGAGCACGCTTGCCACTATTCAGCAGTGAAGAGGCCAAAGATCTAAAAGGCTCATTCGACTTTCTTGGTTTTAATTATTACTCAACTGACTTTACCATCAACAATCCCACTCCACAAAATCCCTTGGACACTGACTACGTTCTGGACGCCCGGGCTAATATATCATGTAAGATTAATATCATGTACTGCTGCTTAATTTCTTGGCAAAGTAGACAATCAAGTTCGAAAACATCAAGTGACTCATGGTATTTTAAGTGGTATTTGATTCTTCTATGGTGCAATATTGCATATATATATTTTTGGTATTAAAACTTCCTTGTTTGGTGCTTCAGATGAAGTAAACGGAGTTTACCTCGGATCCGATGTAAGTGAACATTACAGATTTTATTTATTTTTATATTATAAGCTTTAATGAACGACACAACTTTAAGTTAATAAGCTTTAATGAAGCACAACTTACACTCACTACTTTTAAGTTAATAATATATCTCCCCGTTTGCGGTTTGCAGGAAGGTGTGAGCGCTTTTAGGTCTTATCCTGCTGGATTAAGGGATGTGATCAACTATACGAAGCACCGCTATAACAATCCTCCCATATACATCACTGAGACAGGTACGCGACAATGTTTCAATCCTGGGTTGTCAATTATATCTTCGCTAAAAAAACATGGATCTGATCATTACGCACAACAACATGAATTTTGAATAGGGTACGCTGATTTCGACAATGGCACAACCCCGCTCGAAGAAGCATTGCATGATTCGAGGCGAGTGGAGTACCATTCTCAACATCTATCATACCTACTTGAAGCCATAAGGTGCGTGCAACATATACACGTATTTGTTGTTATTTGAGTTTGCCATGTGGAGTGCGAGTTATTGACCAGGGCTTTTTAATTTTGATAAAATGAATTGCAGGGAGGGAGCGGATGTGCGAGGTTATGTGGTTTGGTCGCTTTTGGACAACTTTGAGTGGGCGAGTGGATATGACTATCGATTTGGTTTATATTATATTGATTACAACGACAACTTAAAGCGATATGCCAGGGAATCTGCCCATTGGTTTAGAAACCTCCTCAAATCATAGAACGAACAAGATTCTGCCCATTCGTTTTAGAAACCTCCTCAATTCAATTCAATTCCATTCATTTCTGTGTAATGTAATGCCCACTAATGGATATAGATATCTCAGCATATTGTGGATGTTTTCACTTTGCTGGAGTCCTTTGTAAATGCTATTTTCGCTCACCATTACTATTTAATCAATCGTATTGCCACTGTTTTCCTTGACCATTATTATTATTTAATCAATTGCAACTGTTTTTGTGCATTATTATTATTTAATCAATTGTATCTTGAAATGTTTTGAGTGATTCAAATGGAAATTAGTTGTTATTAAGTTCATGTAAATTTTGTATATTATTTTCATTAAAAATTTTGTTCTTAAATTTCTAATATGTATTTTCATAAAAGTTCAGTGTATGATGATGTAATTTTTTTTTATAATTATAACTGAATTAATTTTAATAAAAGAAAAAGTTCGAAATTAAATTTATATTATGTTTATTTTTCTTCTTTTTTTTTATAAAGGAAAATATTTGAAATCAAATCTATACTATGCTTATTTTTCTTTTCAACTTAGTCTCCACCATTATCAAAACAACAATTCTAAGTTTCACATCAATTTATGGTAATTTTATTGTTTTTTTTGGTGTGTAAAAGGTTCTAAATTAAAACCATTTCGTGGCTTCTTATGTAAAAGGTTGTAAATTAATTCATATAAAATTATTACACTACTTTCATTAAATTATCTATTTGAATAAATGATATAAAAATAAATATAGCTCATATTACTTTTAAACTTCTATAATTTCAATTCCAAAACATCTAAAATATTTATAAGTGGAATCACATTGCTTATTATATGTAAATATGTTTTTTTAGATGACATGTATATATTTATAAAATAACAAATAAATAAATAATCTGCAAAATTTTAAATTTAGTAAACTTAAATTCCACCAAAAATAAATAATATAACAATTACATTATTCTATATTGTATATAATTTAACTTATCATTTCATAATATTACTTTCTTATAATATAGTTAAATTATTATAATTTTCAATTACAATTTTCACAAACTTAATTTATACATTTAATAAAATGTGAAATCTAGATTTAAAATTTCAAAACAAGAAAATTGATTATTATCCGGTTAATATCTCATTATCTCAAAGCTAAATAAGAGGTAGAAACCATATATTCATTGTGCCAAAAGATAATTTGTACAACTGGTATCTGGCTAAATGTATGTTCCTTATTGGACAAAGAAAAAATCCCATGTTGGGAAACATAAACGATTTCAATGGCCACTTGAGTAGGGTTGCTTTATATCAACTTTAATTCTTTCTAATGAATAGTTTCTCTACTTTATCAAATGAATATGAGAGAGATTTAGGCCCTCAATAGAATATCCCAACATCTACACTGATTTAAATATTTCAATTCAAATGTTTGAACATGCATAGGTTTGTGTGTTTGTATTTATTCAACGGAGATTGATTTCAACAATATAGGTTTGTAGTCAAATGATGTCAATATGAACATGTTTAAAAGAGATGACACATATGAGAAATATTTCATCTCCTTTAATACAATTAAGTGAAAAAAACTTTTATCAAAAACTTTTTCAATTAAGTTTTCAACAGTTTCTTTGTTTCCCAAATCTAGCAAAGTGCATGGTATGCCACACTAGATGTAAAAGTTCTTAAATATCATTGTTATGGATTCATCTTAACCACATATCTAGCATGCGGTATGCCACACTAGATGTAAAAGTTCTTAAATACCATTGTTATGGATTCATTTTAACCACATATTTAGCATGCACCAAGAAGGGCCAATTCTCTTCATGTGAGAACTTCTTTAAGAGTGCAAAATCTGATTTAAAAAAAATGGCATCCCCCTCATCCCTTCATAGATCCCAATGAATATACAGTGGCTCTCTCTCTCCATATATATATATATATATATATACAAT
>Ga0213497_1000078_pt1 | contig 8838 bp, 9 predicted proteins | sample Lodgepole_Yose_3_FD_150979 | JGI IMG/M metagenome (GOLD analysis project Ga0213497, IMG submission 150979) | Leaf-associated microbial communities from Pinus contorta in Yosemite National Park, California, United States - Lodgepole_Yose_3 | ecosystem: Host-associated > Plants > Phyllosphere >...
TAAGAAATGTTGTAAAGTAGTGGGCTTACAAGGAACATGCCCAACAGTATGTATTCCTTCTCCCTTAGAATTTTCATTCAGTGATTTATTTTGTAAAAAGTAATATAATAATATTATTTTTGGCATATTTATTTGTAAACATTCGAACCATCTAGAAATATAAATTATGAAGAAAAATTTAGACTATTAGTGTTTTGTCCATGCAGGGCTAAAAGTAATAAATTTGGGTTACTAGAGAAACACAAGGACTATTTACTTAAGGCTCGTGATTATCACAAGAAGTAGGAAAACATCCACATATGCCATCCAAAATTTCTTTATATATTCTTTTTTTGATAAATTATTTTTGGGTTGAAATTATTTCTCATAACATTTGCAAATAGGAAAAGCTACATCTAATCACCCATAATATTGTTTCTATGAAATCGCATGGATCCACAGTGGCATCTCTCATTTATGATATAGTTGTCTATGTAATTTATATGTATTGACGTGCATTTTCTTATGCATGTTCGTATGTTACATTGTTTGTATGATTTTCTTCATTGTCTTTCCTTCTGATAGTTTAGAATGTTATTGATAATGTAGAGGCTTCGAGAGAGAGAACCATCTTGAAACCTCGATGAATTTTATTTTAAGATGATTAACTAAGAATGAATATGGAAAACTTGAAATACTGACAGAAGACTCTTCCCTTCATTTCATAACAACATTTGAAGTCGTGGGGGCCCATGTATGGAGATGTAGGACTAGGGCCCTTGGTTTTTCTGGGTGCTCAAGGTCTATCAAATTTAGTTTTGTTGTGGACATATGTGTCAGGACTGATCCCCAATCACCATCTTTGTATTATGTTAATGCTTTCACAGATGCATGTGCAACTTTAAGAAATAGGGATCTTATGGAACACCCACTTTGTTACGCTGCAAGGTTTATAAGGGATGCCAAGAACTCAATCACTGATAAGTTTGTAATATCTTCCACTGATTATTTGGAAGTGAAGAAGCCTCTGAGATCAGAGAATGAAGGAGTTGACATGCTCAGTGCTTCGTCGCGGTGGCTCTTTCCTCTGAACAATGCAGATTTTGGATGGGGAAATCCATTCCATGTTGGTCTAGTTAGAGAAGAACATAGATGGGAAATTATTTTCATGCCTTCTCACCCATGTCATGACGATGGTGTTAATGGAGGAGAGCTAGTTCTGCTTCTTTCGCTCCCCATTCCAGTACTGCCAAAATTTGCAGAGTTAATCATCCATGAAAGTGATATCACCAACTCAACATGAAGATACACTTTCGAATGCTACCTACAATGGGTAGTTGCTCAACATGATTAGGATTAGGTTGTAGATATTCTATGCTACTTATTTCTAAATTTTCTTGAAAATGCATGAGAGTTGACCTAATTTTTTTTAGGTTTAGCGATAATATAACAGATGAGCTTAACGACTCCATAATAACTCTTCTCCCAAATTGTACCTTTGATCATGTTGTTTGTCCCTCCAAATTTATAAGCTCTAGAGCATAAACAAAACTGACAGAAAAATATGACACTCGTCACTTTAATAACATAAACAAGAATATTATAAAAACTTAGTAAAATCTCATTAAATAATTTTTTTATAAAAAATCAGAAGCACATTAAAAGTGATGTTTCATTTTAAAGATTGAATCTAAGAGTGACGTTTCATTTTAGAGATTGTATCTGAGGGAAGTTATTTAGATCGAGTCTTTATTCTAATTCTTAAAATAACAAGTTAGACACTTTTCTAAAGAAATAATTTGAAGTGAATGGGAACAAACAATGCTACCAACCAAAAAATAGAGATGGTATCATCATTCAAAAATTATGTTTATATTAAAGAGTAGATTGATTTTTTTTATCCATTTTTATATTCAGAGTTTAATAAGTTTGCAAAATTTTTATTTTATTTCAATTATTAATTATTATAAATATGGTATGGGTTTTTATTATAAATAAAGTAAAATGACTCTACTATTGCATTTGTAGGTGCTTCGGGGAATTAGGCAAGGCAAGAAAAGTGATAATGAAGAAATACTAAGAGTGCACACATTTCTATTTTAGGTACACACTACATTTATTTTATTTTATTTCAGTAAGTATCTCTTTTGGAAATGGTTGAGAAATGGCCTAAAACTTTCCTTACATGAATTTATTATTTTATTCTTAACAGGAAGAAGGATGGGTGGTTTGGTGTGCCTCTAAGAAATGATCAACTATCCAGAAAAAAGCTAGTGATAGAGACTTCTCTGCAACTTTAGCTTCCTATGAATTCGATCATAATAGTTCATTACCTGAATTAGATTCATTGGATATGAAGCTTCCTTAGGAACTAGATCACCACCAATTTGGATACTAATTGCAACAATTCTTGGGATGCATATAGGAGATGGAGCCAACTTGAAGTATGAAAGCTGGTAGTGGAGAAGATAACTTTTTAGGTCACCAATAGATTGAGAATTGGCCTATATCATATTGCTAGGACTTGTGTCAATCATCCATATTTTGTAAAACCTTCATGAATACAAAATTTCCAATCAATTGTAGATTCAAATGCATATACATTATTACAATTCTTTGTTATCAAGGAAGCTAATTCAAACTATACAAGGGTCTTGAAATTGTGGTTTAACAAGTAGATATGAATTTAATTTCCACCATTTAATGTGATTCAAGGTTTAAATTTATATGTTAGAGAATAAACCCTCTTGTAGGATGGATAATTTTAGAACAATTTTCTTTTGCCTCATAATATGTCTTAAAATGAAGTTCCAACTGAGGATCCTACATGTTCAAATGACATGAATGTATTTCAGTGAATATAAGTGTCTTGCCATATTATTTTCAATGTTGCTTTCCAGAATTGTTTTTTCATTTAGATTTAAAATGACTTTGTTGTTAGCTTTAAAAATAATGGATTTATTTATCTATTACTCTGTTGGTATCCATAAAGAACATAGATCTAAGGTAATTAAAATCACTATTTAGGAACTTTGATTGTTGAAACCACCTTAAAAGAACATTTAAAATGATTTTATTTATTTATTTATTTTAAATATTTTTTTTTATATTGTCTATAGAGAGACAATAGTTTTAATTTTGGACATGTAGTCTCTCTAGAAAAAATATGTTTTTAATCTCAACTGTTGTCTTTGAAAAGAGAAAAATGTAATTATCTCTAAAGAGACAAAAATGAAAGTGTCTTAACAAAGACAAATGAAAATGTCTCTAGAGAGACAAACGAAATTGTTTCTTAATAGACAATAATTCATGTCTTTATAGAGACAATAATAATATGTGTTCTATACTATCTTTATAGAAGAAAATTTTTAAGACAATAATTTTGAGACATTAAATTTTGAGATACCCACTTAAGGACAATATTTAAGACAACACACAAGTTTTTTTTTGTCTTAAGTTAAGACAATTAACTCAAATATTGTCTTAAAACCTCCTATATGTAGTAGTGTGTTAAATGTCATATGGTCCTAAAAAATTGGAATTAGAAATGGATAGAGTCCAAGCTGAAAGTCATAAGGGACTCATTTAAGATATGGAAGATTCAATAATGTTTTTTTTATTCATAAAGATATTTTGTAAAGAGAGCATTCTTGGTTGAACCCGAAACCAAAGCCTTGAACCATTAAGTCAGAATTGATAGGAGGTTGAGTTATTTCAAGAGAATCCATTTGAACTTGTCATCTACTCATTATAAAATCATTAACTTGGGTGCATTTTTCGTGGTAGATGACACCCTAAGCTTGCTAAAAGGAAATCAAGTGAGGATGAAATTAAAAGAAGGAAAGAAAAAGTATAATATCAAACAAGTGTCAAATTCAAGAAAGCAAGTTTAAACAAACAAGTTTAAGCAAGTGAGTTCAAATGGAGCAAAGCATTGAACTCTTAGAATTTCTAAACAATCTGATACTATCTATTTCTAAAGACACAATGAAAATCAGCAAAGCCACTTTTATTGATATTAAAAGGCATCTACATTATGCACATGAAACGATTGAGTTTATCCAACTTGACTCACAACCACAATGTGATGAACTACAATAGAAAAGTCATATTTCTGAGACATTCAACAATACAACTTTAAATAATGAAGTTGATTCCAAGTCACTCAATGATACAACTTCAAGTGTAGAAGTTGTACATGATTAAGTTCAATCGTCTTTTTCCAAAACAATCATCAAAACGAGGGAAGAAATTTAGTGCAACAAAAATCAATATGTCCTAGGATATGACAAAGATGAAAACGACTTGCATATTCCTAATTATTCAAATACAATCAAGTTTACGAGTGGAGGATTTATTGATCAATCAACATCATAAAACAATGAGAAAGATCAATAAAAGCCAAAATGTCAACATTGTCAAAGAACTGGTCATATGAAAGATCATTATTTTGATCTTCATCCTTGCAATAATTGTGGCAAGAAGAATCACTCGTCAGAGAGATGTTGAAAACAAAACAAATCAACCATATTGAAGATTAATTATGTGTGGATTGATTCCTGGGAGTGGATGTCAATAGTGAAATGATTATATATGTTTTATTGTATGATTCAATCTCACATGAAGATAAATATTCCAACCAACTGGCAAAGGAATATCGTACTCCCAAGTGTTTGAAAGTGGGAGTACAATGGTGAAACTTTCCTACATATTAAGGGGGGAGTATTATAGGTTTTAACCATGTACAAAAATTACCTACACATGAATTCTTAAAAGACAAAAAGTATACAATGGTGAGAGCATAAAACATAAAATAAATATACACAAATATTTTCCCTTGGATCCCAAAACTGGGACTACGAGATTGATTTTTCATTATATTCCTTTCAATGTTACAACACCTATATTTACATATTGAAGCATTCATAAACCCCAATCCTCTAGCCCTGGATTAGAACATAACCATAATTACCTTGACTGGATCTAGAAAATACCATGAGAAGAAAACCATCATGCCCAAAACCATGTACAAAACCCATGCTCAAAACCATAGGTAGGCCTGTCCACCTAATATGGGGTCCAAAAAATATATCCCAACAACTGCCCCAAACCCTGTAGAAAGGGGCTACTACCACCCTCTAATCCCCTGCTTCATGTCTGTGGGTAACCGTGGAAAGAATATAACATACACCCAACAAGATGAAAACAAAAGAAAATGGTTATGGTCTCTCCTTTCAGCTGACAAATGGGGCAATTGACGATGGAATTGAAATTGAATTGATGATGATGGTTGTTAGACTAAAATTTTTGGCAACAACCTAATCTTCCATCGGGAACCAAAAATTTTCATTGGACAAACAATTAGGACGTTGATTGAGAGCAAATGTGGGAATTTTTATTCTCTTGGATGGTTATTGGACCTAACAAAGGATAGATATATCCTCTTTCATTACAACTTCGCATTAGATTGAGTTGTCAAGCATTTTTAGGGATGTGTCAGAGTTGTAGATGATTCACTTCTCTTGGTTCGCTCTCTTCATAATGGGGTTTTCAACATCCAATTTTGGTAGTTTTTTAGGTAATTCTTAATTGATGCTTAGATTAGGAGTTTTAGTATGAAGACTTGGAGATGTTACCAGGTTCTTACTCTGGACTTATGATTGAGGGTGGGAATGTTAGCTTCATATTCACAAAAACAATCAATAAATCCAAGTATTCACAAAATAATGAAATTATGAAATTGTTAATCATGAAAGTAGACATACTTTAGAAGTCTACATATGACAAAAGATGAGGATAATGAGAGAAGTTAGGGATGGATATCACATAAAATTAGCTAAGATATTTGTGGAGATATTCATGGACATATCATGGAGAAAGTTATGGAGAATGTTCAACAAATTAGCCAAATTGGTAATTTTTTAGAACCTCAATTCTATAATATGAGGCCTCGTGTGTGAGAGAATTATGTATCATTATTTTCTATGAGTATACAATGAGGCTTAAGAGCCTTTTATGCCAAAGCTTATGTTTCTTGAATTATTTTTTGTTTTCATTAATTATTTTCAATTGGTATAAGACCTACCAACAAGGATATATTATCTTAAGTACAATATTGCCTAATATTGGTTTCCAAAAAGTAATGGACGTCTATATTAGTTGCACAAACACATCAAATACTTGATGGAGAAAACTATTGTAACAAAAAATGTGTCATGAAAACAATAGGTCTTTTATCAAGATGAAGAATAGATTGATGGACTAGAGTAGGAATCACACAAGGCCAAGACTACTCCTTGAGACCTTCAACCTACTGCCAAAGCCAAATACATGCAACTCTAGCACCTCAATTTTTATGCAAATACTCAGTGAAGAGCTTTGCTTGCTTCGCACCTTAAGAAACTAGTTATAGAGACTACAACCCAATTTTTTGACAAGGCTACCACTATTCTTATTGTATGGAGAGAAATCACGAATTTTTACAATAGTTTCAAGACTCAGGTTTTGTAAATTGTTCTCGAATTGGTCCATTTGAAGTAGCAACACCAGTATAGCGACGATGTGTATTGGCATCATTTGTGCAACCACAATAAGGACCAATCACATAATTAAAGGATTGACTCAAGGGCGAATCAATAGATTGTGGTCAAGTATTATTGGTGCCTTTGCTTTTGTGATAAATTTGATTAATTTTGGTATAAGAGTCACAAAGAAAAGAAGCACAAGTAGAAAAGTAAATGGTCAAACGTGTTAGAAAGTGGGAATAAAAAGAGGAAAATAGTAATGATGAAATAGGATGGCTACATTGGAACTCACCAAGGATGCAAAAGAAGAACTAAGATGTTGAGTTTGAAGGAATCAAGTGGGAAGTGTACCAAGCAGTTATATTTTTTTAATTGGGTTATGTTGGACCATCAAGCGAGCATGGACAATATCTAAGGAGAAAAAACCTATATATACCTGCATAGACAAAGTTGCAAAAGGGGGAGATACCACGAACAAGGTCAACATACTATTGAAATGAGAATTAAAGTCCATTTGAGGTATTCTATTGTATTCTTGTCTATTCATCTAGTTTTGAAGAAGTCTAAAGAAGATCTTGCATAGTTTCAATAGATATATGTTGTAATGGTTTGGCTTTCTGAAGTATAGTGTAAATGAGTTTGTTTAGGGGATCTATTTATATGTATCTTATGCTAAATTTGTTGGAGTTACATATAATTTTTAAAAAACATTAATTTCTTTATTACTTTATTGACATATGTATAAAATGTTTATTGAATACTCATAAATGAATATAATTTTGATGAATAACTTAATTGATGGAATCAATCTTGTTACCATCTAAATCCCTAACACATTACTTAATAGTGTCAGCATGCCTGGTGTGAGACCTTCTTCCCTTGTGGAAGATTTAAAATGATGATGTTGTGCTAGACTATGACAAACTCGTTTGTTGGCATCTTGCAATTACACCCTAGGTCAACACAGTAAAATGTTTCTGCCAAAATGCCCATAATTCCTATAACTAATTAACTCTATTTTCTTAAATACTAAACCCAATTTATGTATGAATTTGGTGAGATATTGGTTCATAAGGTGAAGCTTTTTTGAACCCCACCACCATATAGCCATGGCACATTATAATGGTGGAGGTGGAGGAGGCAATTTCTACATTGTCTTTCATCCCCCCACCATCATATAATGAGAGAGAGGAAATAAAGGTGCATTATGAGGGTCGAGGCAGGGAAAATAAATATGCACATTGCCTTCTACCATCCCCACCATTTGAAATGCACATTATCTCCCTTGACTCCCACCCTTATATACCCATATAAATACACATTGCCCCCCTTCCCCCCAGTTGACCCCATCCCTCATATTCCCACTAAAATGCACATTGTTTCCCTCAAACTTAACCCTCACTCTAATGTATGTTGAAATGCTCACTGTCTCCCTCAATTTATACCCTCATATACCATAAAATCCATATTGTTTTCTTTCACCCCAACCCTCAAGTGAGGGTTTTAGTACCATATCATCCACATGGCATAAGAAAAACTTACTTTATAAGTGAAATACTTAGAGACTTCCATATTAAACTAAGTTCTCAATTATTCAAGTATCCAAAGAAACATCTTTTATTCTAATAATCAAAAAGTGGATTTTAGAATGAATGCTGAAATCAAATTATGAGAACTTTAGGTACATGCTATAACATGGGAATTTTGGGTACATGTTGTTAACACCTAGGTTGACCTCAGGCTGAAGGGAGGCAATTCTATGGTAACCAAAATCCACACTTAACCTAATAGCTAGCCCTACTAGGTCGGGAGAGGGCTCTCTCCATATGAATCTCAATCAATATGACTAGATCGGGAACAAGATTTTATGCTAGGTATAGTAGCTCAAGAGTTTTGATTGAATTGGTTGGTGTTTTTGCCAGATTAGGAGGAGCTGGGCAATTTGGGTCTGGGAAAATAGGTCAAAATTTCAGGGGATTCTATGGGGCAAGGTACGTATGATGTTCAACACCTTAAAGCTTGATGGGGTGAAAGGATAGACTGGTGAATCTACCCTCTAACTGATGAATCTACCCTCTAACACTATTTTACCATTGCATTTACATGCCATGTCATGAATTAGATCAGTGAAATCATACATGAGGAGAGAGAAATCAAATTCACAGTCAAAATAGGCGCATTTTAGTTTCCATGACCAAAATGGCTCAAAGCGCAGGGCCACTTTCAGCACACCTTTGGAGGCCTTTCCCTTAGCCAAATTGAGCCCATGATAGCTCATTGGAAAGTCCTTCAAGTCTAGGTTCCGGAACACCTAGAATTTGTTAATTTCGAAGTG
>Ga0213497_1000079_pt1 | contig 8801 bp, 4 predicted proteins | sample Lodgepole_Yose_3_FD_150979 | JGI IMG/M metagenome (GOLD analysis project Ga0213497, IMG submission 150979) | Leaf-associated microbial communities from Pinus contorta in Yosemite National Park, California, United States - Lodgepole_Yose_3 | ecosystem: Host-associated > Plants > Phyllosphere >...
GATTCGAATCCCACTTTGATTACCTTAGCTTGAACTTGCGCACCACACTAGGGACACATCAAGTTGGCACATGGATTTAGACCACTTGTCAATGTAAATTGGTCTGGCCTTAAACTTGCAAGCTTCATCTAAAAGTAAAGTTCCAGAGTCTCCTTGTTGTGGCCTTGCTGGGAAAACGCTGAAATGATTGCATTCCAAGACACAAAATCCCAATCAAGCATTTTGTTGATGAGTTCAACTGCATCTTCAACATTTCCCCTTGATAGCCTCGGGTGGAGATCTTTTTCTGGATTCTTGATTGTTTTTGTTCTTGAGCAACCTCCTTATGCCCTAGAATCTGGCTCGGTGGTGATTAGGCAGCAAGAAATACCATAATGCTGCCCAATCTATGGCTAGGTGGAAAAGCGTAGTCTCTAACTCGATTGCCCATTTTATCTGGGATTAGTACTTCTTATGATTGGAATGTGCATTAAACTCTAGGTCGAATTCAAGGTATGAGGCATAATCTTTTATAAGGAAATATATCATTGATGATATTTCTTGATAGTGCATGAATTAATTTGATGGTTGTAAGAGTTCAATTACAACTCCTATGAGTTCAGTATTGAAGCATACATAAGTACAATTTGTGAATTAGATATGCATTGTTTCTTGTCACCTTACAACCATTATCACTATGCATTGATAATCATATCAACATTTTGATGCAATCAGTGATGGAAACTTGTAATTTATCCTTTTTTCTTTCTATTCTAACTATGACATGCAAATAGTTGCAACTACTGTATATCTTGAGGTCTATTAGAAAATGCAGATTTGGTAGCAAACTTTTGGGGGCTGTCATCTTCTGTTCTGCAGTTGGTATTTTTATTCGCTTTATCCAACATTGATTTTTGTTATCCAATGCTTTTACCTACGAGCCATTGACCATTGTAAGAATACTTCTGGCGTAAAGAGCATTGAAAGGCTTACATGCAACCTATAGGCTTAATTACACACACACACACACACATATGCATGTGTGTATCACCCACAGACTTCATGATACTTAAAGGAATAAATACTCACATCGGTAACATCGATCTTTTTTGATGTGTGACTTGCAGTTTTACCCAGTGATTGAAATAAGGGAGCAAGATCTCTATCTACAGGAACTTCCACATAATCTTTCTAACTCTAAACCTTTGACAGTTATTAAAGTTTCCCTCATTGTAGAGGGTGTTGATGACAAGAAAGTGAATTATTTGGGAAGCTAAAGTCCCAAAAGTGTGGTTAACGCTATGTCTAAATTCTATAATTTTCAATTTTGCGCTTTGGTTTCTAAACTATCCTGCAAGGTAGATATCTCCTTTCATTCATTTCTATCTTCATTTTCATTTTCTGAATGTTGATGAAACTGGTTTGTCGTTAATAAACTGACTCGGCTTGTAAAGCTCTATATATATCCAAAAGATAATGTGCACAACTCAGATTATAATTTAATGGAATGCATTATCCCAATGATTCACGATTGTCACTGTTATGAATATTTAAAAGGTCTTGAAAGCGTTACAATTGTTGGATTATTGAGCGCTTAATACTTTTTTTGGCTGGTGACATCTTAATTCAAATTTAGCTTTTATGACTCTTTAAATGGAAGAAGTGCCCTTAAAGTGAATTTGTAAGTTTTGCACCTTAACCAATTCTGAATGATTAATCATTCAGTTATGGACTTGGAGAAACAATGTTGACTGCTAATTGTCAAATTGTAGTATGTCACCTGTGAGATTTCCCGTTGAAGTTTGTTTAGCTTGAAAGTGTTTCATGCACCTTAATCTAAATGAAACTTATGTTACGTGTAAGTGTACCTTCTTATGTGGTTGTTTGATGGGTCCCCTTGACCTGTAGTTGAATTTATCCTCCTTAATCTTTGCTGCCACAAAGATATCTTTTTCTTTTGATTGATGTGTCCCAAATGAAAGGGAATGCTCCTCTATATATACAATTTGGTGGAGTTGAGGGGATGTGACTTTTGAATCTTGATCTTCTTAAGCCGACATATAGTTGAGGCCGACCTAAATAATTTACATGAGAGAAACATAAATTCGAAATTCCACTTCTACGTATCCAAATTTGATGATATTTAGATCAATTTTGGTCCTCTCAAAAAGAGGAATTCAATGCCACAATTATCTAGCCCCAAAGGCGTCGTTCAAAGTGGAACTTGGCCCTAGTTTCCATTTTTAACAAAAATAACCATCAATACTTTTTTATATCATTTTAGGCTGAATTCAAAATAGTATGCTAAAAAGTGTCATTTCAATGTCTAGAAATTAGGATATATAAATGTGAGATATATACTCTACATTTTTGGGTGATCTCTTTTTCAAATCTGAGCTTTTTTAGATTACATGTTAATTGTTTGAACTTTGAACCTTGAAGAAATGTTTGAATGGACTTCGTAAATACTCGAATGAATGGACTTCGTAAGGCAGTGGTACCATAAATTGTGTTAATTCAAAGATTTGACTTCCATATTTTCACAAAATACAATGATCTCAATAAATACTTATATGTGTAGATACTTATGTTTAGGGTTATATATGTGTTGGAGCAGTTCTTTTATGTTTTACTATAATCTTGATGTTGACAAGTTTTAGTTGACTTTTTTCATCAATTGCTCATAGAATATGCAAAAGGAAATGATTGTCAAATTGTGGAAAAAATTACATTTCTCATGATTTCTTTTTTTATTGTTCATGACAAAATAATCATGTTGCAGGAATGAGTTATCCTACAATCTGTTTCAATTTGTGGATTTTTTTTCCTCCCATTTTTTTACAAGGATGTAGATTTCATTTTCCTGTTGATGGTTTTTGCACGAATCTTATCTAGCCCCAAATGATGGTAATGGAGTGGATCTTGAGAAGTAGTCGTGGACATAGACTCTATTAGTGGTTAATGTTACAATACCACTTTCACCTAGTATCAAAAAAAGTTTAATGTTTTGTGACATAAAGAAAAGTCATTTAACGACATGGTTGAAAGGGCAACCTCATGTCTTAATTGTAAGTCATTTATTTGTGTTTCTTAATTGTAAGTCATTTGTTTGATTTTGAGCTTCATCAGATCAATTATTTCACTAATCCAATATGCATGGCTTGTATTTCTCCCTCGATGTTAGTTACTTGACATGGTTGATATAACATTCAATTCTAGGCCACTTTTATTTTAAGTCAGAGATTTTATTGATTAAAATGATGTTCGTATATTAATTGATTTAAATTTTTTTTGTAAATTCCACTTGGACGTTATTGAAAGTTGTTGAATTTACAATTTATGAAGTTTCAAGGTGTAATTATTTAAAGGGTGCTAGCTCAATGGAAGAGCATCTGCTTTACAAGCAGTTGGTTGGTGGTTCGATTCCATCGTGCCCTGATATCCATATGGAATGATGAAGATTAGTTTTTGGTGACAAAGGCTCTTTTGCCCATCACCAATGAGCTTATAGTGACATTTTTCGACCCTCACCAAAATATGAAATGGTGACGGTCAACGAACGACACCATATATACGCATCAATAGTGATGACCATGAAAGGTCCGTAACCATAAATCGTTGTTGTTGATATGAAATGGTGACGGTCACTCTCCGTTATTATAGTCATTATTCGTGACGGACCTTGAATGTCACCACAACACCTATACTTTTGACAATGCGGCGTTTGGTGATGTTCAATGAACGTCACCATATATATGCACCAATAGTGATGGCCATGAAATATCCATCACAATAAATCGTTGTAGTTCATATGAAATGGTGACGGTCATTATCTGTCATTATAATTAATATTCGTGACGAACTTTGAATGTCACCATAACACCTATACTTTAGGCGACGCTACCTTTGTTGACGTTCAGTTTTTGGTGACTGAGGCTATGGTCCGTCGCCATTGCTCATATGAAACAGTGACGGTCACTATCCATCATTATAAATCATTATTGGTGACAGACTTTGAATGTCACTAAAACACCTTTACTTTTGGCGATGCCACCTTTGGTGACGTTCAGTTTTTGGTGATTGAGGCTATGGTCCGTCACCATTGCTCATATGAAATGGTGACGGTTGTTATCCGCCACTATAAATCATTATTGGTGACAGATTTTGAATGTCACCAAAACACCTATACTTTTGGCGACACCACTTTTGGTGACGAACACTCTTTTGATCGTCACCAATGAGATTATGGTGGCATTTTTCGCCCCTCACCAATGTTTTTCTTTCTTGTAGTGTGGTAAGTAGTGCGATAGCAGCCCTGCTCTGTTCATATACTCATTCCTCTTTTGTTTTGCAATAGTGCTTGCTCAAGCTAGTCTGCTGATCCCGATGGGCATTCCTCTTATGTTTTCAGCGTTAACAAGGGTTCCTGTAGATCTTGATAGGCATACTTCTATTGTTTTTCCATAAGTCCATGCAGATCCTTGTAGGGGTTCTTCTTTTTGTTTACCTAATTGATTATTATTTTGTCCTGGCTCAGTCTCAGGGCTCAAACATAGCTTCAAACTTATTAACCACCCAAATTCTCACTACAATTCCTCATCACCATAGGCATTATTTTTTTATTAGCCTTCCCCTTACTGTTTTTGCCGTTATAATTGCTGATACTGATGGGCATTCATCTTAGACCTTGTAAGCATATTTTTTACTTATGTAATTATTTATGGTGTTCTACCACTTGAGTAGATAACAGTCAGTCAGGTGGTTAGGGGTGCTCAGGAGCTGTGTGATTTGATGATACTTTGTGCAAAGACATTGTTTCTCATTATTCATAATAGTAAGCGGTCCTGTGTGGGACTCCATAACAATAAACAATGTGCTGCCAAGTCCTGACTTTTTCCAACTCAAAATAAATAAATAAAATCTTAAAAACCCAACAAGAGCTTCATGAAAATGTATAGATTAGGAATAGCTTTTTTATTAATTTATGTTGCATTAATTTGCATTGCGTTCTCTGATACAAACTAGGCCTTTTCTAAAATTCAGAATGGCTGCTTTAACCAGAGATCACGATTGTTCTTAAGAACTGCTATTATTTCTGTTTGCTATTGAAAAATCCCTAAATTCCACTCCATTATCTCTGGGCTAAAAGCTTCTCACTATCTCTATTTGCAGATCCAGTTAACTCACTGCAATTTCTGTCTGACACTGAAATCCCTAAATTATACTCCATTATCTCTGGACTAAAAGCTTCTCAATGCCTCTAATTGCAAATACCGTTACTTGTTCGAATTTTGGGTGTTCGGTCGAATCTTACAAGGATTTGATGGAAGATGACAGCAAGGTTATCGCTGGAAGCTCATCATTAACTCACTACAAAAGTGTTGCCATAGAGCTCGCAAAGTGCTTTAATCGATCTTCATAGAAAACCAGATCTATGATGCTTTATGTGCAAAATTGGTTAATATTGTATATATCTGGATCCTTTTTGTCACCAATATGCCTTCGTCAGAGATCTCCATGTCGTTGAAAGCAACTTTTTCCGATCACTAGTGAGCTTCATTTTTGGTTTTGTACTCCTGAGGCCCTGAAGGTGAAGGTCAACTTTTGCTTGTTTGTGACTGATGATACGCTGCAAATTGTAAATTATTAGGTCCTTGCATTTTCTTCAATTCAAAAGCAGCACACATGGGCCTTACTAAATGTCAACGATCACAGGGGCTCGCATTAAGGGTAGTATCCTCTTGCTATTCAGGTGGGAATGTGATACAGTTAGGCAACATTTCAACTGGAAGAATATGTTTTATCATAGAAATCTCAATCAACTTTGTGTTGATTTATGTATGCAATACAATTATGTTGAATTTCACCCTAAAGATTATGTTTTATCAATAGAATTCCCAATCCACTGTGTTGAATTTTGTGAATCATACAGTAATGCTGCATTTCAACAGTATGAGAGTCTTTGTTATCATAGAATGTTCAATCAACTGGTAATTGATTTTAAATATGTATGTTGTATATCATATTGAATCTTACTAAATCCTACTTAAACATAACAACAAAGGTTACAAATTATGATGCGAAAATCAAATCAATTCAAACCAAACAGGTAAGAAACTAGCCATCTTTTTAATCTTTACATAACAACAAAAGTTACAAATTATGATGCGAAAATCAAATCAATTCAAACCAAACAAGAAATTAGCCATCTTTTTAATTTTTTTTTTAATTCTATAAAAATGTTTTATTTTTTTTAGCCGAAAATTTCATTCTACAGCTCGATGTGAAAAGTTTATTCTACAACCCTAGAATGCACGTGAAGAAATTAGATTCCTCTCGGCTTTATGTTAGATCCTGATTTAAGATGGATCCTCTCAGCTCATGTTAGATCCTTATTTAAGATGGATCTATCTTGATTCTTTTTATTGAACCGAGATGGATTTATGTTGCTTCTTTTTATTGAGCAGAGATGGATATATGCTAGTTTTTTACTGAGGAGAGATTCATTCTATAGCCTAGTATGATGTGTAATGTTGTATGTTGACTTATAAAAAAAATTGAATGTGAAGAAATTGGATTCCTCTGGGCTCATGTTAGATCCGTATTTAAGATGGATCTATGCTACTTCTATAAAAACGTTGAATAACCAGACTCATATTAGTGTGCTAGAATTTTGTCAAGTTTCTGTTTATGTTTTTTTACCATAGGCACACGCTTCACAGAAGAAGTTGTTTGAAGTAAAAATAGGTAAACCAACAGAATCCACTCAACTTTTGAGACCTCATAAGTCATAACCCAAATTTCCAATACATTCATGACATATCTTTAGATATCTGAGATTCAGTTGCAGAATCAGAGTTTTACACAAACTTTCCATGGGTTTTTTTATAGATCTTTTATTGAAAGGATATCATTATTCTTATTTTTCACAAGACATTTGCCATCTTTGAGTTGTATGATGTGGTGATTTGCAATTGCAATTTGTTCTATGGAAAACAAATTCGTACCCAACCCTGGTACACGAAGAACTAGACTAGTTGATCATTATATGATCTCTATTGTTTACTCTATCGTTTTTACGGTTTGTTGTGGTCATATGGATGATGATCTTCTCAACTTATGATGTGTTATATTCTTTTCTAAATGCTTGATTTTATAATTGACTATGGTCTGTAATATGTGTAGTTGAGTATATGTAGTTTATGGTTCAGTATGATCTATATTGGTGACAAAGCCATTGGATAATTTGTCAATATCCTTTACCCTAATTAATATACTCTCTCTTTTATGTGTGTGTACTTATCTTTTTTTTGTGATTAATCTAAAGAAAAAAATTGTAATTTATATTCAGGAGGAAAAAAGTTTACATTCTGACTTGGGTACATCCCTCAGTATAACCCACTCTCTATTAGCGGCTACAAAGGGAAACCATTAAAATGGTTTAGATGCTTGAAAAGACCACAAAATATATTAAGAAACTAAGCCCCAAGTATCCACAGATCTGTCCATATGGTGTATACATAACAGTCTCAAATCAAATCAGAGACGAGCTCAAACTGAGCTTCAAAAGTTCAAAAATAGAACTGAGAACTTCCTAGAAATGCATAAAGTCTATTCTGGATAGTCCACCTGGCACTGCAAGATAAACTAGTCAGATATGGCTTTAATGCAAGGAGGCTGTGCAACTTCTCCTTCTAATTCAGACATTTCCCAAACACCATCATTCTAGTCCAAAGCTTTCCTTGATAAGTCTTCTACTTCTGTTTTCAACTCCCTATAGATGTGAGCAACAGTGCAGACCATGAAAGTGTTAACCAGAAGTTTAGCCTGCTGACAATGGGGTCTAAGAACCATATTGCATATTTACCAAAATTCTTAGAAATTCCATTTGTAACCAGTTTTGAATCAGGTCCTGCAAGCTAGTAATATTTCTTTCCAAGAATCACTAAAGCAAATTACACCTCCAGTTCCACTAGATGCATGATTACCCTGGCATGTCCTTTGAAAATAGCCCATGAAGAAGCTTTGTCCAATTCCAGTACCAAGCTTCCTAGGAACTTTAACCAAAGGAGTACGCTTGATGCCATCATAAACATACATGATTTGGTGCTTTACCTGAGAAAGGGGAGCTTCCTGACCTTGAAATAGAAAATGTTCCTGGCAATCGAAATGGCCCAGGAGACAAACAGGGTAACCATTTTAAACTTCTTCAAAGCTTTGTTAGTGAACCAGTTCATACAGTTGATTAAAATATTTTCCCGCCATAGTATCTCCACACCTCCTTATATATGCACAGTGTATGAGTAGGAGATAAACAGTTTCTCTATTACACTTGCAAAGTGAAAAGAGGCTATGACCTTGCCATGCTCATTTCTGCAGTACCTCCCAGAAATACTTTGTTCGCTAAAGCAAACCACATGTAAACATGTGTTTTCATTTGACCTTCCAAATGGGCTTTCACCACTAAACATTTTCTCACCAATTTCATCACCAAACGTTTCTCTATAACCTGGTCTGGCAGTGAAATAATTTGTAGCAATATTTCTAGACCATTTAAAGGAATCATATATATCCCCCAGTCTAACAAAGGATAAAATCAGCTGGTGAGTGTATAGCTTCCATGAAACTGCATCTGGTCCAACCAGATTTACATGCTCAGTTTTCTTCCAGCCTTTCTCCAAAATATTAGTGGTAAACAGCTCCGCATTATCAGCAGTCAAGAGTAAAGCTTTGCTCTTGAAGTATATATTGAACCATCTGTTGTCGAGTTTGATGTTTTCCACAGCCCACCCAAGGATCTGTTCACAATCTAACTCTTTTTC
>Ga0213497_1000081_pt1 | contig 8771 bp, 3 predicted proteins | sample Lodgepole_Yose_3_FD_150979 | JGI IMG/M metagenome (GOLD analysis project Ga0213497, IMG submission 150979) | Leaf-associated microbial communities from Pinus contorta in Yosemite National Park, California, United States - Lodgepole_Yose_3 | ecosystem: Host-associated > Plants > Phyllosphere >...
TGTGGCAATCTAATGCATGCGTGTCTCTGTGCCTGGCAATCTGATGCATGACTGTGTTTGTGTCTGTGCATAATCTTTCTGTGCCTGTCTGATGCATGTCTGTGCCTGTGCATGAATCTTTCTGTGACTGTCTGATGCATGTCTGTGCCTGTGCATGAATCTTTCTGTGCATGTCTGTGCCTGTGCATGAATCTTTGTGTTCCTCTGATACTGAGTTGCGTGAGTGTGATTCTGTTTGCTTCCCAACGTCAAAGGAAGGGCGGTCCAGCAACTGAACAGTCACGGCTCTCTCTCAATAATGGCTTATTTTAATTTCAGGTACATACTATCATTAATTCATTTGTGCTCTGTTTTTCATTTTCTATAATATCATTTTAATTCATTTCCGCCATTTTAATGCATGCATGTCCCTATTTCAAATCGAAGAGTTCGATGGAAAACAACCTCCAATTGAGGAGTTCTTAAAGCATGATGAATGATGAATGGTCTTTTCGTTTCAGATTTCTTTACGTTAATTTCTTCCTGGTCAAGCCACAACCAGAATAGCTTATATTCTTTATTTTTCTTTCTGTTAATTTCCAACCTCCAATTGAGGAGTTCTTAAAGCATGATGAATGGTCTTTTCGTTTCAGATTTCTTTACGTTAATTTCTTCCTGGTCAAGCCACAACCAGAATAGCTTATATTCTTTATTTTTCTTTCTGTTAATTCCTTCTTTCAACCCTCTAATGGTGGAAATCGAAATGTAATGAGTATTAACTTTTAATTGAGTGAAACCCAAATGTAATGAGTAATTTTGTAATTCCTTCTTTCAGCCCTGTAACGATGGAAACTGAAATGTCAAACCAGCCATGTATTGTATTGGGTATTTTTTTTGATTGAGTGAAACCGAAATGTCAAATCAACACTGTAATGATTTCTTTTAATTGAAAGATTTAATTATAAGTACATTTCCCCTCAATTTTGCTCTCAAAACAGAAACCAGTCCTTTCGTTTCAATTTTGTTTAGGTTAATTTCTTCGACCAAGTCAAACCACAGCAAGGAAAGCGTATTTTCTTTATTTTACTTTCTGCAATTCCTCCCTTCAGACCTGTAACGACGGACACTTATATTTCCTTTTAATCGTCTAAGAGTATTTTCAATTGATTTCTTTAGCTGGGTTATAACTACGACGGAAACCAAGGTGTCAAACCACACTGATATTTTCTTTTAATTCTCTAAGAGTATTTTCTATTGATTTCTTTACCCGTGTTATCGATCCATCCAATAGTTATTGTTCGGCATATCCCATCTATCCATCTGGTACAGGTACCCGTTCCCTCATTTCAGATTTCTTTATGTTAATTTTTTCCTCATCAAACCACAACAAGAATAGGGTATTTTCTTTATCTTTCTCTTTCTCTGTAATTCTTTTCTTCAGCCCCGTAATGACGGAAATTAAGGTGTCAAACCACACTGGTATCTTCTTTTAATTGTCTAAGAGTATTTTCTAATCCAATAGTTATTGTCCAGCTTATCTCATCTATCGATTTGGTGCTTAACAGATTCATTCCTGGATTATTCCTTCATCCATCAATATATGTTTCTCCAACATTTAATTTGCATGCAATTTAATATGCATGTACACATGTTCAACATTTCAATGTCTTTAACTTTGGTTTCTTGAGGTGTAGTTTCAATATAGTCTGTATTTTTGTTTTATTTAAATTAATTTCTTGAGGTGTAGTTTTAATAGGCTAGGCTAAGCTAAGCTAAGATACAATAAGCTAGTTTAGAGTAGGTTTGGATAAGGTAGGTCTAGGCTAGGATAGGGTATGGTAGGTTATGTTAGATTAGAATATGGTAGTCTAGTGTTAGGCTAGGATTACATTAAGCTAGGGTAGCATAGGCTAGGCCACACTAGAGTAGGCAAGGCTATAGCCAGCTAGGCTAGGTTAGGCCAAAGTAAGCTAGAGTAGGGTATGCTAGGGTAGGCTAGGAAAGAGTAGGCTAGGCTAGGCTAGGAAAGAGTAGGATAAGTAGGTTGGGTTAGGCTATGAAACAGTAGAGTAGGCTAGAGTAGGCAAGGCTATAGTAGGCTAGGGGAGGCTAGAGTAGGTTAGGCTAGGGTAGAGTAGGCTAAGTTATGCTAGAGTGGGCTAGAGTAGGATAGTTTATAGTAGGCTAGGCTAGAGTAAGTTAGGCTAGGAAAGGTTAGGCTGGGCTATAATAAGTTAGGCTAGCTTAGGTTCAAGTACGCTAGGCTAAGTGAGGGTAGGCTAGAGTAGGCTAGGCTAGAGTGGGCTAGAGTATGGTAGGGTAGTCTAATCTAGACTAGGCTAGGCTAGTATAGAGTAGGCTAGGCTAGAGTACAATAAGGTAGGCTAGGATAGATTAGGCTAAGGTAGGCTAGGCTAGTCTAGGATAGAGTAGGCTAAGCTAGGTTAGCCTAGAGTAGGTTAGTCTAGGCTAGTATAGAGTAGGATAGGCTAGAGTACGATAGGGTAGGCCAGAGTAGGTTAGGCTAGGCTAGGCTAGAGTAGGTCAGGCTAGGTTAGGCTACAGTAGGTTATGCTAGGCTAGGCTAGTTTAGGCTAGAGTAGGTCAGTCTAGGCTAAGCTAGGCTAGGCTAGAGTATGATAGGGTAGGCTAGGGTAGGCCAGAGTAGGTTAGGCTAGGCTAGGCTAGAGTAGGCTAGGCTAGGTTAGGCTAGAGTAGGTTATGTTAGGCTAGGCTAGAGTAGGATAATCTAGAGTAGGTTAGGCTAGGCTAGGCTAGGCTAAGCTAGAGTAGGCTAAGTTAGGCTAGGCTAGATTAGGCTAGGCTAGGCTAGGCTAGGCTAGATTAGGCTAAGCTAGGCAAGAGTAGGTTAGCCTAGGCTAGAGTAGAGTAGAGTAGGCTAGGCTAGGCTAGGTTAGGCTAGGCTAGGCTAAGGTAGGCTAGAGTACAGTAGGGTAGGCTAGGGTAGGCGAGAGTAGGCTAAGCTAGAGTAGGCTAGGCTAGGATAGATTAGGCTAAGGTAGGCTAGAGTAGGCTAGGCTAGAGTGGGTAGGGCTACGTTAGGTTATGCTAGAGTAGGCTAGGCTAGGCTAAGCTAGGCTAAAGTACAATAGGGTAGTCTAGAGTAAGCTAAGATAGAGTAGGTTAGGATAGGTTAGGATAGGATAGGATATGATAGATTTGGCTAAGGTAGGCTGGGGTAGGCTAGGCTAGGAAAGAGTAGGCTAGGCTAGGTTAGGCAAGATTATAGTAGGCGAGGGTAGGCTAGAGTAGGCTAGAGTAGGCTAGGCTAGGCTAAAGTAGGCTAGGCTAGGCAAGAGTAGGTTAGGTTAGGCTAGAGTAGGTTAGGTTAGAATAGGCTAAACTATAGTAGGTTAGGCTAGAGTAGGTTAGGCTAGGCTAGAGTAGGTTAGGTTAGGCTAGAGTAGATTAGGGTAGAATATGTAATGATAGCTTATGTTAGATTGGACTAGGCAAGAGTAGGCTAGGCTAGAGTAGGCTAGCATAGGCTAGGCTAGAATAGGTTAGGTTAGGTTAGGTTTGGCTAGGTTAGGCTAGAGTAAACTAGCCTAGAGTAGTCTAGGCTAGAGTATGCAAGGCTAAATTAGGGTAGGCTAGGGTAGGCTGCCTAGGTTAGGGTAGGCTTGGGCATGCTAGATTAGGCTACGCTAGAGTACGTTATGCTACGCTAGGCTAGACTAGTCTATGTTAGGCCAGGTTATGCTAGGGTAGGGTAGGATAGAAATGGCTAGGCCAGGCTAGGATAGGCTAGGCTAGGCTAGGCTAAGGTAGATTAGGTTATGATAGGTTGTGTCAGGGTAGGATGGAGTAGGGCAGGCTTAGGGTAGAGTAAGCTAGGCTAGTCTAGGTTAGAGTAGTCTAGCATAAGCTAGGTTAGAGTAGGCTAGGCTAGAGTAGGCTATGTCATGATATGTTATAGTGTAGGCTAGGCTATGATAAGCTAAACTAGGCTAGGATAGAGTCATTTAGGCTAGAGTAGGGTAAGCTAGGTTGTATTTAGCTAGGCTAGAGTAAGTTAGGCTAGGTTATGTTAGAGTAGGCTAGGCTAGAGTAGGTTATGATAGGCTAAGCTAGACTAGAGTAGGCTAAGCTAAAGCATGTCAGTGTCGAGTAGGCTAGGCTAAGATATTCTAAGCTAAATCACTATGCCAAACTAAAGTAGGCTACAAAAGGATAGCTTAACCCAGGCCAGGTTAGACTAGGTTACGATAGGCTACGATGGAGTAGGATAGAGTAGGCTAAGCCAGACTATAGTTGGAAAACCTAGAGTAGGCTAGGCTAGACTAGACTAAAGTAGGCTAAGGTAGACTAGGCTAGGCTAGGCTAGAGTAGATTACATTAAAGTAGACTAGGATAGAGTATTCTAGATAGAGTAGTCTGAGTTAGAGAAGGCTAGGCCACGCTAGAGTAGGTCAAGCTAAATTAGGCTAAGCTAGGCTAGATTAAGCTAGGCTAAGCCAGAGTAGGTTAAGCTAGGCTAAGCCAGAGTAGGTTAAGCTAGGCTAAGCCAGAGTAGGTTAAGCTAGGCTAGGCTATAATATCTTAGGCTAAGCTAGAGTAGTTTAAGCTATATTAGGCTATTCTAGAGTAGGATAAGCTAGGCTAAAGTAGGCTACGCTAGAGTAGGGTAAGCTAAGATAGGGTAGGCTAGTATAGGCTAGGCTAAATTAGGCTATGTAAGGATAAAGTAAGCTACACTAAGATAGGATAAGCTATAGTATCTTAGGTTAGAGTAAGATAGCCTAAAGTGGGCTAAATTAGGATGGGATATAGTAGGTTAGAACATGCTAGGATATAGTAGACTAGATTAGGTTAAACTACGCTAGACTAGAGTAGGTTAGACTATGCTAGGTGAGTAGAATAAAGTTGTCTAAAATAGATTAGGCTGTAGTAGGTTTGAGAAGTTTAGAGTAGGGTAAGATAGAGTGAATTAGGATAAGATGGAGTGGTTAAGCTAGGATAGATTAGGCTATATTAGGGAAGGGTATGATACAGTAGGCTAGGTTATAATAAGTTGGGATAGGTTAGAATATGTTGAGCTAAAGTAGGTTTAACATACTAGGTTAGGCTAGGGTAGAATAGGTTAGGATAGAGTAGCCTACAGTAGGATAGGATATGCTAGACTAGGATAGAGTAGGCTAGAGTATAGTAGGCTAGCCTAGGGTAGGATATGATAAAGTAGGGTAGGCCAGGCTATGATAAAGTAGGGTAGGCCAGGCTATGATAAAGTAGGGTAGGTTGGCTAGCCTAGGGTAGAGTATGCTGTAGTAGACTAGAGAATGCTAGGATAGAGTAGGCTAGTGTAAGGTAGGGTAGGATAGGATATTGTAGGCTAGAATAGGCTACAATAAGCTAGGATATAATAGGTTAAGATAGGCTAGGTTATGTTAGAGTAGGATATGTAAGGATAGAGTAGGATAAATTTTGTTAAGCTAGGCTAGACTAGAATTAGCTAAGCTTCTCTAGGCTATGTTTAGCTAGGCTCTAATAGGATAGGATTTACAAAAATAGGATAGGATCAGGTAGGGTAGAGTAGAGTAATCTAGAGGTAAGCTAAGCTATGTGAGTGTAGTCTAAGTTAGAGTAGGCCAAGATAGACTTGGCTATGCCAAATTATCTAAGGTGAAATTGGCTAGGCTTGCTAAGAGTAGCCTAGGCTCGAGTAGCATGGAAAATTTTAGGGGCTAATATTTGCAGGTGGGCTAATTTTCCATGATATTTCCACAAAAAGGATTCACCAATTTCCATTTTTTATAAAAATGATTCGCCCAAATTTTACAATATCAAATTATTTTACCTTAAAAATTTCCAACATTATATAAAGACTATACATAAAACCATTATAAATTTGAATATTGTTACAAATATATCAATAAACATTTTATAGTTTGCCTATTAGGGAATAGTGAGGTTCACCAATGTTTTCAAACTTTAAGATAAGTTTCCATCCTTAAAATTTTCACTACCAAGTAGGGAAGAGTAGGCTAGTGTATGATATGCCAGAGGTTAGCTTCTTCTAGGAAAATGTAGGCTAGATTAATCTAGGTTAGATTAGGCTAGGCTAGGCTAGGCTAAAGTAGGCTAGAGTAGTCTAAACTAGAGTTGTCTAGGCTAGATTACTCTAGGCTAGAGTAGGCAAGAGTAGGCTAGGCTAGATAAGGCAAGAGTAGACTAGGCTAGGATAGTTTAAGATAGTCTAAGCTAGGCAAGGCTAGGCTATAGTGAGCTAAGCTAGAGTAGGCTAGGGTAGGCTATATCAGTGTAGGTTAGGCTAGAGTAGACTAAGTTAGGCTATGCTAGAGTACACTATAGTACGCTAGGCTAGGCTTGAGTAAGTTTTGTAAGGCTAGGCTAAAGTAGGCTCTAGTAGGCTATGCTAGAGTAGGGTGGAATAGGATAAGATATGCTAGAGAAGACTAGACTATGCTATTTTGGTCTTGTTGACCACACTTTGTCAACAATCCAAGAAAGTAGAGTACAAAGAAGTGGAGAATGTTTTTCGAAGATCAAAGTCATCAATCACAATTAATATATCATTGTAAGCCCAATTTCTGCAAAGTTTATTATACATGATGCTAATATGATCATTTATGTATGTAACAACACCTAGGTAAACCTCATATTTTGTTAAAGCATTTCATCCTAGGAAGTTTTTTACCTTCCCCAAATTATGTGTGTTTGTAAACATGCCTAATTGACATAGTTTTTCTTCTAGCTAAAACCCTAAAGCTAGAGTGGAATTCATTGACAAGGTCTTAGGTGAGTCCTAGTGTTTATTGAATCCATTGTAAAAGTGTGTTTAGGAATAAGTTTAGTGCATGGTCCCTCATAAACAGAACACCATGATTAAATTATTTTATTATAAGCACACTTGGTTTCATACTAGATCATATTATGTTGCATAGTTGGGTAATGTCTTGATGGTCAGGTCTAAATGTGTATATCTCCTTCCAATGGTTGAATTAATTGTAATATTTTGATCTAAAAATATTTTAGTGAATAGTCCCTCACAATTAGAAACCATGACTAAAATATTTGAGGGTGGAAAAATAATTAAGTCCCCTTGAGAGTCAATTATTTAACTTTTCTAACAAAATCAAATAAAAATCCTAACCGAAAAAAATAATTAATTTTGAGTCAAAAAAGAATTATAGAGATTGATTTATCTCAAAGTGGAAAATAATAAAAAAAAATTGTTGGTGAACAAGAAGTTAATTTTTGGAGGCCCGCCACCAAGGGAAAAATGAACATTTTAAGAAAATTTGGCCACAAGGGAAAAATGGATATTTTAAGTAAATTTGAGCCCTTGGACCTTGGTGGTTAAGTCAAAGTCAAAATTTTGAGGAAATTAATCCAAAATATTAATTTTTGGATTAATAAAAATATGGTTTTTAAGAGAAATTTGATTTTTTCAACAAAAATAAAAATTTGACCACGGAGATTAAAAGATGATAAATTTATTTTAGACATTTGAGATTATTTTGAGGAGGATCAAGCCAACTAGTTGTTATTTTCCATTTGGAGGGGTTTTATCTATAAGGAAGACATTCAACTTATATTTCCCATCTATGGATGAGGTCATTTTGTAATGCATGTGCTGAGTTTCTACTCCGTTGGAAACATTTTTCTCATAATAGAAAGACTTTGGTGTTCAACTCATGGTGTTCTTCCATCTGCTGATCTGTGGGATGTCCTAGTTATGTGTTTATCCTATATTTTGCTACATATTTATCTGTTATTTCATTTGTTAGTGATAAGAACATTCTATCTGTATGAGCTCTCTTTGGTGATCTAATTCAATATATGATCTAACAATTTATCTTAATATTTAATAGAGATTACAAGTATACTAGCCCTTGCGCTCCAAGTTCATAAACTATGGGGAAGATCTGACCTTGTTCGGGCTTTAAGCTTTCATTGTGACAAATTATTTTGGAGGAGGGTTTTGGTTGGTCTATCTTTCGAAGGTATTCATCCATGAAATCTATTTAAAAATTTCTGAAAACTTTTATTTGATCCTAGGCTACAAATATTTAATTTGCTAATGAAAGTTAATAAATTTCTTTTCTAAACATTGTACATTTGTAAATATTAGTAAACTTATTTTCTGACCCTTGTTTTATTTTCTAGCACTTTGGGTTTTGAATTTTGTGTATATATTTGGGGTTTTAGAATTATTTCTTTCATTTTTTGAAGGCAAATCTTCAAGCCATCAAAGGAAATCAAATTATGTTGTGGAGAATCAAGCCCTAGAGCTAGGTTTTGAAAGGTTTCACCTTTCCACGTGAGATACTAGCCATCTCAAGCAAATCAATGGGGTTTTAGATGTTGATCTAGGCCTACAAAGGAAAAAGCTACTATCTAAACCTCATCTAAGCTAAACATCCAACTAAGAGAGGAAGATGTTGGCCCTATCAAGGTGAATTTTTGAATTTTTTTTGTGGAAAATATTTTGATTGAGTTAATATTTTTGTTGTTTGCAAGGTCTGAAGATTTTCTAAGGCCTCTAAGGCCTAGTTGTGGCCTTCCTAGCCTAGCGATTTTTGTCCTTGTTCCCTAAGACTATAACCTTTTAAGGTGTTGATCCCTTGTTGCCAACCCTCCTAAGGCTCTTGGTTTCCCTTTTGGGGACTTATACCCTTATCGTAGCCCTTAGAGCGATTTCCTTACATAGTCACAGGCCTTTAGGGCCTTGTTGTAGCCTTAGAGGGGAATCAAACCCTATCGTTCATTCTTCTTTTCCCCTTTTCCCTTAGGTGCATGCCTCTTAG
>Ga0213497_1000087_pt1 | contig 8250 bp, 5 predicted proteins | sample Lodgepole_Yose_3_FD_150979 | JGI IMG/M metagenome (GOLD analysis project Ga0213497, IMG submission 150979) | Leaf-associated microbial communities from Pinus contorta in Yosemite National Park, California, United States - Lodgepole_Yose_3 | ecosystem: Host-associated > Plants > Phyllosphere >...
TCTGTTTTTATTGTTTTTATGTTTTTTTCTTTTGTTTTTATGTTTTTTTAGTTTTATTTTATAGTTTGGTATTGGTTTGGATTTTTTTGGGTGTGGGAGAGAAAAATAAGGTAGCATGTAGAAAATATGAAAGAGATGAGATGAAGGTTATTATCCATAAATGAAGGTAATTCACTTTACCTATATGCAATACACTTTTTTAAAATTACCTATGGCTAATTTGTGACTCAATTTGCTTACTATTTAATTTGTTATATGTTTTATCTGTGATATAAATCTGCTTTGTGTAGTCACAAACTGCAACTCTATAACTCAATAATATAGGAATGTCAAATGGTGAAGGTACTCGAGACACTACAAACGTGCAACAAGGGATGTGTAAGCAGTGTTTTTCTCCTACAAAATAGTACCGTCCTTTAATTCTTTGTTATATTGTTGATCTACATATGACGGTTCGATAGGAGTTGGCACTTGGTAAGTGCGGGCAGGTGTGTGTATCGTTAATTCATTGCTTTGTTTATTTGTTATTTAGTTTTTTCCATGGTTTATTCATGATCTCGTATAAAATTTTATTTTGTGCAATGAGTGACTACAAATGTAGTGTTTAAGAAGGTTGAGTGAAGAAGATGTTGAAAAGTGTAACTAGGTTCGGTCTTCATAATGACATGTAATTGTGATTTTTATGTAAAATATGTAAAGAAGAAAAATAAAATTATTGTAATGCTTGCATCATGGGTTTCGTAAGTGAGAGATTTTATTTTTAGTTAAGGCTTCCATTGTGAGCCCTTAGGGATATTGTCATCTAGTCATAAAAGTCTAAAGAGTCATTGTCATGTAATGAAGGCATGTTACATCTTGTAAGAAGTCAAATTTGTCTTTTTAAAGTCACCCTCCAAGACCTTGTCATTCGCCCTCGCTCAAGTCGACCTACATGTAAGGATGATTCGAGAAAGATGAAGTTGACCTATTGTAGAGATCATGCCTGTCTAATGGACAGGGACAAACAACTATATATAGCAGTTCTTGGCCTCATTTGAAGACAATTAATTTGGTGAAGCAAATATCCAACATCAAGTGCGCAAATCATCTTAGAAAGAGCCTTAAAGCTAGCAAAGAAGGAAGGATAGCAAAGGAGAGGGTCATCATTGGACGACTGTTTTGGGCTAAGTCTTCCCTCACACGTGCGAGAATTGCAGGTCCGAAGCATGCAAGGGAAGATCAAAGATTGCAGTCACATAAAGGTGACCTTGTTTGGGTGAAGAACTTCGCTGAAGGAAGCGGAGTAAGAGAGAAAAGAATCTCCTTCAAGTAGGAGACTATTCAAGAGGCAAATCTGATCTAGGGTTTCTGTTGTCAAGAAAGGAGTTGCAGAACTACAAGGAGAGGCCAAAATTCTGAAGGAAGACGAGAAGAGGAAGAAGAAGAGCAATGTTGAAGAGGAAGCTTGTGACTTGGTCTTGGAAGGGATCTAGTGTCAAGGGTCTTTGTCATGGTCTTGGTACTTGTCAATTGAAGGTTCTATAAGAAGAATTTGTTTGGGTTTTCCTTTCAAAGAGTGAGAGGTTTTGGCCCTAGCTGACAACCTATATACTATGTCTCTTGTCTTTGTATTGTTCATGAGTTGGTAATTGTCTTGATGAAGAGAAGATCATAATCAAGAAGTAAAAAGACACTCACAAGCAATTATCATAATAGAGAAATCACCTATCTATTGATACCCTAGATTTCTCAACAGAAGACACCTTAGGAAATGTAGATGCAACGCATAGGCATAGGTATGTTTGCTATTATGAATAATTACTGTGTTTAATTTTAAAGTTTAACTTCTATAATGATTCTTTGTTTTATTATCTCTCTGCTGAAGATGACTTGTTCCATTGATCAACAATAAGTGGTACAAAGATATACTTCTAAGTTTTAGATTTAAAATAGTTAGAAGAATCTACCTTTCAAACCTCTCCCATAAAAAGGGACAACAAAATGAGTATGGAGAAGCTCGTGGAAAGTCACTTTAGTTCAACCCAAGCAAGAGTTACGGGGCTTTGAAATTTGGTAGCTTCAATTTTGGTTTAAGGGGCATGTGGCTTACCTTTATTATATTAAAAAATGGTTGGATTTTGATTTTTTAGATCTAAATTTGCTACAAAATGAAGTTTGAAATTGTAGTTTCTCCTGCTGCATTGATAACAAATTTTCTAGTTTTGTTTAAAACAATTTTCTAGCTTTGTTTAAAAGAATTTTCCTTTTAATGAAAAGGAAATAAACACAAACACTAAGAGAGTTCAACTCAAACATGAGAAATAAGTTGGAAAATAACACCTACTGATTTTCCTTTTAATGAAAAGGAAATAAACACAAACACTAAGAGAGTTCAACTAAGGAAACAAACACAAACACTAAGAGAATTCAACTCAAACATGAGAAATAAGTTGGAAACTAACACCTACTGATTTTCCTTTTAATGAAAAGGAAATAAACACAAACACTAAGAGAGTTCAACTCAAACATGAGAAATAAGTTGGAAAATAATACCTACTGAAAAGATCTCTTTATTGTGATAAACCAATGTATTTGGTGTGCTAAAACATTTTCTTTTCTTTGATGATGTTTTATACTCCATTCCAGTATGATAGCATGAATTTAGACCAAAAGATGTCTGAAACTCAATGGAAAATAGAACCTATGTTGGAAACACTGAGAGGGGGGTGAATCAATATCTCCCTAAATTTTTACAATTGGTTAGATTATCTTTTAGACATCCGGAGCATCAAATAAACAAGAAACAACACTGCATCAATACACAAGAGATTTACTCAACAAGCTTTAGTTATGTATGGTTTACGTACAAGTTTACCAGTTGAACTGGAATGAAGTACAAGACTCCCTAAGGGTTTTACCTACAAAAGTTGGAAGGAAGAAAATGGTCCTTGAATGAGTTTGGGCTCCCATACAAGGGATAATGGCCCAATTACAATCAAGTTGCAGCCTTTGTTGTTGCACTTCACTGCCACTGTTGTCCACTGCTACCACCACATCTGCCACTGTTGCCACTGTTTCCCACTACTTCCCACTACTATCCAGACTCCACTCGCATTGCCACTGCTCCCACTAACTCTGTCCACTCTTGCTGAAACTGCTGCTACTACTACTCCCACTGCCACTACTGCCCCACTTTTGATCACTGTTGTCCACGTCGTCCACTGCTACCATGACTGTTGTCTATCTGCTCTCAACACTCTCACTATTCAAACCTCATTGTCAAAGAGACACTGTCATAAGCATATGTCATCACATCACAATCATCACTGTCATCACATAAGTATATGTCATCACATCACAACATCATCGCCATCACAATTATCACTGTCATCATTGCTATCAAGTCACAATAATCATAGATGTCATGAGTCACTGTCTCAACAATCCAAACCCTAGCTGTTGTTGTCCAATATCAGTGATGCAACCACCACTGCTACATGCAACAAGGTCTTTGTAATTAAAAATTATTGTCACTGTCAATCATTGAGGTCATTGTCAAGCACAACACTCTGCCTTGGTTAGTCAAATCAAATGTCTATACTTCCTACAAACTTCACATGACAATCTCCTCTTGCAAACATTTATTCTGCCAATGCTTTTCCATCAATCTTTTGTCATATACTTCTAAAATCAACATGTACAGGTCTCACTGTTATATCATTGGTAAAACATGATCCAACTGCACGCTCATACTACACAAAATTCTCAAGGATGCCTTCAGGACGCTGATGTACCTCTCCTACCTTTTATTTGCTGATGCCTTCAAGGTACTTCTAGAGATAAATATCTATAGAACTTTGTTACAAATTGATCAATGAAACAATAACTGTTGTGTGATATTGTCAATGACGCTAACATAGAGATACTTTCAATGGTCATTGTCATACACAACAATACATGAAGGTTACCGTTATAAGAAATGCTGCCACACACCTCACTGGCATATAGATCACATGGTTTTATCATAGTCAAGCCATTTCATATATTAAGGTTAGTGTGAGTTTGGAGTAATTTTTGTGGCGGCCTTTAGACTTTGCACGTATTATCTTAGTTTTTCACCAGCATCTTTGATATCTGAGTACCTTTGAAGCTCCTCGATGAGCTTCATCTTGTATGAAGAAGTTGATGAGCTTCATCTCGTATGAAGAAGTCTTTGACGAGCTACATTTTGTATGAAGATTTAAATTCTTAATATTTCAATTATATAAATATAAAAATGACCAACTTAGTCACTATTTTTTTTATATGCTAGTGAGTTATAATATCATATTACAAGATTCAAATGCTTAATATCATGATTTAATATCATATTACAATTTATTACAATATTCAAACACTGTCATATAAAAATGCTTAATATTTTAGTTACGCCGTAAGGCGTTTCCTATGAGAAAAACTTTCCTCTCAGCTTACTTGTCAACACTATGGACCATTAGATTATAGGTTAGACGATTGAACCATCCTGAATCGTTCGATTAGGCTAAGGTAGTTGGAACACCCTAACCGCCTTATATCCACAAATTCGATCCCCCTGAACGGTTTCGGCTTCGCGTTGTCAATTGCAGGCTAGGGAAACGCTATGGAGCTCTCTATCTCAGTACTCTTTTAATTATCACTAAAAATGCTTGCTTCGTTACAGCCTTGGATCGAACTACAATTGTAAATGCTGCGTAGACAGGATCTTCTCTGAAATGCTGCGTAGAAGTGCTTCTGTGAAAGGAAAATTTACCATATCTTTGTCCTGCAATGTTTTCAGTACAGGCTGATGGGCCTTGTAAAATATAGGGCTTTCAGCTATCACAATATTCAAGCTTGCACACAAGAGTCGACCAATTTCCTGGATCTCCACTTCTCCAGTTCCGCTTCTTCCATCCACAATCCCTGCAAACATGATCATTCCATTCACAAAATCTTCACAATGAGCCACAACGCCCCAAATTGGGGACTCAAAGTTCCCTCCATCGTCGGAGAGACAAAGAAGGCTTCCAAACAGTGGACGCTTATAATTCTTCAGCTTCTCTACATGTATAACCAGAGTTATGCCAGAATAGCTTCCACCGAAATGGATTCCCAGAACATAACCATTTTTCCAATTCTTCCAGTGCCTTGGCGCATCCTGTAATGATTTCTTCCTTAGAGTAGAGATACTCTTCTTCAAACCCCAGAAGCAATCCTCCTAGAGCAATAAAAAATAAGTTTCCATGTACACATCAATAGAGCCATAGCTTCCCTTCTTCTTAACACAAGGGAACCCCTTCAAACAATTTCCCAAAGCCTCGTCATCTGTTTGTAAACCTGTAATTTTAGGTAACAACGACATTTTATTCCATGAAAGATTAACGTTCGTTTAGGAAATTGCATTTCCCGTCTAAGCGGTGAGCAAACCCAGAAGGAACTGACAATGGCAATCACAATAACTGCAAACATGATCATTGCATTCACAGAATCTTCACAATGAGCCACAATGCCCTAAATTGGGGACTCAAAGTTCCCTCCATCATCGTAGAGACAAATAAGGCTTCCAGATAGTGGACACTTATAATCCTTCAGCTTCTCTACAAGTATAGCCACAGTTATGCCAGAATAGCTTCCACCGAAATGGATTCCCATAACATAACCATTTTTCCAAATCTTCAAGTGCCTTGGCGCATCTTGTAATGACTTCTTCCTTAGAGCAGAGATACCCTTCTTCAAACCCCAGATGCAATCCTCCTGGAGCAATAAAAAATAAGTTTCCATGTACACATCAATAGAGCCATAGCTTCCCTTCTTCTTAACACAAGGGAACCCCTTCAAACAATTTCCCAAAGCCTCATCTTCTGTTTGGAAACCTGTAATTTCAGGTAACAACGACATTTTTTTCCATGGAAGATTAACGTTCGTTAAGGAAATTGCATTTCCCACCTAAGCGGTGAGCAAACCCAGAATGAACTAGCAGTGGCAATCAATGTTTTCTCCACTCTTTTTTTGAAACACCATGTCATTCAACAACGGCAAAACATCATAAACTGTTTCAGGACAATATTCTGCAAGGCGTATTATGAACTTTTTGAGCAGCTTTTCCGCTGAAGCTGAGTTGAATATATCTACAATATACTCTTTCAGAGACCAATGCATGAGAGAAGTACCACTAAAAATCCTATAGAATTTCTTCAACCTTGCAGTATATAATTCTGTCTCGTTGCTATGGGAGATAATGTTAACTAATTCTAATACAGAGCATACAAGATTAAAACCCGGCTTCTGTAAATTTAATACCTGCAGAAATCCAGCTGGGCATTTTCTAATATCTCACAGAAAATTGCTTCTGGTGCCTGGAATGTCTTCTTGGTGGGTTATTATTATCCATTATGATAATTCAGTTAGCCTAAGAGCTAGAAAGACTGAAGACTGAAATTTTCTCCAGTCTATTGACTAAAACCTTTCTCTTGCATGTTGATTACATACTGGGTGACAATCCAAGGGCCACAAGTTACATGGTGGGATATGGACCAAAGTATCCTCGTTAGTTCCACCACAGGGCTTCCTCCATTGTATCACAAAGAGGATTCAACCTTTCTTAGTTGCAAAGGAGGATATTCAATATGGTTTGATTGCTAGTGGAATGACCCTAATGTTTTATTTGGTGTTGTTGTTGCAGAACCTGATAACAATGATAATTTCGTAGATGCAAGAGACAACTATCAGCAGACAAAACCTACAACCTACAATAGTAGGCCTATGGTGGGACTTTTTGCCAGACTTAGGGGGGGGGGATTCTGGAAATGACCAGAGTCTTCCAAGTAGCCTTCTCTTATAGGATGCAATTAATTTGGTTTTAGTTTATTTTAGTGATGATGTTGTTGGTGGTGTTCTAATGGTTGTTTCTTGAAATTGTTGTTCCTAAGCCTGGATCAGGTTCAGGTTCCCCTGCTCCAACTCATGATCTACCTCAAAATCCAAAACCTAAGCCAAAGCCCTCTCCAACAAGTAGGAGCTATACACAGATTGCTTTCCAACGATTCTGTTTATAGAGAGAGGGTTTCATTTATTGTGGAAGTCCATAGTGAGAAGCACCATTCCTACCAATTGTGCTCTCCTTTTGTTGCAGAGCATAAAATAGAGAGGACGCACACTCTGCATTGGAAATTGTTGCGACATCCACCCGCTTTAAGATTTAAAAAACTAGGTCAACATTCAAAGCCATGATCCCTGAAATTCTTGAGAATTCAATCAAAAGCCCAACATAAGTTGAACTGTCACTTGTGATGCTTTCCACATGACATATCCACACTCTTATGGACTTGGAGTTTCAATGTGCATTCGGAAAGCTCTGGCAGATGTAGGAATTTTACTAAAGGAGATCAGTGTTTTTTATTTTTAATAAAGGATTATCAATGTTGTAGAATTACTACAGTTTCATATTTTATTGAAACTTGTAAATGCTTAATCACCAATTATCATATCCTCAATAACAATGCAGGTCAACTATATCAATGCACATGCAACCTCAACCCAAGTAGGAGATCTGGGATAGATTAATGCTATCGAGAAGGTTTTTAAGGATATTTCTAGTATTAAAATGAATGGAATTTTACCAAAGATAAATGGATAGTTTGGGCTGCATGATAAATTTAGCAGACAATTGAAATTTATATGTGGTTTGTTATCATATGTGGTTTGTTATCAGTTCCTCATGCAAGGCAGGGGTGGGCAAAACCTAGCAGTTCTGCAACAATACCAACAAAAATATGGGTATTACATGTGTGCATGTGTTCAAAAGAATGGAGACAACGTACAAAGAACACCAGATTTGTTTGTCTTGACATTGATCTGTCTTCATGAATACATTATACACCTATGCTCTATCTTGATAACAAGTCACAAAGTGGACTAAATGAGTGTTTATCTGTATTCAGGTGGACTTTTGTACTCACCTAAATGGAACAATATGCATGTTGTGACAAGTGCCTTATTCCTGCTCATATTCTACTCTGATTATTTGTCTTCTGCTGGCAAGCAATTGCAATGTCCCGGTAAGAATAACCTTGAGAAGGGAAGAATAGTGTGGAAGCTGACTCAAAATATGTGAAAAGAGAATTCCACAATTTGAAGATAAGGGTGATAGAACAAAAAGTAGAATTAAAATAATTAAGAGAAAAATAGTCTCAGATCAGTAAGCAGTTGGAGATTAAAAAAAAGGAGAGCAGCATGGAAGACAAAAATGGACTA
>Ga0213497_1000089_pt1 | contig 8163 bp, 3 predicted proteins | sample Lodgepole_Yose_3_FD_150979 | JGI IMG/M metagenome (GOLD analysis project Ga0213497, IMG submission 150979) | Leaf-associated microbial communities from Pinus contorta in Yosemite National Park, California, United States - Lodgepole_Yose_3 | ecosystem: Host-associated > Plants > Phyllosphere >...
TTATCAGTCGAGCCTGCTTACGCATCCTCTCCCTCTCCCTTAAGGTCGAGCACCTAAAGGTCCTATGGTCGAGCACCTAAAGGTCCTTATGGTCGAGCACCTAAAGGTTAGGGTTTACTTATTGGTTTGGGGGGTTAACAGTCGAGCATGCTTGCGCATCCTCTCCTCTCCTTAACAGTCGAGCACCTAAAGGTCCTCTCCTCTCCTTATCAGTCGAGCCCCCTAAAGGGTCCTTAACAGTCGAGCATGCTTGCGCATCCTTATCAGTCGAGCACCTAAAGGTCCTTAACAGTCGAGCACCTAAAGGTCCTCTCCCTCTCCCTTAAGGTCGAGCACCTAAAGGTCCTCTCCTCTCCTTATCAGTCGAGCCCCCTAAAGGGTCCTTATCAGTCGAGCCTGCTTACGCATCCTCTCCCTATGGTCGAGCACCTAAAGGTCCTTAGGGTCGAGCACCTAAAGGTCCTTGACAGTCGAGCCCCTACCGGTCCTCACCATCGGAATGGTGAGCCCCTACCGGGCCTCTCCTCTCCCTCTCCTTAACAGTCGAGCACCTAAAGGTCCTTAGGGTCGAGCACCTAAAGGTCCTTGACAGTCGAGTGTGCCTTCCTTGATGCTTATTGGGTGGTGGGCATCGGAATGAGTGAGTGACCCCTCACCATCGGAATGGTGAGCCCCTACCGGTCCTCTCCTTGACAGTCGAGCCCCTACCGGTCCTCACCATCGGAATAGTGAGTGGCTCCGCCCCTAAATAATATAGGGTGAGGTAACGAACGCTCGACCCCCGGGAGAGGGCCCTCTCCTTAGCAGTCGAGCCCCTGCCGGTCCTTATTCATCGATCTGAGAAGGGAAGATTGGGGAGCTAGCTAGACAGACAGTAAGTGGCTTGATGAGGATAACTGAGCTGACACGCCGGGGTTGGCTGCTGGCACAACAGGGTGGTGCCTTACCGCAGGCGGACGCCGCCGCGGTAGCGTTCGTGGTGGTGCATCAGGATTCCAATGTACTGCGTCCAGGCAGGATCAGAACGAGCTTGCCGGCGGACCACTGCCGTCCCATTATTTAGTGAGCTGGAGCGCAGCCATCTCATCCACTGAACGGAGAGTCGAAACACTAAAGGATATCCCAGAATTTGAATTTGTGTGTGTAGGCAACTACAATATATAGTGCACAAATTCTGCAAAAGGACCGGAAAAGAAACGCGGCGGCATAGTAACCACGGGACCGGATAAATACGATGTACGGGATCCTCGTAGTAGGCTGGACCAACATCCAGCCGAGAGAGGACAGCCTTTAGAAGAAAGAAGCAACAGGTTGGGTGGGAAAGATAACGCGGAGCGTTTCGGGAATCACCAGATCATTTGTGGAGGAAAGATGATTCTATAGTGAATTACGGCAACTACGATCGACCTATAGTGACAGAATTACGGCACTATAGATAGATCGTAGTTGCCCTTCGGATAACCTTAATTTGTATAGGTTATAACTTACCGGGTGAAAATTAGGTTCGGGAAGATATGACTGACCCTTTCTTTCTTCCCCTAAAAGAGCATAGCTCACTAAGGACCTTAACTGGACCAACCTCGGGAAGGGGTAGGTGAAATAAATAGGGAACGGCTTTCCCTTCACCCTCCCTCTCGTGGACAGCGGCCAAGAAGACAAATAGCTTTGCGAGCCAGCCAATTGAGTGTGAGTGAGCTCCTTCATTCGCGCGTTGAACCGTTCCCTTCCTTCCGCATCACGCAGGGTAAATAGTGACTTCGCTTTGGAAATAGATTGAGGGTAAACAACACGTAGCTCTGTCGCTTTTCTTTCTTACTTGTTCTGCTCAGGTTCTCCCCTCAGGTTCTCCCGTCGAACCCCTGCCTCCCCTATAATGCCTAGGTATGAATAGTTCCAAAAACTTTGATGGTTGGCCCAAAAAGAAAAGAAACAAAATGACAATCTTAAGTAGAACAGAGATCTTGGATCACTCCAGTACGGCTTCTTTCCAAAAGCATTTTCGCGATTTCGCAAAGCGACGATTCTTAGATATCTAATATTGCCTGCCACTACAGACCTTTCCTTTTACTGCTTGAACCCCATATGCAAATAAGACATATATAAGCCTAGTCCGCTCGGCGTAAAACGCAATGTCGAGTGTAAATGTGCTCAAAGACCTTTGGCTTAACCACCCAACCTACGGCCTTCCCACCCTTTCTCGCCAAAAAAATATACGCGGCTTCTAGGGTTTGCTTATTGGGTGGGGGGGCATATGATGGATGAGCGAGAAATCGATGGCGGCCTTTTAGTCGAGCGTGCTAACGCACCCTCCACAATTGAGCTATTTCTTTCTTTATTATTGCTTTATTCGTTCTCCTCCTTAACGTGATGTGCCTCACCACCCTTAGGTTCCCTCGAGCACCATCACGCCCCTCTACTTAGCCCACCCACCCGAGCGGTCCATTTATTGGAGTTGGAGTGGAACCGCCGCGTAGTAATTGTATGGAACCCAATGTACGTGATGAACCGTCAACATGCCCCTTCCCCCTGCCCCTTCCTCCTTTACAATCAATCACTGGGGAGACCTTTTCCCTTTTGGGTATCAATCGATCGCTCACTCGCGCAGAGACGGAAGACAAGAGGAGAGGGACACTGATCGAAAGCTTGAAGCACTTCGCAGTGGAGTTGATCGGGTTTCCTAGCAGACAACGGATCCCACAGATTAAGGGGCATCAACTACCACACAGGAGTGGGTGAGATAGGAACCGAAACCACTTCTCCCAATATATTACCAACACTGAGAAATAAAGGCAGCCTAGTATGCGCACGCATATTAGAAACGAACAAACAACAAATCGGATTAGGGTTCGTGTACGATCCGTAGAAAGTCAAGGGGTAGCTGTTGCTTTTTGCAGCCTTTTCACTTTCGGCTAGCCACAGCTCGAGGCACCACCCCCATAAGCCAGTTGTTGGGAGTTGCACTGGTAGCACGAACAAATCATGTGCGCAACTTCGGCACTTTCGGTTCTACCTTAAGGCCACCAACCCCGTGGAACCACTAACGCATTTATTGGCCATAGCTAAGGGTGAACCTGCTCCTCCAACAGCTCAAAAGTCAAATGCTCCGTATCGTAGCCCACTAACTAGGATAACGCCCTCACACTTGCTCCTCCACACAAGAGACTAAGCCACCCTTAAGCCTAACCCCAATACAGATGCTCCGCCACACAAGCCTGATGCAAAGATCTCTCCAGATAGATCACAAGGCAACCAACCCCACACCTGATCCCAATGCAAATGGTACCCAAAACAATCCTGATGCAAAGGTCCCCACGCCCCTTAGGCATCCAATACAAATGGTTTCCCATACTAGAATCCTGATGCAAAGATTCCCACGACAGCAAAGGTATCTAATGCAAATGGGCTCCCGAACGATCCTAAGGCTTTTTCGTCTCCAGATGCAGACGTTCCACCTACAAACGATTCAAATGATAAGCCTTATCCTTTCACATAAGACAACCCTTGACTAAACGTGCGACATGCCCCTGCCACCGATGTGCGGTGTGACCTATTCGTGCACTCTGTGTGCGCTCTGCCTGCTACATATGTGCTGTGTGAGTTATGAGCGCGCTCTTAGGTAGTCTCCATCCATAAGAACTTCCGTCCCATTCACGAAGTTTCTCTATGATAGCCGGAATGCCCTCATTAAGACATTGATAATGTTTGTCACTTACCGAACATATCGAAAGAGGTCTTCTGCTTTGTTGGGGTGGGACCAGACAGGTTGAGCGCAGGCCTTAAAAGTTTGCTTTGGACTACTACTGAATATCAGTAAAACCTTCTCATTTCACGATCCACACCACCCCATTCAACAAAGTTTCTTATGATAGAAGCCCCCTTTCCAAGTCAACAGACCTATAGAGGTAGGTGTTGTATCCCCATTTCCTCCCTACACGAAAGAAACTTCTTATTAGATCGGCAAGGACTCTCCTTGCTGGGTGGGACCACCCTACTATGATAAGAAATGTCTATCCTTGGTTACTATTTGGAGCACTGCGTAAACATACCCCAACCACAGTTCCCAACTGATACTGTGAAATGGTTGGAATAAGTCGAAATCTCTAAATATGAAACTACTTCCCTGTCCTTATATTCATGATATTCTCAATTGATCCCATCCCCTGTAGTAGTGTAAGAACTACTATAGTTGTTTCCGTAAGCTATACCTACTTGCTTTTAGTCCAACTACCCTTAGAGAATAAGTCCCACGGCAGCCTTAATAGACTTATCTTAGTCCATGCATTAAGTTCCATTTACACTGTACTTTATATCTGACATTACCACCAGACGATATTGAATGATCAATGGCCTCAGGTTCGGTCGGGGCAGGCACAACAAAGTGTGTTTGTTGGCACAAGATGACCTTCTTCTAATTTGATGTTGTTGATCAATGAAACCTAAGTGATTGATCGGGTGGGGGGGCGTACCTCAGATTTCGCGTTCTCTCCCTCGTACCTCGGCCCTAAGGTCCTCGTTTTTAGAGGGTCAGATGGAAGGGGAAAGAAACTTTCTCCAGGAAGGTGTAGATGCCCCGGTAGCGGATCCACGGAGGTTTCGATCCACCACTATATGTTGGTACTCCCATGTCAAATGGAAATGCCAGGTTCAATCACTCTCAGAATAGATTGAGACAAGTTGTTACCTTATGAGCATATTGATTGAGTTTAACCAATGGATTAAGAACTTAATCCTCCGCTGAAAACTGCTGGTTCCTATCTGTATCACACTTATGACGTTATGTTCAATGAAATAGTTCTGTCCAGTTCATGTCAACTGGGCTTGGATCCGGGGCTACTCAACTGGAATGGGCTTGAGAGCTAGAACATGCCCCCACCAGAATAGATTGATTTATAAAGGGACTACCTGGGTTCGGAGCAGGCAAGAAATAGCGATGGATGGACACAACCTCTAGCTTCTTCGCTTACGCTCAGGGAGGGGAAAGGGACTAAGCTTCTTCGCTTTATAGTTATTCGCTGTAGCTCAGGGGACAAAGCTTCACACTTAGTTCAGCTCTATAAGTAGGTTCTCTTTCTTTACAATAAGAAGAATGGAATAGGAAATAGTAATCCCCCTTTCTAGCTTCTTAGCTAGAGCTCAGCCCCCCTCCACCCAATGAAAATTGAGCTTTCTTTTTCTATTTCTTTTTTAAGATCATTCCAGAAGGTTGATAGCCAGCCATTGTCAGCCGATCATGAGGCATAGCTTATCATAGGAGATCATAATTGAGCATAGCCAGGAGTGGAAATATGGGTGGGAATGTAATAATTTCACATATATAGAGTATTTCTTATTAGTTAGGGAATATAATCAATGCTTTCATTATTACAGCTCTCTAAAGTCCAATCCAACTAAGTTCAGTAGTACCAGCTCTAACAACTAATTAGCTTATGCTAAGCTGCTCCAACTAGTAGTGTAGTGAAACTTGTTGATCTTAGCTTGAGCTAAATCGATACAAAACACAATGGGCCTACAGGGGCGACGAAGGAGCCTACTCCTCCAGCTACACATAGTGTACACATAATGCCTACTCGGATGGCCTAATTGACGAATGATGAATTGACTCCGCTAATTGGCGATGGGCTTTTATCGAATGCCTCTAATAGATGGGATTGCTTGAATCCGATGCCTCTAATACGATGGGGATTTTCCACTGGGCCGGGCTACTTGACTGGGGATACTCTTACAGAGACACCGAGAGTAGAGTACTCACTGAAGACACGTAGCGCTAGATTACATATAAAGTGACACAATGATGAGGTGAGATGAGGGTTCCGCGATTAGGAAGGGTTCCACAATGAGGTAGGTTACGCGTAGAGATTCAATGATGAAGTGACACAATTATGCTTTATTATTGAGCTACGTTGATCCCGATTCCCATACACTTGAGGAGGCCTAATTGAGCTACACGTACTGGAAGCACTTCATCACCTGCGCATAGAACACCAAAAGCGTAGCACCCAGACAGAGACATACTCGCCAGTCACAATAAGCACCACAAGTAGCAGCACACATAGCCTCCCCCCTTAAAGCCAGACATAGCAGCACCCACCAAGGTGGATATGAATTCGATGTTGATGTTCAATGTTGATTGACGTTGGCGATTGCTTGCTTTTATTTACTTTATTTTACTTATTGGGTGGGGGGGGGAGGACTAGTTATGCCGGGGTAGGACGAGAGAGATAGATAATAGGGGTGGTACAACGGATGGATGAGGTAGCCGTGTGAGGTGGACCAATAGATAGAGAAATATGATGTGCCGCTTTACGGTATATATTTGCTGCTGGCCGGGAGATGTCGCCAAAGGGTCCAGATCATGTTGGATGCAAAGGTGTAACGATAGCGAGAGGTAGGTATAGTTTGTGTTGCTTTCCGGTTTCAGTGAACAGAGGTGTTGTAAAGGTGTTTCAATAGAGATAGGTATATGATTTGTTGCTTGCCGGTAGATGTCGCCAGAGGGTGGTCCCCATATGATATGTTGTATGCGAAGGTGTGCTGCTTGCCGGGTTCTTACGCTTGCCCCATGAGGTTGGATGGATTGCTACCGCTCGATGGATGATACGCCCCGCATTACGCCCCCAGTCTCGCATTCAGTCAGTTGTCATTCCCCAGTACAACATTCAATACCCCATTACGCTTTCAGTAAAGGAACCAACCCTATCAACATACATTTGGAAGTTACCAATCCCATTACGTTATTCATCCTTTTTGTACCCGCCCCACCCTTTCAGTTCATACATTACGCTTTCTGTTTACTTTACCATGACGTGATTTAGGATGCTTTCCGTTCCCCCATTACGCTCTCAGTCACCTTACCTGCCCACACATCACCACTTTCATTTGGTCGTAATCACACTTATCGCTGCTAACGCTTGCCTACATTTTCACCAGTTAATTGCTAACACTCATGGTTGAAGGATCGATACAGCTTGCCCCCTTGTTTCATGGCTACCGCAAGATCCACCATGATTTGGAAGGAGCGCTACCACTCGAGACCCGGGAGCAAGGAAGGAATAACCTGCCGCATAGATAGATGAGTGGATACCGAGTTTTAGCTGCTGCTAGCCGAGACACTGATTTAGATAGACGAATTGTTGTTCCATATAAACTCCCCAGTAGTAGTAGAGTCCTCCATAGATAGACGAATTGTTGTTCCATATAACCCCCCCGGTTGTTATAGAGCCCCCCACGTAGCACACCTCATTGAGCCCGCCGATAGCCATTACCCAACGGGAAATGCCACCCTGCCGATAGTACTTCAGCCCCAGGAGGTGTCAGTCACAGCCGATCAGCCTATAGCCAAGCAAACCAGAACAGACAGACTCCGAATATAAGAAAAGAAGTGACCCAGCTTAGATAGAGAGGTGTTCCCAGCTACGACCGAGAGGATCAAAGAAAGGACTTACCTCAGAGGTGATATGGTGGATAATCATATATAACGCCAGGTTATGCGCAATGAGTCAGTCATATGCAATCCAGGTGTGTGCCCATGCATTCTCGGGTCTCTAAACCGCTACTCCATGCACGAGTGAGGTCGATGCCAGGTAGGTTTCGACCCAAGTATCAATGCCAGGTAGGTTCGATCCCAGCGTTGATTTCGATGCTTAGCTTTAGTTATACTTGAATCTATATAGATCTCCCAATACGATTCAATCTCACGTTCCAATATGAAACAATCTTTTTCGTACCCATCGAGGACCGGCAACGGGGCTCGACTGATAACCCCCCCCACCCAATAAGTCAATTTCAACTTTAGTTGCTCGACCATAAGGTGCCGTTAGGCCGCTCGACCATAAGGATGCGTAAGCAGGCTCGACTGTTAAGGACCTTTAGGTGCTCGACTGATAAGGATGCGCAAGCATGCTCGACTGTTAAGGACCCTTTAGGGGGCTCGACTGATAAGGAGAGGAGAGGACCTTTAGGTGCTCGACTGTTAAGGAGAGGAGAGGATGCGCAAGCATGCTCGACTGTTAACCCCCCAAACCAATAAGTAAACCCTAACCTTTAGGTGCTCGACTGATAAGGACCTTTAGGTGCTCGACTGTTAAGGACCTTTAGGTGCTCGACTGATAAGGACCTTTAGGTGCTCGACTGTTAAGGAGAGGAGAGGATGCGCAAGCATGCTCG
>Ga0213497_1000090_pt1 | contig 8122 bp, 4 predicted proteins | sample Lodgepole_Yose_3_FD_150979 | JGI IMG/M metagenome (GOLD analysis project Ga0213497, IMG submission 150979) | Leaf-associated microbial communities from Pinus contorta in Yosemite National Park, California, United States - Lodgepole_Yose_3 | ecosystem: Host-associated > Plants > Phyllosphere >...
ATATATATATATATATATATATATATTTGTTTGAAATTAATTAAATTTTATTTTTAAATAATATTAATAAAATGTTGTTAATTATGTTAATTTTAAAGTGTTAAAGAAAAATGATTCGAAGTTTTTCTATTTAAATTTAATTGAACTTCTTTGCTGAAAATAAATGATACTTTGTAGTAGGGTAGTTTAATTAGTGATGGATAGGGTAGCTCAATTCCGAAAAGAAATAATGAATATGTAGTAACTAAGAAATTCCGGGTTCAAAAATCCCTGAAAAATATTAAAACTTAGATTGGTAGCTCTGTGTGAAATTAAATAAACTATGAGATAGGAAGTTAAACCAAACCTGAAGAGAAATAAAAATTGTGAAGTGCAAATGTAACCTTTTTTAACCAACTGATTTCCCTTGGTTGCACCATCCGATATCAAACCCAAAATCATAAAATATATGAATGAGCAATAAAAGATATGCATGAGCCTCCTTTCTGCTAAGCATATATGCTTTAATGGATATATTGAACAACCTTTTCAAAGAGAAATCTCCAATATGTCAAAAGTTTTGAAGGGATGTAAGTCTCCTTTCTTCAACAACCGTTTCACAGAGAAATACGCTCTCGGTGCAACCGTGCCCATAATTTTCGGCAATTGTCTCATCATTTTTTTAGAACACTTATGTCATTTAGAAGTTTCTTTATTGTGATAGTGATGGATAATGGAGTGATGGCATTGGATGGATGGAGTGGGTTATTTTTAAACGATCATATTTCAGCATTGTCTCTCGTCATTTTCAAAAACACTTTGGTATTTGCACTTTGCTTTATTTTGTGATAGTGATGGATAATGGTGTGACAGCAATGGAGAAATGGAGTGGGTGTTTTTTGAAAGAATCTAAAAACGAATCTCATCAGTGTGTGAGGATGGATGGATGGAGCGGGTGTTTTTTAAGCGAATTTTAAAATGATCATAATCTCATCATTGTGTCAGGATGGACAGAGTGACTTATTTTTTGAAAAGAGACATGGATAGAGTGAGTTTTTTTTTTAATTTAATTCGAAGACTTGGTAGTTGCTGAAGTGTTTCCATAATAATTTAGTTTTTTTTCAATTATTGAATTCTTTATTCACTTATAAATTTATTGATCAAATAAAGTTTTAATATTTAAATCAATTTTAAAATAAATTAAAACTATTGGGCTTAAACTAACCAAAACAGATATTGTTAAGTATTATTTAAAAAACTTTGGACCAGATTGTTAAAAGAATCAAAAGAAACAGTGTAACCAATTGCTGCTCCATTTTGTTTTATTTTCCTTAAAGGAAAAGGAGGACAGAACCCTTGAGGGTTTGGGAAAAGGCAGAGAACTGTGCTACACTCTTCCTTCAGCTAGAAAATATAACTATAACCAACGGGAAGGAAAATTGAGGAACAAGTTGTGGGGTACGGGACTTGAGGTTATATAGAGTCCTGATGCCCAAGGTGCCCAACTGTTCCGTATTGGAAAAAGTGGAAGGGCTCGGAGGGGGAACATGGACGTAATTTCCAGTTCCGAGGCTAGGTGGTGAGATCTTCCAATTATTTAACGTATACATATTGAGATACATATAAGTGATACTATCATGGTAATTGTTATTAGTAGAACAATCGATTGTTAATTGTGAATTGAAATAACATTATTATAGTGAGTGATCTCTTTACTATAAGTCGATAGTGATTGTTTATTGTGAATTGAAATAACATTATTATAGTGAATGATCTATTTACTATAAGTAGGTAGTTTGGAAATAAACCAAAACAATATAGTTCTAGTGAATAATTTGTTTACTGTTAGTAGGTACTTTGGAGATGAATTAGTTTAAATTACAATTTACAACCATTGCTAGTTTCTTAGTAGAATAGTAGAGCAAGGAGACAATGCAGGTTTTCCTAGTAGATAAATACTTATCAGATTTCTCCTAAAATAAACAGTTAAATGATATGAGATAAATAGGTCATGCAGCAGCACACGGGTCTAAATATGAGACCTCTATCATACACAGGAATTTTTGTAACGAAAGAAAGAAAATAACTTAGTAAAATACTCTATATAGTCTCGATGGAGTATATAATTTATCTGTACAGAGTCTTCATAAACCTAGGGTTTGTAGCCGTGGACGAGTTCGCAAAGAACTCATGCACAACCTTAGGTCTAAATACGAGACCTATGTCATACACAGGAATCTGTAATGAAAGAAAGAGAATAACTTAGTAAAATGCTCTATATAGTCTCGATGGAGTATATAATTTATCTGTACAGAGTCTTCGCAAACCTAGGGTTTGTAGCCATGGATGAGCTTGCAAAGAACTCCTCCACAACCTTATACCCTGGCTTTTAAAATTAATCCATGGACTTTTGTTACACTAAACATGAATATATATGCAGACAACAATTTAAGGAAGAGAAACAAAGTGACATAACCGGTATAATATCTAAAGGAAAGAAATCATGACTAGACATAATAGTTTAAATGTATGATATTTAAGTGAAATGTTTTAACTTATGTATTTGAGGCTATGTTTAGGCCACACTACATCTTTCACTTCATGGTACAATTTATGAACTACTTATTCCTCCACATAACACAATTTATGGTTCATTATAAGTAATTTGTTTTGATCTTCAAATATCACTGCAATAAGAATTTTTGTAATAGATGTAACAATATGGAAAGATGGCTAAATTTAATTAAACTCTACATAATTTCTTTTATTCAATTTATTATATCTTGTTTTTAAGGTGAAGATAAGTTGGTATCTTATTTATTAAGTATCAAATATCTCACACCACATGTTTTCCCCTAGTTGATCACATAATTTTATAAAAATATCGATAACCTTACATCTGCATAGGTGCTTGAGGGTGGGAGAATATGGTGTGATTGGTTTAGCTTGCATCATTAAGAGAATAAGTCATTATCCTCTTGATATAGGTTGATATCAAAGTTATGACATTATTTCCTTTCCCATTGAACTAGGGTTGGTAACGAAAAAACCATATCACTCTCATTTAAGAGCTCTAGGCTGGGACAAGATGTTTCCAAATCATTTTCATGTCAATTAGTTCTTGTTCAATGTTACTAGAAGGGAAACTGACCCACCCCATTTAGGTTCAATTCCCACTTATCATGTGTTTATTATTTGTGTGATGAGATGTTGCTCGAGTGTACATAGTTAGTTTTAAATTCTAAGTTGGACATGATGTTTTTAAATAAATTTTATATCAATTAGTTCTAGTTTGGGTGGTGGATAAGAGAAACCAACTCTCTCCATTTAGTTCCAAATCCCATGTTTGATGTGCTGACACTTTATGCAATGAGATTCTTTATGTTTGTTCTTAACTAATTTTAAATGATCTAATTAGACATTAGATCATTTGGTCATGTTCCAAATAAAGAAAACAATTGAAAAGTAGCTAACATTAATTAAAATCTACATATTTGTTTTTTTAATGTGAATTCAATCTAAATTGAGTGGTTAAGTGGAGAAGTAGAAACCATCTCCATCAAGGTTCAAATCCCTCTTGTGATAGGTTTCTGCCTCAAATCATATAAGAATAAAAGTTAAATTAATATGGAAACATGCAAAAATTAAGGCACTTCCTTACCTAATATATAAAGAAATGAAAAAAAATATTTAAAGTTGAAAGAATAAAATTATTAAAAAATATTATGGAATCACACATTTTTGTAAGATGAATTTTCGAAAAAATCATCTTACAATCTAAATATATGAAAATATGCATAATATTATTGATGTATGTTTATCTAACTCAAATTTAAAAAATTATTATGAAATGGTAGTAGTGGAGGAGAAAATTTGTCAACCAAAGAAATAAGCCTTCGATTCATATGTAATGGTAGGAGTAGTTTCATGGGTAGTAGACACAAATAATTCATGTGGTTGCTAAAAGAATTAATGGCATAAAGTGGATCTCTTTTAGCATGTCAAGCAATTGCTAAGAACGGTTATGGTAGATCAATACTAGTCATATGTTAATATTATCCATACATTAGATAACCTAAAGGACGCTATATTGGATATTGAAGGAAGGCTAACAATGTTAGATTTGGTCTCACGACCTCGATCCTGAATTCCACTGTCATTCAAGATCAACGGGAATATGGTTAATATGGACACTTTCTTCTCCTCGTAAGACCTAGGTTCCCCTTTGATGACACTGTTTAGTTTTTGGGTTTCTATTTTATTTATCTTGGGTGTCTACACCCCATCATAGCTTTTAATTTTACTATTTTATATTTTTATCTTAGATCACATGCAATGAAGTTTTTAGTTAGCCCTCTAAAAATATATTTCTATCTTTAGTTGAATTTTGTTATTTTAGACTCCATACCTTTCGTGTGGTCTAGTTTCCCCAATGTCAAGCTAAAGATAGGGAGTCAAGTAGAGACGCTGTAAAAAAATTAAAATTATAATGAAAGGATCAAGTTACAAAAAAGGATATTAAAAACATTATGAAATAATTTATAGTTTGTTAATAAATAAATTATATTTATATATAATATTATAATCTTTCTTTTCATCAATTAAATATTGTATTACATTTTAAGAAAGAGTGTACATAGATGTGATAGATGCTTTATACATAAGTCTTTCACTATGACGACCATACCATAAACAAAAGTTCAATATCCATAGAGAGGCATAACATAGCATAGTTTTCAAAATCAAAAAACAAAAATATACATAAGCTAAAAATCAGGTTAGGCTGGGCATGAGAATAGATAGTAATGCTAGATTGCAATACAAGATTAATAATAACATAACACTAAGGAGAGGTATCAAAATCCATTATTTTTCACTAGATGGGGCTCTTATTATTTGGAAGGGTGGGAGATTGTGGTGTTTCTCTATGTAGTCCAGATGTTTGTCCAAGTCATTTATATGGTGATGAAGGAGCTTCATAGCGTGTAGGAGGTATGCTCAATTTTTGAACTGGTCCATAAAGAATCTACCAAGGAAAAATATCAGGTATTAATGTATGTCAATAGTGTACATGTATTGCTTGAAACATCTACATTTGTGCCCAATATTTGGAAACCAGTCTACCAAATTACAATAACCTTTATTTCTTAGAGGTGATGTAGATGAAAAGTTCCTTGTCTTTCCATATTGGTGAGATTATCTTGGATGGGGCTCAAGCTGAGCTAACAAAAGTAGGTAGTATTTTCCCCTAGAAATCGATGGATAAATGAATTCCCTAAAGAAGCCCATTCCTGGTAGTAAGTTTCTCCTCTACAAACACATGCACATTGATGGGGCATGGTGAAGGGCCTAATCATGATAGAACAAAAAATTTTCATAAATGGGGTGCAAGCAGTAGCAAAGAAGATAAGAACCACATGTATAAGGATCATATCAAGGTGGTGGAGCAGTAAAGGAGGTGAGGATCTAGTAAGGAAGAGTACAAAAATTAGTCGAGGAAATGTGTGTACGAACTCATGATGGAGCAAGGAGAGAGACACTAGGCCAACTAAAAATACAAGCGAATGAATGATGATATGACAGGGGGAGAAACTAGAGACAGGGCGCTTAAGCTCTAAATAAATCCAAGTGTAGCAAGGAGAGTTTCATTCAAGAATATTATGGAAGGAAATACTCGTAGGTAACCTGAATGAGGAAACAAAGACTATACATGGGGTGTTATTCAAACTAGAACCCATGAAAGCACTTCTACTGAAGAATATAACATCTAAATGAGAATTTTCCTTACATACAGGAGGAAAAAATATGAAGGAAACACCCTACACATTGAACTTGTATAGGGAAAGGAAACAAGAATGTGAATCTTGTTCTCCAAGCTGTTGATTGGAAATTGTTTTTAGGTTTAATGGGGCCATGCCTTCCAATCAGGGTGGAAGAGACTAAAAATATATATAAATGGAAATAATCTGATGTCGATACAAACCTATATGACACTCTTCCTTGTCGAATATTTTTTTTACTATGATTGTATTCTTTCATCGAGACCTCATGCTCCTTCCATCACTGACCATGAAATTTTATATCACTGACATGCATATATATATATATATATATATATATATATATATATGTGTGTGCGTGTGTGTGTGTGTGTTCTAACGCTTGAAATTGCATAGAGTCAGGCTCAAGTTAACTATGTTGTGCATTATGCATTATGGAGTGAATTGCATCTACTGAGGCTCATATTGCATAAGAATGTAACCTGTGATCTAGTTGAACTACCTAAAGGAAAACAACCGATAGGTTAGAAATGGTTATACAAGCCTAAATTTAAAGAAGATGGTACTATAGACAAATATAAAGCTAGGCTTGTGGCAAAGGGGTACTCGTAGAAAGAAGGCATAGATTATGAGGAAACCTTCACCCTTGTAGCTAAATTAAACACCATTAGAATGTTAGTTTCTTTAGCTACTAAACATCATTGGATGCTACATGATCTAGATGGGAAATATACATTATTAAATGGTAAATTAAAAGAAGAAGTATATTTAATGCAGCTTGAAGGGTTTGTTAAACAGGGGGAGCAACATTTAGTTTGCAGATTGAGAAAAACAATGTGTGGATTAAAACGAACACCTAGATCATGGTATGATAAAATTGATTCATTTTTCTTATATCATAGTTATAAAAGGAAAAAGAATGATCGTAATATGTATACCATGTTTGATAAAAAGGTACAAATTGTTTTGATTTTTTTATATGTAGATGATCTTATTATTACAGGAAATATTGGTGAACTCACTAAAGAAATCAAAGAGAGGATGTCACAGGTTTTTGAGATTAAAGACCTTGCAGAGTTACACTATTGTTTGTGTCTTGAAGTGTGGAGGGATTATGGCTAGACTTTTCTATCTCAAGGAAAGTATGTCAGGAGATTATTGAAAAAGTTCAGAATGGATTAGTGCAAATATGCTTCAGTGCCTTTAGAGCAGAATGTAAAACTTTAAAATGACAATGGTTCTAAGGAGGTGGATGCAGCAATGTATAGACAGTTGGCTGGGAGTCTAATTTAATTGACTACAAGTAGGTCAGATTTGGGTTTTGCAGTCAATGTCTTGAGTAAATTCATGTCAAAGCCTCTTGAGAGTCATTTGGTTGCAATGAAAGGCGTCTTAATGTATCTTCAATGAACCTTAGACTTTGGTATTAAATATATAGATTCGTTTGATGTGAGATTGACATGTTTTTCATATTCATTGTGGGCCAAAAATATGGATGACAAACGATCCACAACAGGTTATGTATTCAACATTGGGTCTGGGGTCATTGCATGGAGCAGCAAGAAGCAGAACATTGTATCCTTATCTTCAGCGGAAGCCCACTATCATGCAATGTGTGCAGCTACCTGTGAAGTAGTTTGGTTGAGGAGACTTCTCCATGATGTCAGAGAAGAACAAAAAGATGCAACAATTATCATATGTGACAACTAGAGCTCAATCAAACTTGTAAACAATCCAGTGTTTCATAAAAACACAAAGCATATGATATGCAGTTCCACTTTTTTAGAGAGAAAGGTGAGAAAGAGTTTTATATTGAATATTGTAATGCTTGTGATAATGCTTCAAACATTTTTACTAAGCCCATTGGAAGAATTAAATTTGAGTTATTTAGGGAGAAGTTAGGAGTACTAGTGAACACTCTCTCCATTAAAGGGGAGTGTTGAAATTAATGGAGAATGTATTATTGGAGAGAGTTTGTTCATTAGTTGTGTGTGAGACTTAGTTTAGGAATTAGTTCTTACATTCTAGGTGGTTTCTCTAACTCTCCTACTTGCATGTAAACTATATATCTTCTTCATTATTAATGATGAAGTGTAGAGCATTCCTATGAGCCGAACAATTTCTTGAATATGTTTGTTTTCTTCCATTTTTAACAGCTATAATACTTTGATAAATATGGTTGTGAGGTTGATTGCCTATTTTGTTGTGTTGACTTGAAACCTTGTAACGTTTAGAATAAGGATACTAATTGGCTGACCTAGTATTACTAAGACATTTTACCATAAAAAAACTGATTTTATTCTTGAATATATATATATATATATATATATATATATATATATATATATATATATATATTTTTT
>Ga0213497_1000091_pt1 | contig 8075 bp, 2 predicted proteins | sample Lodgepole_Yose_3_FD_150979 | JGI IMG/M metagenome (GOLD analysis project Ga0213497, IMG submission 150979) | Leaf-associated microbial communities from Pinus contorta in Yosemite National Park, California, United States - Lodgepole_Yose_3 | ecosystem: Host-associated > Plants > Phyllosphere >...
CTCATCCACCTCGACCTCGACCTCCTCCTCCACCTCCACCTCCACCTCTATCTCCACCTATGCCACCTCCTCCACCACCTACACCTCTCCTCCTCCTCTTCCTCCTACTCCTCCTCTTCCACCTCCACCTCCTCCTCCTCCTCCACCAACTCTTCTACCTGTGCCTCAACCCCCTTGTCCTCCTTCAATAAAATTTATATAAATAGTTTCAAACTTTGTTGAGAGAAATCGTAAATATTTATTCCTAATGTCTAGAACTATTTCATTCTCTTTATTTATAATACTTATTGATTTTCACATTTCTTTACAACAATAATTCAGATATCAATATATACATAATAATCTAACAAATCATATATATATATATAACTAATATTATAAAAAAAAAATTTAAATAATAAAATAATTACAAAATTTATATAAATAGTATCGAATTCTCTTGAAAAAATCATATATAACTCAATGTTTATACCTAATGTCCAAAACTATTTTTAAAATCAATAAATAAAATTCTATAAATCCTTTAAAAAATAAGATAAACAAAAAACACAATTACCATAGACAAATTTTGGAAACCCCCATCAAATTCTGGAAACCCCACATATAAGTAAAATACAAACCAACGAAGTTTAGAATATTCCCCGCTGAATCGCCGTTCCATTCATTATTCCGAAATAATCGAGAGGGAAGTGGAAGAGCCCCACACCCGGTACGTTGTATGCCTTTGTGCTCGTAATTGGGTTAGCCTAGTGCTTTTTTTTCCACGGGGAAAGCACCAATCAATTTCTGATGTCACTATATCACATCTATAGAGAGAAAAACGAAACTAGAAACGGGTATTATGTGATAGGGCCATCCTTTTCCTTTTCTCGGGTATGTGGTGGCAGGTTACTCAGCGGGTATGCTAACAAACCTAAGGGAATGCATTAATGCAGGCGGTATAGAAAGGAACAGAATCTCTATTTTTCTATCTTATTGAATCCCATCAAGAGTCAACTTCCTAGGGCGCGCAGGGATCTCACTCTTATTACCGTAACAACCCAGAGATTAGCCCTCGTTACCCGTGACGAGAGACCTCGTATTCCTCACCCCGAGCCCTAGATATTGAGCCCCTTACTCCATCGTTACCTCGTTAATAGAATATTATAATAACGATGGAATATCATCAGCGATATTATATAATAATAATATTATTATAATCTCGCATATTATATGGCTTGATGTGTTCTCAAATGGAATTACAAATATCTTCCTGGTCATTTGACCAAATCAGGTTAGGTTAGGGTGGCCGAAACGCAAGATTAACAAAACAGCACTATGCGTGCTGCTGTTCTTTAATGTATTGGTACATTAAGACAATGTACCCGCAGCGCTCTGTAGCTATTCAGGTTTTGCTGTTATTTCTGTTTATATTTCAGAAGCAAATTTAATTGGCTGGGGCGAAGAATAATTGTAATTGAGTGTGAGGACAGACGAATCTTGATGAGGAAGTATTCAGACTTTTCATATGTGTGAAAAAAATATAATGGAACAAGAAAAGTATCAATAAGTGCTTTCCAAAATTGTAGAAAATAATTATAAACAAGTGCTCAACATTTCAAACATTTGCAGTGTTCATCATTTCAAATTATGCATAAACAAAAATACATAATGCATAGTGGCAAGAAAAAATTATAAACCATACTTTAAAACAAGGCTCGAACAACAGGCATGGCTTCAAATGGGAAATTTTTTTTATCCATAAACGATATCGTTTATCCATATTTGTGGAAAAAAAATTATAAACAAGACTTTAAAACAAAATCATCCATAAACGATATCCATAGTTGGGAAAGAAATTATGAGAAGACTTTAAAACAAGGCTCGAAAAAGAACCATGACTAAAGAATGTTAAGATAAATCGAATCGACAGAAATGGCATCCTTACCTCTAGTGTGATTAGAACTAGAAATGTGAAGTTTTAGGTGCAATGAGCGTGGCCCGGAGCGTGGATCGAACACATAACCTTCAGATATTCAAGGTGACGGTCAGCTTTCCAGTGACACTCTCCCAACAAAGCTATCTTCAACTCTGAAAAAGATACAACGGCAACAACATTGGTGTTACCAATGGAAACACCATTGTCACGTTGTTACCACTCATTTTCTCTAATCTTCGAACATCCTCGTGCTAACATTTATTTTCTCTAATCATCCAACATCCTCGTATAATATAATAAGAAATCTTATCTTGAAACAATTCGGCATGACCATGGTTTCCGTCATTCATGTCCAACAGTGGTTGGAGTCTCTAATCTTCACATATTGTCGAGGAGAAATTGCCATTGCGAAATCGGCTGAAGGAAAAAAAAATTTCCCATCGCTCGAATCCATCTATCAGCTCTTAACCAAATACAACCGTTGAATTTAAGATTCTTGATTGCCAAGGAGAGATTGCGATTGCGAAACCCGCGTTGAAGAATGAAGGAAACCGCTATGGAAAAAAGACCATGGCTCGAATTCCTCTATTAACTAAATTTAACTAAAGCAAAAAAGCAAAAAGTTAACTAAATTTGAGAAGCCGAATATTAATTCCATTGTGGAAAGCTCCACCATCAAAAGAATTGCCCGAATCCCTCTATTAACTAAATTTAACTAAAGAAAAAAAAGCAAAAAATTAACTAAATTTTAGAAGCTGAATATTAATTCCATTGTTGAAAGTCCCATCGGCAAAAGAAAAGTTAACGGTTAAATTTGAAAAAAAAGCGAACCAAGAAATTATTCCTTTTAATAAAAAGTAAAAACAACAATCAGTTAATATCTTTTGAAGTAAAAGGTTGGCAATTTCAAAAACCGAATGGTTAATGCCAAACTAAGATATTAGAAGTTAAATGTTAAATATTAGAAGTTAAATGTTAAAGGAAACCATTAATTGCTTTTAAGTAAAAGTTTGACAGTTTCAAAGTTAGAAAGACCAAACAGTTACTTGGTTTTTTTATATGAAAGATAGAATTTCAAAACTAAAAAGGTAAGGGTGAAATTTAAAAAAATAATGTGTAAATTGTTTTTTTTTTAAATTGTCTGGAAAATAGGCAAAGTTAATGAATTCATAGAATTATCAACATGCAAGGAAAGTTAGTACAATTTATTTTCTTAAATAATAAAATTGTCAAAATATAATTTGATGTTTGATAACAAAAATCTTTATTAGAATTCATATGGTTTAATAACATTTGCCACTACTAAAATAATTGTTTTTATTAATAAATAAAGTTATATGAACTAATCATTATTTATATTAGTATTTAAGAAATATTTAGTTTATATTTTTTTTAAGGAATTTGAAATGAGAAATAATAGAAATAAAATATTTACTTCAAAATTTCAGATAATCTAATTTTTCAATATTTCCAAGAGCTTTGGAAAACTCTAGTAGCCTCCAAAACCCCAGCTACTAAATCATTAAGGGTTTTTTAAAATACAACTAATAAGTTATTGGATTAAAACAATGAGGACAATTATAAGGAAACACTAATTGGGTTTCCCAAAAATATTTTGATTTGAGAAAATATATATTTTAAGAAACTTGCGAACAAAGGTGTTCTACATGTGGTTTACGCTCAAACTCTTTTTTAAAATGTTCTGGATCACAAAAACCTCAATTCAACAAAATATATATTAATATATGTATTTATAAATTCCCTAATTATAATGAATTTATTATTAGATACTTCTATATATTGCACTATATGTTAACCTCCACAAATTGTTTCCCTTATTTAAAGTAACATTTGACCACTATGTCAACTATAATATCTTATACAATATGTTTTCCTTATCCAAAAACCATTATGAATGTCACATCATTGATATGACACATACCGCTAATTTATTATGATCATTGATACTCTTAGAGAAATACAAACTCTTCCATAATGCAACATCTAACCACTATTACCCATAAGAAAAAATGACCTTGATCACTTGATTATTCTCAAGGGACTAACTCTAAAATTAATTAAACCATATTGCATTATGATCTTTAACACAATGAATTCTAAAAACTATGACCCATAATATGCTTCAAGATCAAGACATTGCAACTCTTGAAATGTTACAACACACATCAATTTTAATATCGAACACATTAACTATAACATTAAAACTATAGCTTTTATGTATTTAAAGTGGCCTAACATAGTGAAGATAAATATGAATAAAGTATAATTCCAAATTCAATCCCATAAGAAAGGAATATAAGAAATGTTGAGAATTTTGGAGATAATATTTTTATTACTGATATTGACCCACAAAGCACTTTTGGTGAGTCAAGATCATTAGAGTCAACATATGGTAATGATCTTGACTAATACTTATATTTCACCAATTACATATACAATGATGGTGTACATTTTTGTGGACCATTTAAGGTCTTAATTTTAGTGTCTTAAGTTCATTTCAGCGATTGTTCCTTTACAATTTAGTTTTATAAATAATTATATTTTTTGTATTCTATCCTTCCATGCACTAAAATAAACCAAATTTAGATAAGTTTTTCTAAATTTACTTTTATTTATTTCAAAATTATAAAATTTCTAAATTTCTAAATTGTGTATTTTGTATATGGTTTTCTCTTATTTTCAATATTATATGCAATATGAATAATAAATCTTTTCTATTTGATTTCTATTTATTCATATTTATATTATTGGGTTAAATATATATTGTTAAATTAATCTTTTGATATCTCACTTTTTTTCTTATTTCTAATTCTTTCCTAGTGAACATTAAATTAAATGTTCAATTTTGAGCCAAATCTAAGATTAAGGGTTGTTGTTTTGCTACTTTAGTTTATTTCAACTATTAGAGATATTTATTCTAATCACATTATATAAAATGTGTATGCAATCTCATTTCTTTATTTAGCAATGACATTCAAAGAAAACAAAACACAACAAAATGGCAAGATAGTATAAATATTACTTCTCCATTAATTTTGTTAGATCCAATAATAGTGTTATGTTTTTTGTTATTTTTTGACAATTCTATAGCACAATGTGAACAAATAATTTTTTAGATATGCATTATATCTATTATGCCATTCAAAATAAAATGTTAACATCAAAATAGGAATTCAGATTTTGATTTTCCAATTAATAAATATGTTAAACGAAACTCATTAAAATAAAACTCCATTCAAAAGGACATGCTACCATTGTCATTTTGCATGAATAGGGAGAGTCTCTAACATTAAACTCACTATGCTAGAAGAAATTGGTCAAGTGATCATGATGACAAAATCTACAACTGGGAAAAACACATTGGTGACATGTTGAATATGAATTCGTATGGATGTAAAAGTTCAAATAACTCCATTTCATTCCTCTCTATAGTAATTTGGCTAGCCATGAAGAAAAATTCACAAGTTAGCCCCTATGAAATCTTTAGAAATCTTCCAACAGATAGGGGGTACATCAACACATACACAAAATGTTTCCTCCGTGAAAGAGGTTCTGTATTGTATTAGGCTACAATTGACCAAATATTTATAGAATCAGTTAATAATCTAACATAATATTCCTGGTTCCACCATAAGCTTGAGAAGAACAAGGGGATATACTTTTACTCCTTGTGTATGTTGAACAACTAGAAGAAAGGGAAGAATAATTTTACACGGAAATCTACATTTGACCTATCAATACCTGTGACATTATATCCTAAGAATTTTATCTTCTACGGTTATACAATAGATTTTGTGAATTTGTGTAGCTATTATCTCTTTATTTAGAGATGGTTACAACCATTCTAGCCAATTTGTGTTCTACAATATGCTCTGAGTTTATTTATTAATAGAAGTTGACTTTTCACCATATTATTATAATCTCTAGCATACTTATTAAGTCGAGAGACTCATTCTACAAACTAATATGAGAGATCCGTCCCTTAAATTGACATGTGCCCCTATAAAATAAACATAAACTATTCCTTAAATAAAAAAGAAATGTCGACTATAATAAAATAAAATGAATATATTGTAAAGTAATTACAACTAAAAAAACTATCCCTCAAATTGACATGGGCCCCTATAAAATAAAAATAAACTATGCTCTAAATAGAAAAATAATGTCGGTTATAATATAGTAAAACAAATATGTTGTAAAGTAATTAAAAGTAAAAAAAAAGTGTGACTAAGATGTTTAAACTTTTACTTTTCAAAAATATTTGAGAAAGAGATTTAAATAAACTATTTTTTCAAAAACATTTCAACATGTTATTTAACTAAAATATTTGAAGACCTACGTTAAATAATTTATGCATGATATCGAATTCATATATATCTATATATAGAAAAAAATTGATAAAACAAAATATTTTAATACTTGGCATATACTTAAAAATTTATTAATAATTAAAAAACCATTTTAATTTGCACTGAGAAAATGTCTCATTGTACATATCAAACATTTTAATGTCAACTATGTATATATTATATATCATTCAAAAAAAAATGTATATATCATGAAAAGGATTAAGTTTTTAATTTTAAATCCTATATATATACTTTATATAGATTTCAAAAATACAATTTAAAAAATAAGAAACTTCACATTGTATTTTGCAATCTAAAGAAGTATTTGATCCCTCTCCGCTCATGTTAGATCCATACTTAAGATAGATATTTTTAGTGTGCTGTTAGATCCATACTTAAGATAGATATTTTTAATGTGCTTTAGTTACTTTCCTGTATTTTATTTCATTCCTTGTATATCTTGGGTCATCCTATCTATCAAACCCTCCATTCACATTCACATTTCCATTCACTTGTTGAGCAAGTATGCTAGTTTAATTGTCCTAAGGTCAAGCAAAGCAACATAGTGAATTTGAATTTGTCATTCTTTTACTTAGTCTATTTCAATGTTATTTGATTCTCTATATTTTTCATGCAAATTACTAATGTAGTATTATTTTATAACTTGATCTTTCGCTTGTGCTTAAATCCTACAAGAAGTTCACAATTTTTGTGTTTGTAGACATAATGTATACTTTAAAATTGTAGAAATATTCTATTGCTAAGGAAAAAATAGAGGATGAATAGACACTATTATTTGTGTTGATATGTGTGTTGGAAGCCAATAAAAGTTTGTAACTTGATGAAAGAATTGATGAAAGAATTATAAATATTGTTATTGTGAACAATTATCAATGAAATTAATTCTTAGATGGAAGTTAATTATTAGAAGGGTCAAAAACCCTCGATTAAAGTAGCACAATACACAGTAGGTTGTATATAAAAGACCACGGGTTAATCACTGTACGCAACCAAAAACCTCAGATTGAACCAATATACAGCGAGTCATAGCCAAAAGGGAAAAAACCCACTGGTTAAACCGAGAAAGAACACAATACACAGTAAGTTATGTCCAAGGGTTAAACTAATAAAGAAGAGTTTATATGGGAAAACCACACACTAAATTAATCGGCAGGGATTAAAACCAAATTCAGAGCTATGAGAAGTCATTCAAAAATCCAGTGATGATTGAATGAAGCAATGATGGAAAAATTAAATCCAGTAGAAATTATTTATTTGGGAGGCCGATTGGAGCAATAAAGGAAAAATTAAATATAATAGAAATGATTAAGGAGGTAGCACAGGCTTAAATTCGATAAAAATGGTTAGGCATCATGTTTAAAGTAATCCAAATAAGAGAGATATAGGGCTATCTCTATGTACTTAGAACTGGGATTCGATTTTCAGCCAGACAATTGGGATCAGCGAGGTAGGCTTTGAACAACAGCAATGTCAACCATCTCTTTCATTCATTTCCTTGCAACGTCAACACTTCATTCATTCCAATAATTTAAAATGTACCAAACAAAAATGCAAGGTTATGAAATAAAATTAGTTCTCGCACCAGAGCAGAGATGAACATAATAAACATGGAAATGAGATTAAATAGAATTGGATTTGGTCCATACCATTTTATTTCCGAAAGATAATTGATCTCTATTTACGCAAAGAACAAAGAACTATTAAACAACTCTACTGGGCTGCCCTGCCCTTCTCTTCTCTTGTGAATATATATATATATAACCCAA
>Ga0213497_1000092_pt1 | contig 8052 bp, 3 predicted proteins | sample Lodgepole_Yose_3_FD_150979 | JGI IMG/M metagenome (GOLD analysis project Ga0213497, IMG submission 150979) | Leaf-associated microbial communities from Pinus contorta in Yosemite National Park, California, United States - Lodgepole_Yose_3 | ecosystem: Host-associated > Plants > Phyllosphere >...
AGGTGGAGACAAAAAAATTCCTCACATTTTAGGTGGATAGATTCAGAGGAAACCATTCTTGTTTAGGCCCTAGTGATCCGATGGGATTGTGGTAAATCCTGGTTGTAATGATGAGGGTTTTGGGCCTAGGAATTGCTTGGTGGATATCTAGTAAACCTCAAGGAAGCCTTGATTCATTCTGTTGTGAGTCCCACATTCATTCTTGAAATACGGCACGGGGTTGAATGGATGAAAGAAAGATTTGGTTCAGCCCAATCTATGGTCGGGTGATTCATGGAAGTCCTTGACTTGGTTGGATTTGCATTTGTTAATAATATATATTTTCCTCTTATGTTCTACATGTAAATGTACTTATTATTATGTTGTTTTTATGGTTGTTCTGTATTTGTTATCATGTTGGTTATAAGCATGGTTCATGACAGAATTTGGTTATGGCTCTCATCATGATTTCATTAGTACAATAAATGTGAAACAATATATGGCCTAATAAATGATAATGCAACTATTATGATAAGGCATAAATTATTCCTGACAATTCTTAGATAAGTATGAGACCCCTATGCTCAAATATGTTGTTATGGCCTGTAGATTACATGTTTATGATATGTTTGACAAAATTCATGCTATGACTAGTAGGTGTTAGATCAATTCCTTATACCAATGTTCGCATTAATACAAGGAAAATTTTAAGGATGGAAATTTATTTTAAAGTTTAGAAACCTTGGCGAATCGCACTAGTACATAATATGCAAATTGTAAAATGTTTGGCATTTTTTTGTAAAAGTATTAAAATTTCTTAATATTTTTTTTGGAAAAAGCATGGAAAATTAGCCCATTTGAGAATATTAGCCCCTTAAATTTTCCCTGCGTTAATATCTTTATTTCGTTGTTATTTATCATTTCTAGAAGTTCCATATAGTTTTGGGTAGAGGCCTGAGACCAAGTCCTAAAAAATTGGCACATAATTCGGGGTCGCTAGCTCATAACTACTTGAAGAAGGGCATAGTTGCATGCATGCCTTGCTTGGGGAGCGATCGAAGGGACTCAATTACATGCATGACTTTCAAGGGAGCAAGTGGGGGTCTAGCTCCACAAAATGATATGTTGTTTCTAGGGTTGGGCACCTGAAAGTGTTGGTTGTCTCCTGAAGGTTATGTAACTCCTGAGAAAGGTCAGATTGGTTTTGTTTTTTCGGTTCCACATCGTTAACTATACATGGGGAGTTGAATCACATCATAGTACCTCTTCATCACATGTTTACCCCAGCGGAATGGTTAGCTTGGGTAAATGTGGGAGGAGGGTGTTACATATGGTTAGTAGTAAACCAAAAGCACCAAAAATAGTGATGAATTGCTTAAGGTAAACCCACATCAAAACACATGGTGTTTGTCTATTTAGTTCAGAAAGTGGGGAATTTATGATGACTAACAAATTTAAAGTTTCATCAACATGATTTTTTTGCCAAATGGGCAATAATATTCTATAGGTGATAGAGTTCAATAAAAAAATCACCAAAGGGGTAACAATAATTTGTTTATGTAATACTTTAACAAGTAATATGACAAATTGACAACAATATTCCATAGATGACAGGATTAGATCTCATCCCTTGTGATAGATTTCCACTTGGGAAATTGATCTTTCTTCCACTTGTCATATATTGTGCAACATCCATTAATTTTGGATTTGAGTAGCACTAATGTGACACCTAGTTTGCGATGCACTTGCTATTTGGGACAATTATGGTTCAATATCTTGTATTTTAATTACACACAAGATACATGATTGAGATATCGATTGATACTCTTCGTGTAATTTTTTGGAATTGTTTTTGGACAATTTGTTTACTTGGATGGGCATGTGACCTAGCAAATGACAAATACATCCTTCTATATTGCAACTCGGCATTTGATTGGGTTCTTAGGAATTTCAAGTGATGTGTTCCACTTGCAACTAACTTAATTCTCTTGGTTCACTCTCATCATAATGGGGTACACATCAATTAAAAGAATATAGAAATTCTAGTTGACATGTTTATATAATGGGATTTTTCCAAATTCTATGAGTTTTCAATATACAGAATTGGCAAGTTTTCAAATAGTTATTCCTTGAGTCTCAACACAAAAGTGTCAACATGAATACATGAAAATGATATCAATTTATACATAGTTCTTGTTTCCTTGTTTTTATGTTTGTCCAAACTTATGATGAAGGAGGTGATGAAGTAGCATTTCGCATGAAGACTCAGGAGATCTTATGAAATCTACTAAAGGGAGTTGGTTCCATTAATTTAATTTAAATTAATGTAATTGAAAATAGGAAATTGGTTTTCTAAATAAAATAATAGTTCATTAGAAATGTAGGGGATTAATTCCTCATCAACATGTAATATATTATTTAACAAGAGTTGTTGATAAAGGTAAAAGTTTTAAGATTAAATTTAATCCTTTCCTTTCCTTGATGATTTGGTCCACCTTTAGTGGATGTCAAAAAACCATATTTATTGTACATATACATAAGGAAATAGAAAAACCATAAAATGATTCAATCATTTATCAACCTCAATATGAAGAAGAACATGAACAAGGAGAGCATGCAGAATATGTAGAAGAAGAAAATGAACCCCATCAACTAGATCCTAATAATGTTTCAAGGTGTGTTCAAAAATATCATCCTACATGTGAAATTGTAGGAAATAATGATGTAGGTGTTCAAACAAGATATTTTATAGGCTCTTCTACACATGGAAATTTTCCTTTGTTTTCCACAATATAACCAAAAAAATTTGATCAAGCTAGTCATGACCAGTATTGGGTTAAGGCCATTAATGAAGAATTACAAAAAATTGGTTTGTATTAATTTGGGAGTTCTTTCCAAGACTAAAGGAAAAGTATGTGATTGTAACCACAATGGTTTTCAAGAATAAACTAAATGAAGTTGGTTAGGTTATCAAAACAAAGAAAGATTAGTTTGCAAAGGTTATGCTCAAGTGGTATGTGTGCACTTTAAGGACACTGTTGCACTAGTTGTTAGACTCAAAGCAATTAAAATTTTCTTGGCTTTTACATGATATGAAGGCTTTAGGGTATATCAAATGGATGTAAACTAAGGTTTCTATATGGAGAGATTAAAGAAGAGTATATGTTGAGAAAATTCAATGCTACCAATTGAATGATAAATCAAATCATATATGTAAGTTGAAGAAGGAACCTTATGGGTTGAAACAGGCTCCTAGAGCATGCTATTAGAAAATTTAAAAATAATTATAGCAATAATGTTTTAAAAGGGGAACATTTGATAAAAATATTTATATTAAATATGATCTTGATCGCTTGTTACTTAATATAGTGTATGTAGATGATATTATATTTCGGAGTAATGTTGATAAATTATGTCAACTATTTGTAAATGTTATACAAATGGAATTTGAAATGTCCATGCTTGGGGAACTATTTTTATTGCTTTTGTTACAGGTTCAACAAATAGATAAAAGGAACTTTATCTCTCAAACTAAATATATAAAAAATTGTAATTTTTATATAAAATGTCATGGCTAGCATTTGGTATGAATCAAAAGGTATGATGGAACAATCTTACTCGGAAAAATGACCACATGGTGGGTTGTTATTGGACCACCTTGGATGACATGGTAGTCCCTAAGGACCTAGGACTTAGATTAAGAGCGTGTTTGGTGAGGTTTTCTCATGTATTTTGATTTGGCTAAAATTTTCAAAAATCAATGGTTTACACCAAAGTTAGCATATATAAAAGATAGCCTATTGTGGGCCATATGTCGAAATACCCGAGGAAAGAGAGGTCTATATGAACATGTATTAGAATAATATGATATGAGGAGTCTTGTGCGATTAGAAATTTTCCAACAAGTTTAGGGAAGAAGGATATTTGTTTTTCAATTATAGTTATGTATACCAAATATTTCTGAATGGAAAACACTAGAATCATATGCATACAATATCAAGGTCATAGCCTGTAGTCATGAGTGCCAACACTTGGAGAAAGTGAGTTGAATTTCTACCTGCCATGGAGAATAGGACGTGGTCACATCCCATATCATGAGTGTTGATTCTTCTAGTACTCAAAGCTAAGGAATTTGAATGGTATCTAGTATGGGATTCGTACAAGGTCATATCACATGCTCATGGATGCACATTTGTATGGAACTTGGATCTGAGGGCTTGGAAGGATATCCAATATTCGTTTTGTGAAGGATATGGTCAAAAACTTTGGTCACGAGGAGTTAAGGGATAGCCCTTAAGGGTTAATCATCATTGAACTGGGAATGAAAAGGGAAAAATATTATGGTATAGAGTACTCCTACTATGATGGGCTTGTGGTTATGGACATGGACATATGTGACATATGTAAATAAATAACATTGTATGGAATGTTGATAACAATTTTGTACCTTTAAGAATATGAATTACATTTTGAAGGCCAAGAGTTGTGTGTAAGACTTGGAGGAGTCAAAGAACTACTAAGAACCCATAGGCACATTGAGTTGAGTGACCCATTCATCCCACGATACCATAGGTTAACACAATGGAATGATACCTATGGTAAAAAAATCCATTAATATATAAATAAAAAAGTAAATGATTGAAGTGTTTGTTGATGCTACGCATATGTGAGGATGAGTGAATTTTCAAAGAGATTTGCAAAAGTTTGTGAAAAGAAGAGAATTTGTTGCATACATAAAATGTTGCAATATGAAAATTTCGTTGTAGTAGGGGTATTTTGGAAGCTAGATTTACTTTGACAATAAAAACAACTACTTCGTCAAGGAAAGTTTGCATTCTTGGTGGAATTCATTTGAGAAATGAAAAACTAGAAATATTCAATTTCTTAGGATGTTTAAAAATGTTTTCTATGATTGATATTTATTTCTGTTGCACTTTCAATACCATGATACAACTACTAACATTTAAAATTATTCTTGGTAATGGTTCCTAAACAATGCATAATATTTATGGAAGTCTTATTTGGAATTAAACTAGCTCTATACATTTGGTCCCTTTTACTTTATTTTTTAAAAATATAAGTAACACAATAAATTTAATAGGTTCATTTATATCATATCAATTTATAAATATATTTTAAATAGTATTATATATGTTTTCATATTTCATTCGTAAAATTCATTAATAACATCTTTAAGTATTTGGATAATAGATATTAACTATAAAAGTCATATTCACTATAATAAAGACAAATTCATATTAAAAACTATTGAAAAGGTACCAATAAGGTTTAACAATGTTTACAACTATGTCAAACCATGTGTAGCTCCAATTTCTATTACTTCTTTAAGTATTTGGATAATAGATATTAACTATAAAAGTCATATTCACTATAATAATGACAAATTCATATTAAAAACTATTGAAAAGGTACCAATAAGGTTTAACAATGTTTACAACTATGTCAAACCATGTGTAGCTCCAATTTCTATTACTCTTTTATCATTATTTTACTCATTAAATGGCATATCACTATGTTATTTAAAGGCACTAGAACATGGGTGTTGCACCAATGTTCAAGACTCATTTGATCTAGAGAAGATTTTTAACGCCAGGGAGCGTTGAGCGCGGGAGCGACGAAGGAGGAAAAACCTAGGGTTACCGAGCTGTTACAGGGGTGGCTCTCCATGGAGGGGCACAAAGGAGGGAGCTCCACTCCCTCCTTCAAATAGGCTCTGACCAGCAGGGGGAAGAAACCTATGGAATATGATAGAGGACCTTCAAAGGGAAGGAATAGGAACAGTGAAGAGGAACATGATGGACAGAAGTCAAAGGAGAATATTATTATTTAAGAAAATGAGGAAGAAGACAAGGAACAGGGAACAATAAATAAAGCACACATGGGCCCATGTAAGCCAAAGCTACTGTGACTCCCATAGTTGTTTTAAATGAGCCTACTCTGTAGGCGCACAGGGACCATATGCAAACCTATGCAATCATTTGCAAATTCATGGATTTATGGCCCATTAAAAAAGCCTTACAAATGTGGATAAGATATCATTGGAAACCGAAAGGAAGCATCGACCTACACCTAGGATCAAAGGGTTTCTTTACTGTGGTTTTTGTAAACATCGAAGATAAGGATAGAGTTTTTGAAGGTGTGCCTTACTTCTATGTTGCAGCAGGTCTCTATATGAGACCCTGGATCATGAATTTTGTCCCGGAACGTGAGACATTTACTTCGGTCCTGGTTTGGGTAAGGCTCTATTCTCTTCCGCTTGATTATTGGCAAACAATGTCCTTAACAACCATAGGAAATAAGTTAGGACAGTTTGTTAAAGCTTCTAAAGCCACTAGGAGGGGAAAGTACACTTCCTTTTCTAGAATATGTGTGGAGATGGATCTCTCTAGAGCTCTTCCAGATGAGGTAATATTGGAAGTGTTTGATGAAGAACGGGTTCAAACTATAGATTACGAACATATTCCATTAAGATGTTGCAAATGCCATGAGCATGGGCACCTATTCAGGGATTGCCTTCTCACTAAAATAGAGAATAAGAGTAAAAATAACGCAATGAAAGACTCTAAAAGCTTTCACAAAGTGGCAAACAAAGGAAAAGGAAGAAAAAGGGGATCAAAGACACAAAAATCTGAAGGACAACAAGCCAGTCAAAACAGGTTCCAAGTCCTGGAAGAGGAAGAAGAGATAACTATAACAGACCAGACGAAGGGAGAAGGTTTAATGGAGGAAGGGAAAGAAGAGGACAAGGAACAAACACAAGAAACAAATCTGCAGACAGAGACGTTGGTGGGTGATGTAGAAACAGAAATGGATCTTGAGATGACCCAAAGTGAGATGGAAATGGAGGACCAAGAACTTCAGGTGATTCTTGAGAAAGAGAATCTTGATCTAGAGGATTTCTTGATTCAAGGAACTAAAGAAGGGATAGACTCTTTACCTCCAGGATTAGCACCCAGAAACCCAGGAAAAAAAAGAGGCAGGAAAAAGCAGAACAAACTTTTGATGGAATGTGGAAAGCTAATGGTAGACTCAGGTAAGATGAAAGAACTAACTAGCTACTCCTTTACCAATCTTTAATAATGAAGTTTACTTCTTGGAATATTAGAGGTCTAGGTAGTAAAAGAAAACAGAGACTGATTAGTAACAAAATGAAACAAATGGCTCTGAGTGTGATCTTCATCCAGGAAACCAAATGTTCCATTCAAAAATTAAAAGAGATTCATAGAAAATGGCTCAATTTTATGATTTTCTGGAAGTCAAAGCGAAGAATACAGCAGGCGGTATACTCACCCTTTGGAATCCAAAGAAAATAGAAATTTTAGATACTGAGGTATCTAGAGAATATCTTTTTGTGGTCATACAGCCTGTAGGATATAAGGAAACCTACCTGGTCACAAATGTGTATGGCCCCCAAAGACTGGAGGGTAAACTCAAAATTTCTTGATTCTCTGGAGGAACTTAGAGACAGACATTCAGGCATGCCATGGATACTTGGAGGGATTTCAACATGATTAAACCGCTTTTGAAGAAAAATGGTGGAACCAGAGTTCAATGTAAAGACTCTCTGAAGTTGCAGACTTTTACAGATATTATGAAGTTAGTGGATATTGTAACTAGTAATGGCATATTTACTTGGAACAACAAAAGAGGAGGAGAATCTTAGGTGGCTTCAAAATTAGACAGATTCATGATATCTGAAGACCTTATGCTCAATGATAAGGAAATATCGGCAAGAATTCTACCCTTTGGAGGATCTAACCATTGGCCGATTCATCTGGAGGTGCAGAGTATTGGTACTCCAAGGAATAAACCTTTTCGATTTGAAAACATCTAGCTTTCCCATCCAGATTTCTCCAACAACATTGCCAAATGGTGGTCAGAAGATTTGAACATTCAGGGCACCAGAATGTTCCTTCTTCAAAAAAGACTAAAACACATCAAGCTCCGGCTCAAGGATTGGAACAACAATGAACATGGCAATATTTTTGTAGCTAAAAGAGCAGTAGAGGGTAGAATGCAAGAACTCAACCAAGCCCTTATCACAGACGGCTT